>OAZW01000060.1_pt1 | contig 156903 bp, 144 predicted proteins | sample 1495231 | NCBI WGS metagenome assembly OAZW01 (sample SAMEA2580062, study PRJEB22360) | human gut metagenome | reverse complement strand
GGAAAAAGTGGCTCCGGCATAAGCCTTGTGCCGGGGAGAAGCCAGTACAGGCTGTTCCATATGCAGATAACTGTAATTGGCATCTACCGACCAGACAGGAGAAAAACGATAAGCAAACTGCACTTCAGCTCCGGTATTTTCGATCTTTCCGGTATTGATATTCATCTGCCTGCCATCGACCGGCATTCTCATAATCAGATTTTCCCCATCGATATAAAAAACATTTACCCCATAAAAAAGCCGCCCATTCATCGAACGCTGCGACCAGGCCAACTCATAATTCCACAGTCGCTCCGGTCTCAAATCGGGATTGGCCGGCCGAAACATATAAAGCTCCCGGATCGTCGGATAGCGGAAACCTTTCCCGGCCATCAGTTTTATCTCTGCATTCGCAGGCAAGTGGAACGACAATCCAGCCTGAGGTACCCATTCGGTCCCCACATGCGAATGATGGTCGATACGTACTCCCAGATCCAATGTCAACCAACGGTAAAGATGTTGGCGAAAATCTACATATCCGGCCATTTCGTCCTGCTTCTTATCGACTTGCGGTTGGCGTTCACCACCATTCACAGGTTGATTCCAGGACTCCCCGCCGAAATGAAAGAAATCGACTCCTGCTGTGAGACGGTTTCCTTTAAAGAGTTGTACACTCTGATACCACGACAGTCCCAGCATATCGTCCCGTGAATTAAAACGATAGTCCAGTGGTTCCCCTCCAACGGCATATCCATCGTTAATCCAATGCTTTCCCCAATTATAGAAGAAACTCAAAGCACCCGAAGTTTTTTCATAATTATTTTCAAGTGCAAAAGAAGTCATACCTCTGGTGATCCGTTGATCATTATCTATCAATGGATCGGTAACCTTACCGGGGTTCGAAGCGTTGAAGTGGGTCAGGTTTACATCAGCCCGTACGTTCCATGCCTGCGAAATCTCATATCCTAATTTCGCATAACCTCCTGCCTGTTCGAATTCCATATCCGGCCGATGTCCGTCGCTCCGGTTATACGAAGCGCTCACCACACTCGTAAAACGTCCGGTTTTCAGTCGGTTCGTTACTTCTGTCTGCAAGGTATTGTAAGAGCCATACCCCAGATTAAAATGGGTTTTCATGCCATCTTCCTGCATTTTACGGGTAACGATATTGATCACACCTCCCATTGCATTCGAACCGTACAATACCGATGCCGGCCCACGCAGGACCTCGACCCGTTCAGCTAAAAACGACTGATAAGCATCGGAAATCGGATGGGCGAAAAGCCCCATATATTGAGGATGTCCGTCGATCAACACCAACAGCCCGGTCGTCGGCACCCCCTCCTGCGGAGCACCACCGACTCCACGCAAAGACATCTGCCCGGCAGCACCTCCCGACACCCCGTATCCCATCATCCCCCGAGAGGTAATAAAAAGCCCCGGCACCTGTTCGGTCAACAAGGGAAGCAAAGAAGATTCATTACTCTGCTCGATCTGCTGGCGCCCCACCACCGAAACCGTCATCGGCAAATGGCGAATGTCGGTCTCATTACGCGTACCTGTCACTACCACCTCATCGATCGTATACGACCTGCCCTGTGGCAGACTGTCTCTTATCTCCTGGGCCCGGATAAATCCGCCCGGTAGCAGTAAAACTACTGCAAATAAAATATCAACTACTTTCATTTTCAGATATTGGATCATTTTGAATATATTCCGTCACCACGAATTACTTCTTATTCGGTTACAAAAATAGAAAATAGGTTTCATCCGGTTTGTATCTATTTTACCTGATTTATTACCAATATTACATACCTCTTATTACTTACAACAGCTTATAATAATTCCTGAAATCCTTATCACCTTTGAAGAGAGATCACCACTCCAAAGATTTTCTTTGTTTCATTCGATAATAACACCAACCGAAAATATCTGCCAAAAACCATCCGATAGGAATAGACCACCAGATTCCCCATACACCTATACCCGGAATAGCAGCTAAGGTATAAGCCAGGGCCACCCGGACACCCAGGGATATAACGGTCAACACGACAGACATTCCGGGTTTCCTAACAGCACGATAGAAACCATATAATAAAAACAACCAACCAATGCCACAATAAAAAGCTCCTTCAATCCGTAAATATTCGACACCGATAGAAATAATTTCCGTTTCATGTGCCGGAATAAAGATAAGCATCAGTGGCCTGGCCAAAACAAAAACGAGTACAGAAATAATAAAGCAAAAAATAAGGGTAACCCTAACGGCGACCCGGATTCCTTTGCGGATACGTTCGTGTTTTCCAGCTCCGAAATTCTGAGCGATAAAAGTAGAGAAGGCATTTCCGAAATCCTGAACAGGCATATAAGCAAACGAATCGATTTTAACTGCCGCAGCAAAGCCAGCCATAACAGCCGTTCCAAAGCTATTGATCAGTCCCTGCACCATCAATATACCGAAATTCATGACAGATTGCTGGGCACAAGTCAGCGAAGAATAGGTTGCAATTTCTTTGACCGTAGCCCACTTTAGTTGCATATTCTGGCGGAAAACCCTGAAATCCGGAAACCGGTAAAGGCTATAGAAACAGAGTCCGATCCCCGATACCGCCTGAGCGATGACCGTAGCCAATGCCGCTCCGCGGACTCCCCAACCGAAAGACAGAATAAAAACCAAATCGAGCACAATGTTAAGAACAACAGCTACAGCCAGAAAGACCAAGGGCAGGACAGAATTCCCGACAGCCCGGAGTAAGGAAGCATAATAGTTATAGAGAAAGGTAAATCCGATTCCCCCAAAAATAATCCACAAATAATCCCGCATAAGGATATATACTTCAGCCGGGACCTGCAGTAACCGCAAAATAGGATCGATCCAGACAAAAACCGCAATATTCAGCAATAGCGTAATCACCCCGATCAATACCAGAGAGACAAAAATACTACGTTTCAAAGCTTCATGATCCCTGGCTCCGTACTGAAGTGAAAAAACAACCCCGCTTCCCATACATAAGCCCAGGAGGACCGAAGTCAGAAAAATCATCAACGTATAGGCCGACCCCACAGCAGCCAAAGCCTTAGCTCCCAAAAACCGACCGACGATCAATGTATCGGCGATATTATAGAACTGCTGTAACAAATTTCCCAATATCATCGGAACAGCAAACCACAACATCCCCCATGTAATATTTCCGGTCACCAGACTGTGTGTTTTATTTCTCCCTTCCATCTGTACCCTCTCTATCGATAAACGCCCATCCTGCATAATACACGACTAAATTCAGACCTGCAAAAGTAGGAGAAAAAAGGCAACTCCTGCCCTTAACTGATGTCGAAATTTCAAAAGATCGCGGCCCACAACAAAAAAAAGTAAAGTATATCGAAATTTATTACAAAGGTTTAGGGGATGTGTTTGTTCTGTTTCTCAAATATTTGCTAAATTTGCCGAACGGTATAGCTGTTTTTAGTCAGGTGCATCGACAATATTGATCTGATTTGTTTTAAGTGGATTACAAAATGGAAACTTCCGAAAATATAAAAAGTTACTATCAGGATTACATCAGCATATATAAGGATGAGACCGATAGACTAAAACAATTCAAAACCTTTATCGATAAAACAGAATCGGATCAATTGTTCGACCGTAAAAATTTTGTCGGCCATATTACCGGCAGTGCGATTATTTTTGATTACAAAAATTCCAAAGTACTTTTAATCAAACACATCATACTTCAACGTTGGTTACAACCGGGAGGCCATATTGAAAAAACGGACGCTTCCATTCTGGATGGTGTTTACAGGGAAATCTTCGAAGAAACGAACATAGCCAAAGACGATTTGATGTTGATTTCTCCTATCTTCGGAAAAAAATTCCCCATCGACATCGACTCGCATCCCATCCCCGAGAATCCGGCCAAACACGAAAAACAACACTTTCATCACGACCTCCGCTATTTTTTTATTTACAAAGGAGAAAAGATCACGGAAGAAAGCGAAAACTTAAAGTGGAGTGATGTATCCAGTTTATCCAGCCAGGTCACCTTCCTGAAATTAGTAAAAAAAATATGGGACCTGCTCGATATCGATTTGAATACGAGATTATTTTATGAAAATATCATCTCAAAAGCCCGGACAACCGGCGAAAATTATATTGCTGTCGTCGTTTCCCATATCATCCCCGATGCCGTTCATTACTTAAGGGCCATCGATACGATCGTCCCCATTCAAACGATCGTCCCCAAGCCCAACTCGATCGACGAAAAGACTTACACGATCGTTCGGAAGGATTTTAAAATTTCGCATGTATGCCGGGAAGACATGGCTCAGGATACAGAAAACGAAGTGATCAGAATCCTGGAAAACACGAATGAAAAAATCCTGCTTTTCGATATTGGCGGATATTTCGCCCATATCCACGAGACCTGGCCTGTAACTATCCTCGAACGGATTGCTTTAATCATCGAAGATACCGAAAACGGCTATCAAAAGTATGAACATGTGATCGGAGACTCGGAGCGCAAGAAGCAGAACTACCCGTTTAAAGTCGTATCTGTAGCCAGAAGTCCTTTAAAAGAAAACGAAGACTTTCTAGTCGGTCAGTCCGTCTTTTTTTCGGCAGATGCCCTGATGAGAGAAGACGGGAAATTGATCCAATACCTGAAATGCGGAATTTTAGGTTATGGAAAAATCGGTCGGTCGATCGCCTCCCATCTCTTGCAGAGAGGAGTAAAACCCGCAGTTTACGATACCAATCCACTGAAAAGAGTATCGGCATTCAATGAACTTAACCGGATTCCGGACCGGGACTCCATAATAAAGGAATCGGACATTCTGTTTTCTGCCACAGGCAACAAATCCCTCAAAATCGAAGATTTCAGGGAATTGAAAAACGGATGTTATATCTTTTCCGTCACGTCTTCGGATGACGAACTGGAATTGGAATTTACCGGAGAATATGAAAAGCAAGAAGTAAGAAAACATATATTCAAATATTCGAATGAGAATATGAACTATTTTTTCCTGGTGAACGACGGGAATGCCGTTAATTTTATTTATAATGCCGTTATGGGAGATTTTATCCATTTGGTCAGGGCTGAAATGATATTGGCGATCAACGGACTGCCCGGTTATGCGCCCGGAAAAATTTCGACGGTCCCTACCGACATCAGAGAAAATATTGCGGAAAGCTGGTTAAAAGTATTCGAACCTTAAAATAAACAGAGATATAGTATAAATTAAATAGAACATATGATCATATCTGGATTAGAAATTAAGAACATGCTGAACAAGGAGATATTCATCGAGCCTTTCGACGACTCGAGATTAAATCCGAATAGTTATAACCTGAGATTACATAACGAATTGCTGGTATACGATTCGCATGTATTGGACATGAAAGTTAAAAATGAGACCAAGACCATCTCGATTCCTCCCGAGGGCCTGGTACTCGAGCCCGGAATCGTGTATCTCGGCAGAACCGTCGAATATACCAAAACCCTGAATCATGTCCCGATGCTCGAAGGCAGATCGTCGATCGGACGTTTGGGAATATATATACATGTCACCGCCGGTTTCGGAGATGTGGGTTTTTCGGGTTATTGGACTCTGGAAATATCTTGTATTCAACCGGTACGGATATATCCGAACGTCGAAATATGTCAAATATTTTATCATACGATTTTAGGAGATTGCTCCAAAATGTATAAAAGTAAATATCAAAATAACGAAGGCATTCAGGCAAGTAAAATGTATGAAGAATTTCAATAAACCATTCATACAAAATCATCGACGGACGATCCGACAATAAGAAAACTTTACAGTAGCGAATATGAAAAAAATAATAGCCCTGGTGGGCATGAGCGGTACAGGAAAAAGTGAAGCGACTAATTTTCTGAAAGATCAATTTAATTTCGATCTCTTTTACTTCGGCGGTATTGTTCTCAACGAAGTCAAAAAGAGGGGTCTGGAAATCAACAATGAAAACGAGAAAATGGTAAGAGAAGATTTAAGGCGCCAACATGGCAACGGCGTATTGGCCAAAATAGCTTCGGAAACCATCGCAAAAACCGATTCGACCATTCTTTTGGACGGCCTCTATAGCTTTACGGAATATAAAATATTGAAAGAGTTATATCCGGAAAACTTTATCGTAGTAGCTATCCATTCCGATAAAGCATTGAGATATGAAAGACTCGCCCAAAGGAAATTCAGGCCATTGACCAAAACCGAAGTCGACCGGCGCGATTATACCGAGATCGAGAATATCGAAAAAGGTGGTCCTATCGCTATAGCCGATTACCATATCCTGAATAACGGCGACGTTTCGATACTCAGACAAAATCTACTGGAATTAATGGACAAAATACTCACCGATGATAACAGCAGGTAAAGTATCTGAAACGCTGGTTTTAGATGGAATCAAATGGGGAATGGGAATTCTTTTAGTACTCTTGTACGGCTCTGTTCATTCCCAATTGGAACAGTATAATCCGATCATTATCTATACGTCGCTGATTCTGTATATACTGTTGTTTTTAGCAGACTTTATTCCTTCTTACCGGCATAAAGAAAAAACCGATATCCAGTTTAAATTATTCTTATATATAGGTTCTCTGTGCCTATTTTTCATTCTGGTTTTCTTGCTCAAAGCTCCCCAATATACAGCCAGTCATACACCCTTCATCATTTCATTCTGTTTTTTTATCACGGGAAGATTACTCCTCGAGTCCAACCTGAACAGAATGATACAAAGAGAAAAAAAATTAATTAAATCGCTGGGTTTTGCAGCGACAGGCATCCTGATTGAAAAACCAGGCGGAGACGCAGTGAATTTTATCATTATTTTAAATAAAAATTTGAGGCAGGGAAAAGGATTATGGGTTCCACCCGGAGGCCATTTCCTGCCTTATATTGATAACCCCGGGACAAAATTAAAAAATAAAATTTACGAGGAAATCGGGGTGGATTGTGAGGTTATATGTGAAGAAGGGCAAAAACCATCCGAAATGCACGACACCATAACCAACGAAGTAGAGTGGCTCGTTCCACCTGCATTCCTATTGAAAGAATTTCTCCCGGACCAGTGCAAACAGCACCATTCCCATCATTTTGATTTAATCTATCTTTGCACTACCGATGGCAAAGTAAAAAATAAAACATGTAAGTATAAAAGCAGCGCTCTCGTCCGGATCCCGCTAAAAGAATGCCTGGACAGCTTCGAAGCGACAGAACGCGCATTGAATAAAAAGATTCGGGAAAAAGCTAATGAATTGGGATTGGAAACTTATTCCAGAAATGAAAATGTATCCAGAGATTTGATCTGGCGGCTCCATTTAGCTGCCAATAAATACCTGAGTAATCAGAAATAAAAGGGGACACCATCTACCCCCGCTTGCAGACTTACAAAAAGGGCTTTATTTTTATTATGGCTTATTTATCTCTTATACAAAACATCGACGCTTTTAATCGCTTTAGTACTCCGGTTATTTATAGTGGACTTTATCCGCTTCTCGGATTCTTTTATTAGCTGTTAGTAAAAATCTACATATCGTCTTGAAGTCATTCATACCTTCCTTAAATTCTGCTGACCTCATGAAAAGCAACTCAACGCCGAAAGCCCAAAAGAAATGGTCTTTTAAATTACTCCCAATGCAGGACAAGATGCTCAGGGTGGTAGTCTACCGATTGCCTTGGTATTACGATTTTGTAAACAACGAAGTATTACAACACTGGATTTAATAGCTTTGCCTGAACAATGGGACAAGGAGTTTGAATGGCATAACTTGAAAAGAGCAAATAGCTATCACGATACGATGAAATAATATCCGTCATGTTCGTGCATTAAAAACGGTTTTAAATATAGCTATTCAGGGTAATGTCGGTAATCTTGAAACCTATCCTTTTTCAAACCGCTATGGAACAATGACCGGAAAGAAAATTTTCAGTTCGTAATCTTCTTTTTCCATTCAATACAAGCTTTCATTTTTATTCCTTATTTTTGTAATCAACTAAAAATATGGCAACATGAATAGTAAGTTGGTTGATTTATTAAGAGAAGTGGATTCATTGAAAGTGCGGTTATCTTCTTTGCGTCCTTTGCCAGTAGAGGCATTAAAGAAAATTCAGGATGCTTTAGATATCGAGTACACTTACGAGAGTAACCGTATAGAAGGAAACACGCTTACCCTACAGGAAACGGCACTTGTTGTCAACGAAGGAATCACTATCTCTGGTAAATCCATGCGTGAACACCTGGAGGCAATCAATCATGCAGAAGCTATTGACTATATAAAGGAGGTTGCTAAACAGGATATTGGAATAAGTCAAAGAACGATCAAGGAGATTCATGCACTTGTATTACACGGTATAGATAGGGAGAACGCCGGAAGTTATAGAACCGTACCCGTGATGATCTCGGGTAGTACTCACGTGCCGCCTCAACCTTATTTGTTGGAGAAACTAATGGAAGATTTCATGCTGGCATTTCAACGCATGGAAAAAGAAAATGTTCATCCAGTTATTATCGCCGCCTATTTACATGATGAACTGGTGAGGATACATCCATTTATAGATGGCAACGGGCGTACTTCTCGACTTCTGATGAACCTCTACCTGTTACAGAAAGGTTATACCATTGTTACCCTGAAAAGTGATAATGATACGAAGTTACGTTATTATAAAGCTTTGGCGTCTTCTCACACAGAACAACAACATGATGATTTTTACTTGTTGGTTGCCGAAGCTGAAAAAGCATCTTTAGAGAGGTATATTTCTATTCTGGGATAAAAGTAATTTTATGAACCTATAAATGGTGAATCGGGATAGAAAGTTTAGAGATATTCGTGAGTTTAATTTCCTTGTGTGGTAAAGTTGGACATAGAATGTCGAATCAATATATTATCATAGACATAAATATCTGATATTCTGATATATTTAACTAGTTTATTCCTATAAAATTGCATGAGAAAGGAAAAACCACCGATTCAGAATGGTTTGGTGTGGAACACTATCTCATTCTCCATGAAATGGATTTATTCAGGCATGTAAACATGGAGAGATTAAAAATGTTATATCCTGATATTTTTGGAAAGTCCCAAACCGAAACTTCTCAAGAAAAGACAGCACAACTAAATGATTAAAGCCAGTCGCTCTTTATAAACGTATATCTCGACAAAATTCTTCAAACAATTTCAGTTGCCTGTCAAAGAATGTTTCAATGTCATCAAGCGCATTAAGTATATCTTGCAAGTGTTCTTGGTAAAGTTATCCATATATCAACGCTTTGGTTCGCTCTATATTTTCTTTCAAGTAATGGTTACAGATAGCGTGTTCTTCCAGTAAATCAACTTCTCTCCCCAGAACATCTTCTAAAGCGTATTTCAAGTCAAAGAAATTGCTAAAATAATCTGTTACCTGTGCTTTGTCGAAATTAACTATAAAATCAACATCGTTTTCTTTATTAAAACGATTCGTGAGGATAGAACCAAACACAAATAATTTACTAACCTTGTACTTCTTGCACAAGGCAATGATTTTATCCATATTTGATTCAATCAGATTCATGTAGTCATTCTCTTTCTGCAAACCTTAGATTTGCAGCGTGTTTCTCTGAATCTAAGTTTTGTAAAACAAAAGTAATAAATTTGTGCTGATAATAAAAGTTTAACAACAGACAATGAAACCGGACGATTCTCAAAATTTGCAAATGGGTAAGACCCGTCTATCTTTTTTGCCCTATCCGGTCCGTTGGATTTGAGGACCTGAATTGCTATCAACCTTGGTTTAAATAAAGTATTTTTGATTTGTAACAAACCACTGAAATAGAGGCGTTCATGGCTAAAGTTGGTTTAAACCTCGGTTTAAACTCGACCGTCAAAAACCACAAAAAGAAAAAAGGTAGCTACTTTCGTAACTACCTCATTCAGAGAGCGGAAAACGGGACTCAAACCCGCGACCCCCAGCTTGGAAGGCTAGTGCTCTACTTCGGCAATGAAAAGCTTCGCTTTCCCTTGCTTCGACTGAGCTATCACCGCTTTACACTTACTTAAAATACTCTTATTTTGAGTTATGGTTGACGTGTCGGTTGACAATTATATCAACAGAAGACTTGATTAATAATGTTAATGAACTCTCTTTTATTTAGATTCAAATATAAGTAACATATAGCTTATATACAAGCAACTTACCACTGAATTATGGTGGTATTGATATGATTTTTATACACATACTTTCTGTTATTAATTGGTTGTACGTTAAATTCCAACTTAATTTGTATCTCTAATTGAAATACGTAAGTTGGTGTGAAATTATCAACTTCTATATACGATTCAAATTTTTCAAATTTTCCACCACAATATAAAAAGGGATGACAAACCGAAGTCTATCATCCCTTCACACCCAAGTTGACACACACTATGAATCAACGTGAAATCATATTAATAAAACATGATTATGAACAGACATTTTAAAATAATAATCAACCCTTTTGCATTATAATTTAATATAAGTATCTGTTGCTACGGTTGCAGAAATAGATGTTCCTGCGGGAATTACAGCCTGTTTGCCTTTTAATAATAAAAATAAAGGACAAACAAATATGGCAAGAACAATAGAAAGAGCTAATTTGTCATTTCCCTCTTCTGACATACTTCCACCTGTCAACATGATTTCTGTTCCATCCTTGGCTGTTACGCTTTTAATTTGAATTTGCATAGAAGCCCCTTTACCCAAACCTTTACGTTTCTCGAATCTTGTAACCTGTCCTTTAGCGATTGCACCAAAAGGAATAACAACATTCCTATCAACACTAATCTCTCTTGTTACTTTAAAATCTATTATTTGTCCTGTTGTGATATTTTTAGTATTAATTTCACTTAGAACCTCTAAAGGAATCAAGGTTCCTGCTTTTAAGACAACCTCGTTATCCGCAAGGGTAAAAGAAAGATTCATAAAAGCCAATATCATGATCGCAACAATTGGCTTAACAACAAATGATTTACTCAATAATGTTCTCATAATTCAAAAATTTAATTAATGGATTTATTATTCTGATATAGGGTTGATTGTATTTTTTGTAGCTTACGTTGATTGTATTGCGAAGCACTTCTTTTAGATCCAGATATATTACCGATATAGAAACTCAAATTGAAAACACCTAATAAAGCTGCTGTTCCATAATTTTTTTGTTTGATACTTGTAAACACGGCATATCCAAGTAATGAATTCATAACAAAAGAGGTTAATGCGCTTTTGGGGCGTTGAGTATAAACATATCCAAGACCAGGAATTAATGATAATGACGAAGCTACCCAAGGCTTTTTCTTTTTAAAAGTAGCCGCTTCTTGAATAAGTTGAAAATTCTCTTTATCTCTCTTGGGTTCTGTATTAGAACTTGCCAATAAATTGAAATATTTACTCGCTTCATTCCAATTTTCTTGATATGCGCTAAAAATTCCTTGCCAAGCATATTTTTGGGATATTATCGAATTGATATTGTTATCAGGTATTTCTGCAAGAAGTTTGCGTGCCATATCAAAATTCTCCACTGTCAAGAGAATATCTAGCATTTCAAATTTTATTTTTGGAGAGTTTTTTATAGATTCAGGAAAATGAACCTCGTAATCGAATATTGCATTTTCCACTTGTCCCAAACCTTTATAGCAAATCAACTTGTTTGTGAATAATTGTGTTGTTAATAACCTCTTTTGAAATTGTGTTTTTTCGATCTCTATTAGAGCTTCTTGGTACATTTGTTTATTTATTAAATGATTAATGAATAATAATGTACTATCAGGCTTAATATCCCAGTCTGTATAAGAGTAATATTGTTTATTATTATGAATGTAAGTTCTAGGTATTTCTGCATATGGAGGGAAATCAAGCAAAAGCAATTGTCCTTTATTTAAAGTCAGATCATAACAATTGAAATCATGCCCGCATCTAATAAGGCGATCAGCCATATACATCATCGCTTTAGGGAAATAACAATCCTCAAAAACGATCAATCCATATTGGGAACAAGAAGGGTACATGGCACAAGTACCGCTTCCTTCATCTCTATGTAGATATTTCTTATAGATATTCACGTAATCAGATAAAGCTGACATTTCTGTTTGTGCGTGAAGACATGGTGAATTTGTGACACAAACAATAATGATTAAAACATTCTTTAACAAGTGCATAATATTGCAATCTATGTAACCTTGAAGATTCCCAGAAAGGTTGATTTTTATAAATACAAGAAAGCGTGGGATCTAAATTGCTTATCTTGTAGAAGGCATCGCCAAACGCCTATGCAGAAATAAACAATCAGCCCACGCAAACCATGTATATAGTAGATATATACGGCAAGCATAGACGTTTGTGCTGTTTATCCCTCTGCATTAAAAAATTGGCGATTTTTCTACAAAGGATGAAACAAAAACGCTTCCATTAATTCAATATGTCTGCCATGAGAAAATGATTTTTCACATGACGCTACAAATGTAAATAAATTTCAGCATCCAACAAACGTCTGGACTGATTGTAATGGCAAAATTAGGTTAATCAATGGAATAAAAAGAATTTATTCCCAACGGTTTTCATTCTATAAACCATTTATAGGTATTATCACCATGTAACGTCCTATCTATCCCTTCTGTTAATTGCGTGGCATTTAACGATCTATCAAGGAAATTATCTATGTAAGAAGATTTATTCGCACCCGTAAGCATGTTGTAGAATTTCCATAAATTTATTTCATTCTCTCTATGCTCCCTCTTGAAATTGTCATCATTGTAATACGCTTTAGCCACCATGTTAATCTGGCTATCCGTCAACTCCATGCATGGTAAACGCTTCTTCTCTCTGGCAGGTAAGCATTGATACAACCTACTTTTACCCAAGAATTGTGCGAATTGATGTTCCGTGAGGTAAGAGCCTGTAAAGCTCTTCATCAATCGTAAATGCTTTTCCGCATCATACTGTTGAAATAACTTCATCACACCTCTAAATAGATCATGGTAACTCATCGCTCTTAAATCAGTCTGGAATCCATCCGTGAAAGTACACAGGTTGCAACATACCTTATTCTGGAATCCAATAGCAACACTGAATCTCTCTGATGTCTTCTTTGAATAGAGGTTCTCCCTGTTATACGCCCTCACACCTGTAACACATAGATTAACCCTGTTGCCATTTATAGATTCATAGATAGTTGGAATCTCAAACGCAAATGCCATTCTTTCATAATAGATGGTTTTATCTGTTTCCAGTAATTCTGCCACTGGTTTATGTATTGCCTCTGGAATCCTACCTTTTATAACATGACTAACCATTATATCAGGTTCGTCTATGCTTTCCCCTCTAAACAATTCACTAGCCACCTTATGCACTGTTTCAATAAATGCTGGATGAGATATAGTCATCTCGTTATCCTTGCTGAACACTGGCACGATACAATCATTCTTTAAATGTAACATATCTACTGGCATGGTGTTAGCCTCTATGAAATGTTTCCTCCTTTCCTTCTTGGTGGGTTCATTTACCACTTCATAAGGAGTGTAGGTAGGTTCTTCTTGCTTGATGTTATCACTGCCAAATAAAACTGGCAACAATCCTTCATTCTGGCTTGGAATTAATATCGCTGTACTCATAATCTAGTCTATTTAACGGTGGTGGAAATATTTAAATTTTCAGTTTATATATACAATTCATAAATTCTCCACCAACCTTGATTTATAATGTTCATTATCACTTTTACTTGTTTTATTCCTTCTCTAGCGTTATGCCAGTTAAAAAATAGAACTGGAAGTATTATTATTGCTTACTTTCTATTGGTGGTGAGAATTATTGTCCTTATTGGCTATATATACCAATCCAGACAAAAATTCACCAACTTCAATTTCTAAAGTTTACCGTTAGCTGAATAACTGTAATAACCCTCTTCATAGTAGAGGACGAGATCTAGCAAGTCTACATCGATATATGAAAGTGCTATTTTTATTTGCTGTACCAGTTCATCATCCTGTTTAGTTGGTTCAATATCACCAGAAGGTTGATTTATACAAACTATTAAACTCTTACAATTAGAGAGTGCAGCCAGTTGTACTATAAACCTAATATCCGTGATATTGTAAGATAACGCACCTTCACTTGTTGTGGATATACCTAACACTTGATTCCTACCATTTAACAGGATAACTCTAGTTGAGATATGGTGTTCGATGGTATCTTTAAATGGAGAAACCAGTAACTCGTGGACATCTTTAGCGGTTACTATTTTATACCTTTTAGAAGGTTTGGTATTATTCCTGTACACCAGTTCCACTACTGGCACTTTTATCAATTCTTCTTTCATGATATTGTTTTACTTGATTTTTAATTTGAATACATTAATGGTAATGAAATTTAGAGAGTTGTAAGTTTATCAGGTTTGGCAATGGAGAGGAAAGATTTTTGTTTATACTACTTGCTTAGAAAGTCAATGTTCTCTTCACTTTGGTACAACAATATCTTTCCCCTATCCACTGCGCTCCCTGTCCCTGTATCTTTTACTACTCTTCCAAGTAGGCGAATTTTTTAATCTGCATCTTTGTTTTAGTTCCAGCGTAAACGGCAGGAGTTTCAACCTGACCGCATAGCACCATGGTTTTGCCTTTAAGCGCTAGGATAAGCTGGTCTAGCATCATGTTCTTGGCGAAAGAGTAAATGAAACGTAACTTGTCACCATATTTCTGTTCTATGGCAGGGTCACAGGGAATGTCATCTGGCGTGATGTCCCCTTTCTGGCTAGCACGGACGAGTTGAGTGTATTTAATCTCTTTCACCTCTTCCTCTCCCAAGGCACAAACCAGTTGTAATTGTTGAGGGTTTTCCCCTTTAAAGTCAATAACAGTCATTTCATCACCAACCTTAACGGGAGTGGGTAATACCGCCACCTGATTTTTAAACTTTTCAATCAACTCTGGATTGAGTTCAAGGGAATTGTTAGGTTGGGCAACCTCCAAATTTTGGTAGTAAGTTTTCAAGTTCATAATTGATGAGTTTTTTGATTAATTAATTTGATTTTCCTCTGGCTTGGGTTGGGGGTATAAATGGCTACAGGAGTTCCGTACACGTTACTCTTGCATATTTTAGGATTTGGATACCAATAAGGGGAGAGATTTTTGAGTATTTATATTCTAAAAAATGATTTTGAGGTAAGGTTTATAAATGAACTACTAATTATAGCAATTTTTCCCAATAGCTTAATATTGATCGTACTTCATTATAAATAAATAGGTTTTTATATTTATCACGAATAAATTATTAATTTTGTAATAATCTTAATCTAAAAAATAGGTGTCGTGAAACAAATTAAAAAAATTGAGATTAAAAATTATCGTTCAATTAAAACTCAAACGATAGAAAATATTAAAGATTTAAATATATTTTCTGGCGGGAATGATGTTGGCAAATCTAATGTATTAAGAGCTTTAGACTTATTTTTCAATGATAAAGACGTCGATTTTTCTAAAGAATTTAATATTGCAAGAAAAGCTGAAATAAAAAAACAACGGGAAAAACAAATTATAAGTATAAAATTGTGGTTCAATAATGATACATACAAGAATTTACCAAAAACTTTTAGTGTAAAGAAAATATGGGATAAATCAGGTAAAATAATAAATGTACAAAATGATATAGGTACATGGTTGAAAAGTCATTCTAATATCACTGAAAAACAAGCACAAACAAGTTTATCTTTATATTTAAACCGTTTTAGATTGAAATATATTCCTGCTATTAAGGATGATGTATGCTTTAATCATCTTTTAATAGAATTGTATAATGCAATTGTTGAAAATACTATTGGTTCTTTAGAAGAATTTGAATTGACATTAGATTCTTTTAATCAAAAACTTCTAGAATTGTCAAAAGATTTATCCCAAACTTTCAAGGAGCTTACGGGAATAGAATCTGCAATAAATATCCCAACAAATGTCAATGATTTAGCACGACGCTTGTCTGTGGAAACTTACACTAAAGATAGCAATGCAATTCCTTTATTTAATAGGGGAGATGGTGTGCGTATGCAATATATACCTTCGATATTAAACTTTATTTCAACGATTGAAAAAAACAAGTGGCATATTTGGGCTATAGATGAACCAGAAACATCTTGTGAGTATGCGAAAACTTCAACTCTTGCTAAAGATTTTGTAAAAGAATATTGTTTAAAAAATCAAGTTTTTATATCTTCACATTCTTTTCATTTTATCTCTTTAGAAGATGAGAAAATAAGTAGATATAGAGTTTGTATTAAAGAAGAGAAATCTAATATAATAAATGTTAAAAGTGATTTATTCTCAGATAGTGAATTACAATCTGAACTAGGTGTTTACGAATTATTAAGTGGGTTGCAAGGAGTGTACGATAAATTTATTCAAGACCATAACTTGCTTCAAGAAAATATTCAGCTAATTAATAATCTCCAAAAAACACTTTTGTTATTTGAAGGAAAATCCGATAAAATTTTGTTTAAAAAGGCAATAACAAAATTGTATCCAGGCAGAATACAGGATTTTTGTTTTGCAGAGGATGCAGACCAAAAGAAAGGTGGAGTTGTTGGCGAAGGAGCCAATAGTTTGTACGGTTTTTTAACATCACATATACCAAAAATAAGCTCAATAAATAAGAAAATAATAGCTATTTTTGATAACGATACAGAAGGTAAAAATCAATACAATAAAATAAAAAAAGACTTCTCTATGATTTATCAACCTAAAATGATAGGAGATAAGGAAGTGCTTAAGCATCAAAAATATGATGTACATATCTTTTGTCTACAGCCACCTCGTTTTAGAGAAAATTTTATTAATAAAGAGCCAAAATATTGTTATTTATCTACGGAATTATTACTCCAAGATTCTAATATCCCAGAAAATAAAAGAGATAATATACCACATACCTCACCACCATTATTTAGTTTCAAAAATGATGCTGATAAAGTAGCTTTTGCTAATGATGTTGCTAATAATGCTGATTATTCTGGTTTTTCCAATACTCTTGAAATGATTTTTAATATATAAACAATGGTGATATATATCAATGAGTCTATTAAATATTTTAAACAAGGATTGTTTATAACATCCTTGTTTTTATTGACATTTTAGTTAACCACATATATAATCTAACAAAAACTACATAATAAACAAACACAACCATTCTTGATCAAACTTCATTCAAATTGAAAATTTCTTACCAATTAATAGGAATGTAGTGTCCAATTTTAATTGAGTTCAAGTAGTCTATCAATTTATTCAAGTAGTTAATAGCTTCGGTCTCTTGTGCTCCCTTTAATTTGGGTAGTAATGTTTTTTTGGCATTAAATAAATGCTCGCATATGTCGTTGAATTCACGAAATGATAATTTATCTTGTGATTTTGTCTGGTTTATTATGTATTCGACATAGTTCATGAAGTTGTAATGATCGAAATTTATATAATTGTCATCTAGTTCTTTTAATTTATTAAAAATCCCTTCAACTTCTTTACTATATCCTTTTTTATAGAAGAAGCCAGTATTATCAAAGCAAAAAGATTTAATAAATCTTTTGCCTTCTTTAGAGATAAAGAAAGCTTGAACACTATATCCCTCCCAATTAAAAGGCATCTTTATTACAGGTTCTAATTTCCAATTACCGAAAGAGATGCATTCTAATTTGTTGTTGGTATATATTCTTATTTCACAAACTCCATGTCCTCGCATATCATTTGTAACAACTCCAATGTCTGCAATATAGTAGTCATCACTATCTATATATGCATCTCGTTCGCTTGTTGGTATAATATATGCGGCAAAACCTCCGATAGTTTGTGGCTTTTTGTCGACTTTATATGAATATATAGACTTTTCCATGTTGTTATTTCAATTATGTTACTATCTCCTACAAACATAATGCTTTTAAGAGTATCAATCAATAAAATTTAAGTACAAAAAAGAATAAGATATTGTTTATTTTCTTACGGGTGATTGAAATTAGTAATTAATATGCTGGAATATATAGAAACATTATATATTAAGCAATTCTTGTTTTGTTGTTCTTTTTATAAGTAGTACCTTTGTACATGTAAATGATTGGTCTGATGTTCTTTCCTGAATTAGATACTCTTTTGTTTGTTAGAAAAATTTGTTCCTATGAAATTACGCAAGAAAGGAAAAACCACCAATTCAGAATGGTTTGGTGTAGAACACTATCACATTCTCCATGAAATGGATTTATTCAGGCATGTAAACATGGAGAGATTAAAAATGTTATATCCTGATATTTTTGGAAGTTCCAAACCGAAGCTTCTCAGGAAAAGACAGCACAACTAAATGATTGAAGCCAGTACCTCATATGTCCTTAGGGTGCTGGCTTTTTTATTTGTTGGTAGAAAATTTATGGAATGTATATAGAGAATAGAATTTTGTATTTTTCCACCAAGAATATAATTCAAACGATTTTAATTAAAATAAATACTATAATACTATTTAGTAAAAATAGGAGAACCATTACTTTGTATAAAATATTCAAAAGTAACTTCATCATTTTTATCGCCTCGTGTGTCGTCTTTTATTGAAAGTATTTTAACCGCAGCGTAAAATCCATTTATGTTTTGCAATATGATTATTTGATTAATAGCAGGAGTTCTTGTACGTGAAGAATTGTCGTATATACGAGCATCAGCTATTTGATTGATATTAGATATATCTTTAACTAAAGAAATAGTAGAAATACTCTCGGGATCATTGTATATATAAATATTTGTATCACTTGCCTTTGAAAAACACAATTCAAATGTCAATTCTTCCTGTCCAATAAAGAATCGTCCATTATTATTTGAATAGTCAAATGTTACATATCCTTTGGTTGCAGGAGAAATATACTTTTCTGTTGAGGGTATAAATTTTTGTTTAGCGAATTCTTTAATGTTTTTGAATGGATTGGGTCCAATTGGAGGAATTGGTAACACAGGTTCGTCAAGAATATCTCTTAATAGTTCTTCATATTTTACTTCATATAAATTGGAATCATTAAAATCAATATACTGCCTTCCGCTTAGGAATGTAGGTACTTTTTTATCAGTATAATTATTTTTTATAAGTGGAATAACCCAATTTGAATTCTGGTTTTTAATGTATTCTGCGGATATTATTTGCTTTTCATATCCCGCACCTCCTAAACCTTCGTTGGCTTTTGTAACATATTTATTTGAACATATACAAATTATTCTTTGAGATTTAGAGAGCCCTCGTTCCATAAAGGAAGCTAAATCACTGCCTAGCTTTAAATTCCATCTATCTAGGATTATATCAACACCATTTAAACGTAATCTTGTTGCCAGTTGAAGTACCCATTGTTTGTGTTCTTCATTGTCGTGTGAATATGAAATAAAAACTTCTGGTATCATACTTTTTGGGTTTGTACAAAGTTATATTATAATGAATTATTTAGCAAATAAATTTAAATGACTAAGCTAAATGTTTTTAATATTGATATTTAGGAACCATTAAATAAGAGAATGTGATAAACCGTTTTGTCTATAATTGGCTAGTAGAGAACTTCCATTTTGTTCAAGCCAGTACTTTATATACACTTGAGGTACTGGCTTCTTATTTATACAATTATTCTTTATTTTCAGCTTCCCAGATTGTATTTAAAACCTGTTGAAAGTTGGCAAGTGGTATTTGCTCTATTGATAAAGATTGTCCCGTACTAGTATCCTTTACATGATAACAGGGGCTATTTTGCTGGTAAGGGTTAAACGTGTCACCACTGAAATTTATTTCCGTTAGTTCGTACTTGTCGAATCGTATCGAGTTCACAGGGTCGAGTTTATCGTTAAAGAATCCCAACGTGACCGATCTGGTGTTCATGTAAGTAAAGTTCTGCCATTTATACATTCCAACTAGAATAAAGTAGGACACGTCTGTCATGTCCCACGTGGTAAGGTTTGGTCTTACCACGCATTTTTTTAGGTCTTTACTTATATAAATACAATAACATAGAGGGAGAAATGAATCACTAATTGTCATTTTTAACTCTCTAACGGTTTGGAAAAATTCAGGATACTTCATAATCATGTATTGTTTAAAATTTATACTTGGTAGTAAATTTGAAAATTTCATTCTCTTATACCTTTTGCAATTTTTTCCACCAACTCTGGTTTCATGGCGACAAGTTTATACGCCCCTCCATTGGCGTTGGAAACCTTGAACTCGGGGTAATAATCTTCTATCGTTTTATCAGTTAAAGTGAAATATACCTTCTCTAGTCCAGCCTTTACCCCGTACTCTTTAAAAGGAATACCGTGAGCCATGAATATCACTCTTAGTCTCTCTCGAATGGTTTTAGTCGGTATATAATCACCATTATTCATTTCTTGCTCGAACGCCTTGAATACATCATGTACCACGTGGGGAGAGAATCGTCGCTCGTTAGCCATTTGTTCATGGAACGCTTTCATCATTTTATCTATTTCTCCTTTCTTGTAGTCAGCTTGTTCAATGGCAGCTTTACCGATAGTGTTGTAGACATCTATTATATATCCAGTATCGTCGATTTCTTTCAATATTTCAATGTCGGGAGTGATGTCGTGGTCGGGATTTTGTAATACTAGCTGTTGCAATCTATCCAAGTGGCTGACAACCTTTTTCCAGAGTTGTTTCTTGTTAGCCTTTCTCATGGCTATTTTATCATCTTCTCCAACTCCCTTGGTATCATCAGTAAAATTAATGTTGAAATGTCCCGATCCCTCGTACGCCTCGTGCAAGCTTTGGGCAGAGGTGTAATATCCCTTCACTCTTTCCTCGTTGTAAAGGTTATCAACAGAGAAGTAGTTTATCTCTCCTTCCTCGTCCAGTAATTCTGTATACTTGATTTTTTCTAAATCTTCAAGTATGGCAGTTCTATCCGCCTTGGTGGTGGCTTCCTCCAAACGTTGGTTTAGATTCTGGTGGGTGATTTCAAATTGTCGTGTCATGGCGGTAATCTCTTCCTCGGTCATCACTTCCATTTCTTCATCAATGTTACTGATAATAGTAAGAGAATTGTATGTATTTCCATCGGCATACTTGTTCCTGAACCTTCCCTGTGCCTGTATCACCTCGGTGTACGGGTCAACAATAGAGTGTGGGATACTACAATCTGACAATATTAAAATATCAGGCTTCTTGGTGGTATAAATATCAACGGCAGAGAAGAACCGACAGGTGAAGAAATTGATCTTGGCTAGCGGTAAATCCAGATTCTCGTGGCTGTTCTTGAAATTGCACTCTCTCAACTTCTTCACGCTCTCGTTAGAACAAAACACTTTATAATCTTCCTCTTTTATCAAGTTATTATTTAAAAGGTAGGTTATCACTTTATTTATTCCCGTTGTGGAATTGAAGAAGACGCATAAACATTGACTATTATTGATTAGCTCTCTTAACTGTCCCGTCATGGTGCGATTGAAACTTCTCGTTACTATTAATGTCATGTTCTTCCTGTAATCGAAATTCGGAACCACTTTCCATATTTTGAAATTTTGGTATTCCAACTCGGGATGACGCATTTCTAGTGGAGTGGCAGACACCATCGCTTTCCTCTCGAACTTGAAAAAGTCATTTATCGGTTGTGATATTCTGGGACGGTAATCAACGTCTTGAGTTATCTTCTCGCACTCGTCAAACAGGCAGAAGAACTCTTTATAGATGTCTATTCCCAGTTCCCGTGCCGCTAGCCTGACTTTCTCGAATCCCTCTGGTGTGGTTAATAGCTTCTTGTTGGTGATAGACTTGTTATTCAAAAACTTTTTTACCTGTGTCTTATTGCATAAAGCATACACCGCTAAAGAGTTGTCAACCTTTTCAGCTTTACCGATAATAACAGGCACGTTGGGTTCTATAATAATAGAGGGACGTTTAGCCAAGTGTAATTCCCAGTATGTGGCTCCGATGCCTGTTATCGTTTTGTCAAGTATAACGTTGCTCCCTATCTCTTGAATACCTTTATTTTTGAACGCTTCTACTAAAGTTTCATCTCTTTCAATCGTGAAATACTCTGTTCTCATGATATTATCTGTTTACAAGTTACAGGAATCCCGTCTGGTGGTAATTTTAAAAATTTCGTGTCCTGTATGGTTTTCAAAAATTTTCCACCAACCATGAAAAGGGGACTAGAGCGTTATCTCCAGTTACTTTTCAGATTCCAACCTTTGCCTTCAACACTGCTGAAGACTTGCAGACAATCTAATGAGGTGCGCACCGTAAAGATTGATTTGTCACAAAAGTAGAATTCAGGGAGAAGGTGTGCCATAAAGAATAATAGCCATTTCGAACGCTATTCTTTAGACTTTCCATTTCCTTCAAGAACTCTATTTTCACGTGGCAAACTAACTTCAAATCGAGAGGTTAAACCATAAAGAATCGAGGTCATTTAGAGGTCTATTCTTTAGATGTTCTCTCTTTATTAATTCGTTCGCCAAAACAAAAATGAGGTAAAAAAGGGAGGTAGGTTATAAAGAAATATAGCCAGTTCAAGGGGTATTCTTTAGCTGGCTATTAATCAGGTAAATGTAAAAAAGGATACTAGGTAATAATTATCCCCTTTTTATTGCATTATGAGAAATATAACGATTCCTACCTGTTTTTGTAAGTGTCCAATCATGGCTGTTGGAAAGAGTTATATATTTTAAAGCTTCAAACTGAAGCAAAATAGTTAAAATTTGATCCATCGATATTTTCACGACAATATCATCTAATGCGTAGTCTAATGGTTTAATTTGATGTTTAACTAAATTCTGTAGTTTTTTTTGTATATCACTTTTATCGAATGATTTGTCGTTCTTGTACAAGTTATCCGCTATACACAAAAATATTTCCTCCCAAGTCAATTCAATATGACATTCCTCTAATAGTTGTTCCTCCCAAAAATCATTTTTATTTATCGTATATTTTATGATATGCGTATCCGTCCCTTGAACTAAACTCATTTGTTTATCTCTAAGAATCGCATTCTCTTTCATCAAACTCAAAACTTCACCACTGGGAGTATAGTTTTTTAAAGAATCACTTTTTATCCAACCTTCTCTAGGATATTGTTGAATAAGTTGTAACAAACTTGGGTAGATTTTGGCTTTTAAATCCTCCTTAGAAGTATAAGATTTGCGAAGTCTTGTTGTTTCAATATATTTCCGAAATTCTTGTAATTTCTTGTTTTTCTTGGGATCATTTTCAATTTTGCTTTTTGGAAGGTCAACACATTCATCAATTAAAAAAGCAATTGTAGGCACTCCAACTTCTTCTGCATACCGATATTCCATTTCTGTATAACTAATCCCATTTTTAGGATTTACACTACCATATTTCCCCCCAATAATAACAATATAATAATCTGATTCTTTTATAGCTTTTTTAATCCATTCCCACTGGGATTCATTGGTTGCAGGAAAAGCTTCCATTCCATACGGGAAGTGTCCCAATTCCATAATAGCTTGGGTAACCTCGTCTCTTTCTTCTTTCAAATCAGTAAAAGTTGAACTGATAAAAATTTGATAACGTTTACTTGGTTGTATCATTTTAATTTGGGATAAATAATTAAATTACATTTTAATTGCAAAGATAGTGAGTAAAGACTTAATATTAAATATTGTAATCACCAGAAATAAAGTTTGGATGGATTGTTCGGGGAGGTTCTATAATTACCTTGTGAGGCTGGTATCCATTCTGGTTTGTAACCATGTTTTTCAAGGTAAGCTATTTTAGAGTTTATGTAGTTCTCGTCGATCTGTTTATCTTCATCCTTTACCAGTCCTATCAATTCCATGTAATCGAGGATAAATTTATATATATCACTTTTTCTCTCCATGCCAGAATGATTTACCAGTAAACGGTATATCCCTACCATCACGAGATTCTGTGCAGGGTTATCAGCCTTACGCCCTTTCTTCGGTGAATAGACTTCTTTTAATTCTTCTTCCGCTTCTTCAATGGAATTTACTCCCAAGTATACATGAAGGTAAGAATCTAGGAGATTGGTAAACCAGCTCTCCATGGCGTTGTTAATGGTAATCTTTTCTTGATTGTTACTTAAAGTGATTGATTTATCTTTCTTCCTTTTATCCCTTTCAAGGAACAGGTAGAGTTGTAACATTTCAGGTCTTACTTGCTGGAAATAGGTATCCATGTTATACGTTTCTTCCAGTAATTCTGGATCGAGGATAGGTTTGAACGCTTCATGCTTCTTGTAGATAATGGCTAGCATCCAGAGGATGTAGAATATGGTATCCCTATTTTTATCTAGCAATTCACTAGTCAACTCCTCTATTTTCTTTTTCAATCCATCATCTTCAAAAAGGATTCCTTTTATGTTGTCTGTCATGTAAGCTAAAGTATCAATCACTTTTATCATCTTTTGCTCTCTAGGAGCGTAACGTTGCCAATCAAATGGATTATCACTTGTTGCCAGTTCATCTAGCGTGCTTGGAACTTCTATCATGTATTTATCCTCTACCTTACCCATGAATCCCCACGTGGCTAGATACATTCTTTCTATTTCTGGATATAACATTGTCCTGTTATAGGCGAAGTATTCTATTAGATGAGGTTCTATTTCTAGTAAGGTTGCGACTGGATAGATAATATTGTTTGCCATGGTATGTATACTTTAAACAGGGTTAAAGGTAAAAAAAATACCACCTCCCCAGAAAGAGGAAGTGGTATAAAATTTTGAAGTTTTGATCTCTATATGGAAGTGAAAATATTTCCACCAGATTAGAGCAAGTTACTCATGGCTTCATCTATCTGGTCATTCTCAAAACTATCGAGATAAATTTGAGTTGTTTTCAAATCTGTATGTCCCAACATTTCGCTGATAAGAGAAACATTGACCCCATAGTTTTTCAATATCGAAGCAAATGAATGCCTTGCAACATAAGTAGTCATGTCTGCTTCAATTTCCAATTCAGAAGCAAGTACTTTCAATTCTCCATTGATTTGTCCCAGTACTTTATGAATCCTGTTTTGTTTCTGCATGGCAGTTTTATGTGATTGCGCATTTAGAATAGGGAAGAGGTAGGTTGCCTTTTTTCTGTGGTAAGCGTACTTTTCTATAATCTCTTTGGCTTGCTCACGCAATTTGATATTAATATCTTGGTGTGTTTTTTGACGGGAGTACCGTAATCTCCCTCTATAAATATTGTTGGATGTCAAGTTTGCTATATCTACAAATGAAATTCCACCACTCAAGTAAGCGAAAGTGAAAACATCACGGGTGAGTACCCTCAATTTGGTTGCGTTTATCGTTTCTGTTGTGATAATCTTCATCACCTCTTCTTTCGTTATAGCCCTCTTTCTTGTCTTGGTGTTGAATTTGCTCACTTTATACTCATCAAACGGGTAGTACTTTTGGTTTGCTGCTTTTGCATCAATAGCTTTGTTATAAGCACTTCTTAAAGTTCTGAATTGTAAACTGATGGTAGTTTCTTTGTTTCCTCTTTTACGTTGCCATTTCTCGTATGCTTTCAACCATTCAACATCAATATCACTGAAATATATATCAAGTTTATTATTGGTATACGCTTTTAATGAGTTGAAGGAGTTTTTATATATAAGCCTGTTTCCAACTTGTTCAGTTTCTTTGAACTCCTTTATTAGTTGGGTGTAAAATTCACGAATCGTCTTTAATTGTAGTTTGGATTGCTTACTTTCGATTAATGAAGCTGCGGTGAATTCTTTTTGTTCCGCTTTAAATTCAAGTGCTTGTTTGTTATATTCTGCAATTTTATCCGCAATAATTTTATTTATAAGTTCTTTATTGGGGCAACCTTTCTTCGGACAATTTTTAGAAATGTCCCACCAATCTGGGTGCACGGATATACCGATACTTTCTAATTTCCGTTTACCATTTTTGTAAATTCGTAGCATTAGTGGGTGTTCCCCGTTTGAAAGTGTCTTGTACTTGTAGTAAATGATTGAAATTGAGGTATCCATGATAAAATGTTGGTTGACGTCTTGGTTGACAAAAACTATCAAAACTTCATGAAAACCGCTTAAAACAAAAAAGCACCTACTTTCGTAAGTGCTTTATTCAGAGAGCGGAAAACGGGACTCAAACCCGCGACCCCCAGCTTGGAAGGCTAGTGCTCTATCGACTGAGCTATTTCCGCAAAATATTTCCCTCACACACTGGATGGACTCGCTATGCCCGCCGATCCGAAGGGAGAGGCATAAACAAACCTTAAATTACGAAAGACATTGTCTTTCTTACTGATTAAAAAAGTTTTTACCTTACAAAATCAAACTTCTGACGATAAAAGCTTTTTTTTAATCAACGACTGTCAGAAACAGTCGCAATTTAAAATCTGTGGGCAGTGATGGATTCGAACCACCGAAGGCTACGCCAGCTGAGTTACAGTCAGCCCCATTTGGCCACTCTGGTAACTGCCCTTGTTTTAAAGAACTCTCTTTTGTTTTGCGGGTACAAATATAGGACATTTTCTATTCGCTGCAAAATTTTAAACACAAAAATACAATGAATAATCTGTGAAAACTCTACTTATTCTCCCATATCATTGACCACCAAGCTAATATTTACTTATGGTGTTTATATACATGTTTATCCTAACTGTACGCTTATAAGTGTAAATATGTATATAACTGCCTTACTTATTATTTTCTTCACTTTTTGGCAACCACTCTGTCATTTCCAGGATTTACTTTTGAAACCGGATAAATGATTAAATAACTCTATTATGAAAAAAAGTAGTATTATCGGTGTGTTAATTCTCTGTTTTGCTTTTTGGGGTAAAGCTCAAGTCAGAAATGAAATTCGTGTACCCGATCCGGAAGGATACCGGACATTGAAATGTGATTTCCATATACATACAGTATTTTCCGATGGTTTGGTCTGGCCGACGGTACGTGTCGACGAAGCTTACCGGGAGGGATTGGATGCGATCGCCCTGACCGAACATCTGGAGTACCGTCCCCACCGCCAGGATATTATTGCTTCGCACAACCGATCTTATGAAATTGCAGAGAAAACAGCCCGGAATAACCAGGTAATTTTAATCAGAGGAAGCGAAATTACCCGCCCGATGGCTCCCGGACATTTCAATGCCATTTTTCTAAGCGACTGCGACGCCCTGGAACAAAAGGAATATATGGATTCGTTCAAAGCAGCACGCCGGCAAAATGCATTCATTTTCTGGAATCATCCGGGTTGGGACCGTCAACAACCCGATACGACCCTCTGGTGGAATGAACATACCCGTCTGTATGAAGAAGGATATATGCAGGGTATAGAAGTCGCTAATGGGAAAAAATACTCCCCGGAAGCACAACGCTGGTGTATGGAAAAGAAACTGACCATGATCGGCACATCGGATATCCATCAACCCATCCAGACAGATATCGATTTTGCACGGGGCCAACACCGTACGATGACCTTCGTATTTGTCCGGGAACGTTCGGCTGAAGGAATCCGTGAAGCTTTATTACATCGCAGGACTGCAGTATATATGGATGAGAAAGTTATCGCCGAAGAACAATGGCTGAAAGAGTTATTCGAAAAATCGATCGACATCGAGGATATAAAACGAAATGAAAAAAGCATCGTTATTACCCTGAAAAACAATTCCGATCTGACCTTCCATCTCAAAAAGACCCGGCATAATCCCGGTCTCGTTTATTTCAGGGAATATACCATCCAACCTCAGTGCCGCCATCGTATCGAAATCCGTTTAGAAAACAATCTCCAGGGAGGCGATATCAATTTTGAAATCACTAACTTATATGCTGCTCCCAACAAAGGACTGACTTATAGCTACAAAGTGTAAGCGGCCTTTTCCCCTTCTGACCAACGCATTTCCGATGCAGATCCACAAGACTCCGGTCCCAGACCGGCCGGACGATTCTCCCATCCGCATTGAAAATGCGTAAATCGGTTACCTTACTGCTACCGGTTAAAAATTAATTTCCAACTGGGTCGGAATCCCTTGTTCCGGATCATCGGGAGAAGAAACCGGATTAGATACGGTAAGTCCCATCAACCGGATACGGTAATGAGTCAGCTGCAAACCGGCTAACAACTGCTTGGCTAAAGGCAGAATTTCTTTCATTGTATACAATTCGTGTCCTACACTGATGCTACGGGTCTTCTGTGTAAAATCGTGGAATTTGATTTTCAGCGTCAACGTATGTCCTTTGAATCCGGCTTTCCTTAAACGCCGGATCAATTCATCGGCCACATGCCACAGCTCAATAATCAGTGCAGTATGGGTTGTCAGATCTTTTTCGAAAGTATTCTCACACCCAACCGATTTACGTATCCGGACCACCTCCACAGGACGAAGATCTACCCCATGCGAGAAATCGTAATACAACTGGCCGGCCTTCCCAAAATTCCGGTTAAGAAATTCCAACGAACAATTGCGGAGTTGTGCTCCGTTATGTATCCCCAGTGCATGCATTTTATGGGCAGTCACTTTACCAATCCCCCAAAATACTTCGATAGGCAAACGAGCGATAAAAGCAGCTGCTTTACGGGGATGGATAACAAAAAGACCGTCCGGTTTGCGATAATCCGAAGCAATCTTCGCCAGGAATTTATTATAAGAGACTCCGGCCGAAGCCACCAACCCCAATTTCTCGCGAATCTCTTTTTTAATAGCCCGGGCAATGTCTACGGCTAAAGGAATATTCTTTTTATTTTCGGTGACATCCAAAAAAGCTTCGTCCAAAGCTAAAGGTTCTATCAGGTCCGTGTATTCATGAAAGATCCGATGGATCTCTTCCGACACGGCTTTATAATGTTCCATACGTCCCCGTACAAAAATTAAATCAGGACACAATTTAAGAGCTTGCATAGAAGACATTGCCGAACGAATACCGAACTTACGGGCTTCATAACTGGCAGCAGCCACCACACCCCGCTCCTCCGGGCGTCCTACGGCCAAAGGTTTTCCCCGGTATTCGGGATGATCACGCTGCTCGACAGAAGCATAAAATGCATCCATATCGATGTGTATGATTTTCCTGTTTTCCATTTTCTTCATTCAAAAATAAAGTTTTTTCTTTACAAGAAAATCATTTTTACAAACTTTAGTCTTCGATGAACGCTAAATCATAGCCACTTCTATCAACAACACATAAGCCTCACTCCGTGCCTCCACCTGAAAATGGTCTGTCTCCGTGATACCCATACCATCACGTCGCGACAAATCAGTACCTTCGATACAGATTTCACCTTCGATGACAAAACAATAAACGCCTGTATTCTTCTGGTGCAGATGATACCCGATCTTTTTACCTTTCTCTAACTTTCCCAATGCAAACCAGGCATCCTGTAAAATACCGCCAGGAGCAGTGCCATCAGGAGCCACTATATAGCCAAAACGATTTTTCATGTCTACCTGGCGGATATCATAGCTTTTATAGACCGGCTTAGTATTATTTACACGAGGAATAACCCAAATCTGTAAAAACTCCAGATTTTCAGTTTTACTATCGTTGAATTCACTATGATAAATCCCGCTACCTGTACTCATCACCTGAATATCCCCGGGACTAATCACCTCACTGTGCTCCAGACTATCTCCATGCCTCAGGTAACCTTTCAAAGGAATCGAGATCACTTCCATATTTTTGTGGGGATGGGTATCGAACCCCATTCCGGGGGTAACGGTATCGTCGTTCAGCACCCGTAAAGCCCCGAAATGAATCCGCTGTGGGTTATAATAGTCTGCAAAACTAAAAGTATGCCAGGTATTCAGCCAGCCGTAATCAGCATGTCCCCGTGTATTCGCCCTATCAATCACTGTCTTCATATGTTTTATTTTTATTATTTATAAAATCGTATATTGCTTATTAAACGTTCTGTAACAAAGTAAAGTTTCCAACGTTTAAAAAGTTACCGAATCGCTGAGTAACTTAAAAAGAACATATGCCCAAATCCAAAGCTTATATCGGTCATCTGATGATTCTGGCCACCACTTTCATTTATAGTTTCAACACCAATTTTATGAAAGTCATCATTCCCGAATGGATCGGTCCCAACGGGTTGGTGTTACTCCGTTGCTCTGCCAGCACCCTGGTTTTCTGGCTAATCGGCCTTTATTTCCCGACTTCTTCCGATCGTCCGCACCCCCAAAAAAAAGAAATCGGGATGATGATACTGGGCGGTATACTCGGCTTAGGAGGTAACTTATTGTTTTATATCAATGGACTTTCACTGACCGGGCCTATCGATGCTTTTGTCATCCGCACCACCCAACCGATCATCGTCATTGCCCTGGCGGTTATTTTTCTGCATACCGTATTTACCAAATACAAAGCCTTCGGTATTCTACTCGGTATTGCAGGCGCCCTTTATGCCTCCATTATGCCCCACACCGGAAGCCTGGTGAAAGACTCGTTCGGAGGCGATGTCCTGGTTTTCTGCTCTTCGGTTTCCTACTCCTTCTTTCTGATCCTGATCAAACCTTATACCCAAAAATTCGATTCGGTCACCGTCATGAAATGGATGAGCTTATCTTCGATGATCATCAGCTTACCTTTCGGGCTGTCAGATCTGGTCAGATCACCTTTATTTTCCGCCCAGGCACCCCTTCACATCTGGCTCGAAATTTGTTATATACTTTTCGTTGCCACCGTGACCGGCTATTTTTTGAGTGTTTACGCCCTAAACTACATCACCCCCTTCGTAGAAAGTGCTTATAAATACGTCCTGCCGGTCACCGGTGCTGCTGTTTCCATCCTGATGGGACTACAGAAATTTTCGTGGCACGATCCGATTGCTTTGGCCCTGATCGTGACCGGATTTATTCTGATCAATAAAAAAACAAATGAAATCCAAACCAACCATGTATCCATACACCATTCACCTACCGGACCTGAAGACAGAGAAAATCACCCTGGGTAATAAATGCCGGTTGAAAAACTTCTACCGGATCGGAGACGGGGTATATCGTTCGGACCAGCCGTCCGCAGCTTGCTTCCGGGAACTGGAAAAATTCGGTATGCGGGAAATACTGAATCTCCGTTGCTACCACACCGACACCAAAGAAGCACAGGGCACCTCGCTGATCCTGCATCACCTCCCCACCCGGGCCACATTGCTCAGGCTGGACGATCTGGTCACTGCCATGCAGATCATCCGCGACCGGAAAGGTCCCCTACTCTTCCATTGCTGGCATGGCAGCGACCGGACAGGAGCCGTAGCAGCCATGTACCGAATGGTTTTTCAGCATGTTCCCAAACAACATGCCATCGATGAAATGGTTGAAGGTATTTTCGGCTTTCACATGATATTCGATAACATCATCGACACCATCGACGAAGCAGATATCGAACATATCCGGCAAGAATTATTCTGATCTCACCGGAGCCCACCGATATATTCATACAACTCGCGGTAAAAAGGATGTCTGGTCAACGTCACCGCTTCGCCCAAAATCAGTAATTTCATCCGGGCCCGGGTAATGGCTACATTCATACGCCGCAGATCCCGCAAGAAACCGATCTGCCCTTTTTCGTTGGCCCTGACCAGACTGATCATAATCACATCCCGCTCTTGCCCTTGAAAACCATCAACCGTATGCACGGTGATCAGGCGACGGCAAGGACGAAAGAACGGCTCTTTTTTCAACAGATGCCTTAAATAGTGGACTTGTGCCCGATAAGGTGATATCACCCCGAAATCGATATGCTCCTCCAAAATACGCCGGATTCCGATCCGTTCCATATAATTTTTCAGTTCCCGGACTAACAATTCGGCTTCTCCGGTATTCAGACGTCCGGTTCCTTCTGCCACTGCTTTTTCCTGTAAATCCAGTTCTGAAGTATCGATCCAGCTGACAGGCGTATCGAAATCGAGGATACCCCGGTATTTCACTTCCGGTGCCGCTTCCAACTCATCATGATAAAACCAGCGGGAAGGGAAGCGCATAATATCTTCATGCATCCGGTATTGGATTTTCAACAAAGACACGGTCTCCGGTTTGTGCAGCACCACCTTCTCCAGCAAAGTACGGCCGAGCCCTCCCCGGGCAGCCTCTATACATTTGATCGTCGGCGGTAGCTGGCAATGATCGCCGGCCAGAATCACCCGGTCGGCCCGGGAGATCGCGATCCAACAAGCCGCTTCGATCGCCTGGGCAGCCTCATCGATAAACAAAGAAGAAAAGCGTTTGCGCTCCAATACCCGGCTAGCCGCACCCACCAAGGTACAGGCGATAACCCTGGCTTCGGTAAACAACTCCGTATCGATACGTATCTCCAAGCCGGTCGCCCTTACCCGCAATTTAGTCAGCTGATTATGCAAACGCTCCCGGTCTTCACGCCCGCTTTTACGTAAACGGCCGGTCATCTCCCGTATAGTCTTTCTAATTTGCCACAATTCCGGATAGTCGCTATGTGCCTCGAAACGACGTTCGTAAGTAAAAGCGAGCATCTTATCGTTTACCCGGGTAGGATTTCCGATACGAAGCACGGGGATACCCCGATCGACCAGTTTTTCTGCAATCCAATCCACCGCCGTATTACTCTGGGCAGACACCATCACCTGATTTTCACGGTGAAGGGTTTCATAAACAGCCTCCACCAATGTCGTCGTCTTACCGGTTCCAGGAGGTCCGTGTACGACAGCCACCTCTTTTGCACACAACACCTGATTCACTGCCTTCTCCTGCGAAACATTCAGCCAGGGGAAACGCACCGGACCGGTCTCCCGCCGAAGTGCAGGTGCTTTACCCAGTAATACCTCCCGCAAACGAGCCGTACGATTCCCCTTTGCCTCTGCCACCTCACGCAGGGCAGCGAACATCGTCTTATACGAAGTATCGTCAAAATACAACTGTACCCCCAACTCACCCGTAACGACTAATTCCGGCAATACCTGCGATCCGGGAAGTACAACTACCATTTTATTATCCTGTACATAACTGATCACGGCAGAAAAGTTGAAATAACGGATCTGCCGGTCAGCCGAAATCCTAAAAAAACAAACAGGACGTCCGTATTCAAAGCTATGTTCAGTCTCTTCCGTCTCTGTACGCGTTACTTCGACTGTCAGCTGGTTGAGTGAATTATACCGATCGGCCCCAAGCTTCACCGGAAACCAACACACTCCTTGCTGGATTCGCTTCGGAATACCGGCCTCACGGGTCTGCTGACGATACAACTCTTTTTCATATTCGTATTCTTTTTGCAGCATGGCCGATTGTTGTTGTAAATCCTGCATCGGAGAAAGTAATTTATCCATAGTGATTTATTTAAACAGAGGATTGAAGATGGGCCTCCCACTCAGTAATCACCGGCAAAGGTAAAGGAATATTGCCGAATTAATTCAGTTTTTTTTAATATAAATTGTATCCCAAACCTAAAAATTAAATCGTATATTCGCACGTTCAAAAAAATGAGTGTGCAAATTATTAAATGGATCATATTATTATTTGTAACAGGTAACTGTTTGTCAGAGACCTGTAAAGCCAACGATGCCCCCAAGGTATGTCTTCCTGTCCAGTCTAATATCACGATTATTAATCAAGCGGATAATATGCTGGACTCACTCGTATCTTTCCTGCATTTCAATGCAGGTGACCTCACGGAAGAAACCACACACAAAACGCTGGATAAAAAAGTTTTCATCAGGTTATTTATTCAGTCCAGGCATAATAAAATACAATCACCGGCAGAAGATCCCTTGAATAAATTCATTCCCCGGCAAGCAGTTTTCACCGGGCCGGATCACACCGACTACTACATCTATACGCTACAAAAAATTATTATTTAAATCGCCGATTCGTTCAAATAAAGAAGTATCGTCTGGAAACGGACGCCGATAGTTCAGTATTTTAGGTATTTTTTAAACATATTCTGTTATGAATTTGACCTTATTAATTGTCGTAATTCTTACGGCTATTGCTTTAGTGGGGATTGCCCTTGGCGTCGCCCGCATCGTATCTCCCCGTTCTTATAACCGGCAAAAGGGAGAAGCTTATGAATGCGGTATTCCAACCCGTGGCCGTTCGTGGATGCAGTTCAAAGCCGGTTATTATTTGTTTGCGATCCTGTTCCTGATGTTCGATGTAGAAGCGGTATTTTTATTTCCCTGGGCCGTCACCGTACAGGACGCAGGTATCGACGGATTGATCAACATTTTGTTTTTCATGGTTATCCTGATCCTCGGCTTAGCCTATGCCTGGAGAAAAGGGGCACTGGAATGGAAGTAAAAAAAGGTAAAAAGTAAAAGGCTAAAAGCAAAAGGCTGGAGATGAAGAGAAGGGGAAAGTCAGAACAAAAAATAACGGAAAAACGATGAAACAACCCAAGATAAAATCAATGAAATATGAGGACTTTAAAGATAATGAGTACCTCGAACAACTTAGGGCCAACGGCACCGACATCATTGTGGGATGCCTGGACGATCTCATCAACTGGGGGCGTTCGAATTCGGTATGGCCTCTTACTTTTGCCACCAGCTGCTGTGGTATTGAATTCATGGCAGTGGGTGCGGCACGTTATGATTTTGCCCGTTTCGGGTTTGAAGTCACCCGGGCCAGTCCCCGGCAAGCGGATGTAATCATCGTTGCCGGTACTATCGTTCACAAAATGGCTCCGGTATTACGGCGGTTGTACGATCAGATGGCCGAACCCAAATATGTCATCGCTATGGGGGGATGTGCCATATCGGGCGGACCGTTCAAGAAATCCTACCATGTCGTAAAAGGTGTAAATCAAATATTACCGGTAGATGTCTATGTTCCCGGTTGTCCTCCCCGTCCTGAATCGCTGCTTTACGGCATGATGCAGCTGCAACGGAAAATCAAAGTCGAGAAATTCCTCGGAGGAGCCAACAAACAGCAAGACCCCAGGGACAGTAATGACGAAGCTACCCCCCAATGTAATCCGAACAATTTATGAAAGAGAAGATATTAAGTATTGTACCGGAAGCTATCCTGGAAGAAAAACATGGAATATGGTTCGTTAGCGTTCCACGTACCTCTTTTCATGATCTGGCCCTTCGTTTGCGCAATGACGAGGATACTTCGTTCGATTTTCTGGTATGTATGACCGGTATGGACTGGGGCGAAACCCTGGGCGTCATGTACCATCTGAGATCCAGCAAATACGGTCACGACCTGGCCTTACGGGTTGAAACCGAAAACCGGGAGAATCCCGAATTGCCGAGTGTCTCGGACATTTGGGCTACAGCCAACCTCAACGAACGTGAAGTATTCGATTTTTATGGTATCCGGTTTATCAACCATCCCGACATGCGCCGGTTATTCCTGCGGAACGACTGGATCGGTTATCCGTTGCGTAAAGATTACGATGCGGACGAAAAGATCAACCCCATCCGTCTGGAAAGTGAAAGCAGCCCGGATGCAACCCCTACCCTGGAATTGACAAAAGAAGGGACGATCGAAGAAAGGGAAAACGTTATTTTCGAAGATGACGAATACGTCGTAAACATCGGCCCCCAACACCCTGCCACACATGGAGTGCTCCGTTTCCGGGTATCCCTGGAAGGAGAAATCGTAAAAAAAGTGGATGTCAACTGTGGATATATCCACCGGGGAATCGAAAAAATGTGTGAAACCCTCACCTATCCCCAGACTCTGGCACTGACCGACCGGCTGGATTACCTTTCGGCCCATATGAACCGTCACGCCTTGTGTATGTGTATCGAAGAGGCGATGGGGCTGGAAATCCCGGAACGGGCCAAATATATCCGGACGATTATGGACGAACTGACCCGTATCGCTTCCCATCTTCTGTTCTGGTCCACCTTCTGTATGGACCTGGGAGCCCTGACCGCTTTCTTCTATGGATTCCGCGACCGGGAAAAGATCCTGGACATGTTCGAAGAAACCTGTGGGGGCCGCTTGATTCAGAATTACAACTGCATCGGAGGAGTCATGGCCGACATCCATCCGAATCTGATCACAAGGATCAAAGATTTCATCCGATACCTGCCCCCTATGCTAAAAGAATATCATGGTGTTTTCACCGGTAATATTATCGCCCGGCAGCGGATGAAAGACATCGGTATTCTTTCTCTGGAAGATGCTATTTCCTATGGAGTAACCGGTCCTTCAGGACGTGCCTCAGGCTGGAAATGCGATATCCGTAAAATTCATCCTTACGGGGTATACGATAAAGTCGATTTCAAAGAAATCACTTACAACCATGGAGATACATTCAACCGCTACATGGTGCGTATGGATGAAATCGTCGAATCGCTTCACATCCTGGAGCAGCTGGTCGACAATATTCCGGAGGGAGATTTCGCCGTTAAGACCAAACCGATCATCAAACTTCCGGAAGGCCAATACTACAAGAGTGTCGAAGCCGCCCGGGGAGAATTCGGTGTATATATCGAAAGCCACGGAGATAAATTCCCGTACCGGGTGAAATTCCGTTCGCCGGGTCTTCCGCTGGTATCGGTAGTCGATCTGCTCGCCAGCAACAACAAAATTGCCGACCTGATCGCTATCGGCGGCTCACTGGACTATGTCGTTCCGGACATCGACCGATAAGAAATGAAAGATGATAGATGAAAGATAAATGAGAATAAGATATGTTTGATTTTAGAGTAGTAACACAATGGGTCGACGCCACCCTACACCAATATCTGCCCGCCTCGCTGGTCACCACCACTGAATTTGTCCTGGTCGGTGTCTGTTTATTGGTCGCTTATGCAGTCATGGCACTCGGCCTGATTTATGCAGAGCGGAAAGTCTGTGCTTTCTTCCAATGCCGTCTGGGTCCGAACCGGGTAGGTCCTTTCGGAATGATACAAACTGTCACCGATATGATCAAGATGCTGATCAAGGAGATCATCGAGATCAATCATGTAGACCGTTTTCTGTTCAACCTGGCTCCTTACATTGTCATCATAGCCTCTTTATTGGCTTTTAGTTGTATACCTTTTGCCAAAGGGCTGGAGATTATCGATTTCAATGTCGGGATATTTTTCCTGATCGCAGTATCCTCCATCGGTATTGTCGGTATTTTGCTGGCAGGTTGGGCCAGTAACAACAAATTCTCCCTGATCGGGGCCATGCGAAGCGGAGCCCAGATGATCAGCTACGAGCTATCGATCGGGTTATCGATCCTGACGATGGTAGTACTTACCGGCAGCATGCAGCTCTCGACGATTGTCGAAAGCCAGGCAGACGGCTGGTTTATCTTTAAAGGCCATCTCCCGGCTTTAATCGCTTTTATCGTCTATCTGATCGCAGGTACGGCAGAAACCAACCGCGGTCCCTTCGACTTACCCGAAGCCGAATCGGAACTGACAGCAGGTTACCATACCGAATATTCGGGCATGCACTTCGGTTTCTTCTACGTGGCCGAATTCGTCAATATGTTTATGGTGGCAGCCGTAGCGACTACCTTATTCTGGGGCGGCTGGATGCCTTTACATATACCGGGTTGGGAAAATTTCAACACCGTGATGGACTACATCCCTTCGATCTTTTGGTTTCTGGGAAAAAGTGCCGTTATGGTATTTATCATCATGTGGTTTAAATGGACATTCCCCCGCCTGCGTATCGACCAGTTGCTGACACTGGAATGGAAATACCTGTTGCCCATTAATTTGTGTAACCTGTTCCTGATGGTCTTTGTGGTGGTATTCAAATTACATTTTTAGCAAGATTTATGAGAAGTACACAAGAATATTTCAGTTCATTTTTCAATGGTTTAGGTTCATTACTGAAAGGAATGAGCATTACCCTCCGGGAATTTTTCACCCCCAAGACTACTGAAAAATATCCGGAGAACCGGGCTACCCTGAAAATGTTCGACCGTTTCCGGGGTGAGCTGACGATGCCCCACAACGAACGCAACGAACACCATTGCGTCGCCTGTGGTATCTGTGAAATGAATTGTCCGAATGATACCATCCGTGTCGAATCGGAAATGGTAACTACCGAAGACGGAAAAAAGAAAAAGGTACTGGTGCGGTATCTGTATGACCACGGTAGCTGTCTGTATTGCCAGCTATGTGTGCGGAGCTGTCCCCATCAGGCCATTACTTTTATCCCGACCTACGAACACGCCGTTTTTACCCGTGAGAAACTGGTACTCCAACTAAACCACGAAGGTTCCAGGTTGGAAACCAAAAATGAAGCCTGACCGGCAAAAGATTGAATTAAGTATATTATAAAAGAAATCTTATGAATATAACTCTCCCCCAAGCGGTCTTTTTATTTTTGGCAGCAGTGATCGTCGTCTGCTCCATACTGACCGTCACCACGAAGCGGATATTGCGTTCGGCGACTTATCTGCTGTTCGTGTTATTTGCTACGGCAGGTATATATTTCGAGTTGAACTATTCCTTTTTGGGAGCTGTACAGCTGACTGTATATGCCGGAGGTATCATTGTATTATACGTATTCTCGATTCTTCTGACCAGTTCCGACAATAAGAAAGCCGACAAGATCAAAAACAGCAAATTTTTTGCCGGCATACTGGCTGCGGTAGGAGGTGCAGCCCTCTGTATCTTTATCACGCTTACCCACTCGTTCCCGGTATCGCATTTCGTACCCGGTGAGATCAACCAGAAAGTGATCGGAACCGCTTTGATGGGGACGGAGAAATACCAGTATCTGTTACCTTTCGAGGTAATCAGTGTTTTGTTGTTGGCTTGTATTATCGGGGGTATCCTGATCGCCCGGAAACGTTAAACATGAAAATTGAATAGTATGGAAATAACGATGGAATATTATCTGGTGATCAGCACGATCATGTTTTTCGCCGGAATCTACGGGTTCATGACCCGCAGGAATATGTTAGCGGTATTGATTTCTATTGAATTGATTCTGAATTCTGTAGATATCAATTTTGTGGCTTTCAACCGTTTTTTATTCCCGGACCAACTGGAAGGTTTTTTCTTCACCCTGTTCGCTATCGGAATATCGGCCTGTGAAACAGCAGTGGCCATAGCAATCATTATCAATATATACCGGAACATCCGGAATATTCAGGTGAAGAATTTAAATAAATTGAAAGACTAAACTTCAGATTATGGAATATACAATATCGATCCTCCTGCTTCCGATGCTCACTTTCCTGGTGCTCGGATTATTCGGGATGAAACTCCGTCCGAACACAGCCGGCTATATCGGCAGCCTCTCTCTGGCTGTCACAACAGGCCTGGCCTATATCACTGCAGGACTCTATTTTTCAGCTCCCCGGGTAGATGGTGTATTTGCCCGGATAATGCCTGTCGATTTCGAATGGCTGCGTTTCACAGAAGCCCTCCACATCGATCTGGGTATATTGCTGGATCCGATTTCTGTCATGATGCTGGTGGTCATCACAACGGTATCGCTGATGGTACATATTTATAGTATGGGCTATATGAAAGGCGAACGCGGTTTTCAGCGTTACTACGCTTTTCTATCCTTGTTCACCTTTTCTATGTTAGGTCTGGTAGTAGCTCCCAATATTTTCCAGATGTATATTTTCTGGGAGCTGGTGGGTGTTTCTTCCTACCTGCTGATCGGATTCTACTACACAAAACCCGAAGCCATCGCAGCTTCGAAAAAAGCGTTTATCGTCACCCGTTTTGCCGACCTGGGCTTTTTACTGGGCATTCTGTTGCTGTCGTATTTCACCAAGACATTCAGCTTCGAATTGTTGACTTCCGGTGATGCTTCCGTTTTTGCAGGAGCTGCAGGTGTCACTTTCATGGGAGCTTCCGTGATGAGCTGGGCCTTGGCTCTGATATTCATCGGTGGGGCCGGAAAATCGGCAATGTTCCCATTACACATCTGGTTACCGGACGCGATGGAAGGTCCTACCCCGGTATCGGCTCTGATTCATGCAGCAACGATGGTGGTTGCCGGCGTTTTTCTCGTGGCCCGTCTGTTCCCTGTATACGTCAGTGCAGCCCCGGATGTGTTGGTCGGCATCGGTTATGTCGGGGCTTTTACTTCGTTGTATGCAGCCGTAGTAGCCTGCGTACAAACCGATATCAAACGGGTACTGGCTTTTTCTACCATCTCTCAGATCGGTTTCATGATGGTTGCGCTCGGAGTCTCGGGTATGGGAGGCCATCAGGGACTCGGCTATATGGCTTCGATGTTCCACCTTTTCACACATGCCATGTTCAAAGCCCTGCTCTTCCTTTGCGCAGGAGCCATCATCCATACCATCGGCAGCAATGAAATGAGCCGCATGGGTGGTCTGCGTAAATATATGCCTTTTACGCATCTGACCTTCCTCGTCGCTTGTCTGGCCATATCGGGAATTCCTCCTTTTTCCGGATTTTTCAGTAAAGACGAGATTCTGACAGCCGTTTTCGATTTCAACCCGAATTTCGGTATCCTGATGAGTTTTATTGCCGGTCTGACAGCCTTTTACATGTTCCGGCTCTACTACAATATCTTCTGGGGCACTCCGTCACAGTACGCACATACTCCCCACGAAGCTCCCCGCTCGATGACCATTCCCCTGATGATCCTTGCCGCGATCACACTTTTTGCAGGTTTCATCCCGTTCGGGCATTTTGTGAGCAGCGACGGATTGGTTTACCACATCCACCTGGATTGGAGTGTCGCCATTCCCAGCATTATAATCGCTTTAATCGCCATCGGTATCGCCACTTTCTTTTACAAATCGAAGTGCGATATTCCCGACCGGCTGCAACATATGTATGCCCATTTCTATAAAGCAGCCTATCACCGTTTTTACATCGACGAGTTTTACCTGTTTATTACCAAACGAATCATTTTCAACGGTGTATCCCGCCCGATCGCCTGGTTCGACCGCCACATCATCGACGGTACCATGAACGGAATGGCCTATATTACCCAACGGGTGTCGTACGCTATCCGCGGATTACAGTCGGGACAAATCCAACAGTATGCTTTTGTTTTCCTGGTGGGCACTTTATTGCTTGTTTTATTAGTGGTGTTGATATAGGATCGTAAATTATAAAATTGAACATTATGAATTTCTTATCCTTATTCGTTCTGATCCCGGTTTTGATGTTAGGAGGTTTACTTTTGGCATCGGACATCAAACAAATTCGTGCAGTTTGTGCGACAGGAGCTTCCCTCCTGCTGCTTCTTGCCGTAGCACTGACGGTATTGTTTCTGGGAGAAAGGAACAGCGGAAATACGGCAGAAATGCTTTTCACCGCCAGCAGCGTGTGGTATGCCCCGTTTCATATTCATTATTCGGTGGGGGTCGACGGCATTTCGGTCGCTATGTTATTATTATCTTCCATTATCGTATTCACCGGCATATTCACTTCGTGGAAGATGGAACTCTTGCCCCGGGAATACTTTATGTGGTTTTGTCTGTTGAGTATCGGTGTCTTCGGTTTTTTCATCTCCACCGACCTCTTCACCATGTTTATGTTTTATGAGATCGCCCTCATCCCGATGTACCTGTTGATCGGAGTTTGGGGCACCGGTAAAAAAGAATATGCAGCCATGAAGCTGACCCTGATGCTGATGGGTGGTTCGGCCCTGCTGCTCGTCGGGATATTGGGTATCTATTTCAATTCGGGAGCGACAAGCATGAACATTCTTGACATTGCGCGTCAGCATATTCCGGACGAATTGCAACGGTGGTTCTTCCCGCTTACCTTTATCGGTTTTGGTGTACTGGGAGCTCTCTTTCCTTTCCACACCTGGAGTCCCGACGGTCATGCTTCAGCGCCCACAGCGGTGTCGATGCTTCACGCCGGCGTGCTGATGAAACTGGGAGGCTACGGTTGTTTCCGGGTGGCCATTTGCCTTATGCCCGAAGCAGCTAAAGAGCTTTCGTGGATATTCATTATCCTGACGGGTATCAGTGTGGTTTACGGTGCTTATTCGGCTATTGTCCAAACCGACCTGAAATACATCAATGCGTATTCCTCGGTCAGCCATTGCGGTCTGGTATTATTCGCAATCCTGATGCTTAATCAAACGGCCATGACAGGAGCCATTATGCAGATGCTGAGCCATGGACTGATGACAGCATTGTTCTTCGCATTGATCGGTATGATTTACGGACGGACCCATACCCGGGATATCCGGGAAATGGGAGGCCTGATGAAGATTATCCCCTTCCTGGGGGCCTGCTATGTGATCGCCGGTTTGGCTTCATTAGGACTTCCCGGTCTAAGCGGTTTTGTAGCCGAGATGACTATTTTTGTCGGTTCCTTCCAGCATGCCGATGTATTCCACCGGGTGATGACTATCCTGGCCTGCACTTCGATTGTGATCACTGCCGTCTATATCCTGCGGGTTGTCGGTAAACTACTCTATGGCAAAGTAGTCGACGAACACCACCTGCAACTGACCGATGCCGTATGGTACGAACGTTTTTCGGCCATCGTCCTGATCCTCGCCATTGCAGGGATAGGGCTGGCTCCGTTGTGGATATCGGATATGATCCGGGAAAGTTTAAACGGATTGTGGCCGTTTTAAGATATCGTAAATCGTAAAATTATTAAATATGGGATATTCTAATTTTCTGTTCCTAAAAGAAGAGCTTTCACTGATCGCCGTCATGTTGATCCTGCTGGTATACGACTTGTTCGGCTCTCAGAAAAGCCTGAAATATTTTCATCCGGTAGCCTGTGTATTGTTTCTGGCCCATACACTGCTGAATCTTTTCCCTGCCGGGACGGCAGAGGCTTTCGGAGGGATGTATGTGTGCACCCCCATCGGTTCGATCGTAAAAACTATCCTGAACACAGGTACGCTTATTGTCCTGCTCCAGGCTTATAATTGGGTAAACAGCGAGTCGGTCCTGATCCGCCGGGGAGAATTTTACCTGATTCTGTTCTCCTCCTTGCTGGGTATGTATTTCATGATTTCTGCGGGCAATTTTCTGTTATTCTTCATCGGCCTGGAGACAGCCTCTATTCCGATGGCCGTGTTGTCTGCATTCGACAAATACAAACACCAGTCGGCAGAAGCCGGGGCTAAATATATTCTCTCGGCCACTTTCGCTTCGGGATTGTCGCTTTACGGTATTTCCCTGATCTACGGGACGGTCGGTACACTTTATTTTGCCGACATACCGGCAGGAATTTCAGGGAATCCGCTCCAATATATGGCCTTCGGATTTTTTATCGTGGGATTGTTTTTTAAGATTTCACTGGTGCCTTTCCACCAATGGACACCCGACGTTTATGAAGGTGCACCGACTACGGTGACTTCTTATTTTTCGGTAATTTCCAAAGGGTCGGCAGCTTTCGTACTGATGACTCTATTATTTAAAGTATTCGGTAATCTGGTGACAGAATGGCAGGCAATCCTGTATGTAATCATTATCGCCACCATCACCGTAGCCAACCTGTTTGCCATCCGCCAGCAGAATTTGAAGCGTTTTCTGGCTTATTCTTCGGTTTCACAAGCCGGATATATTATGCTGGGAGTGATCAGCGGGAGCGCTATCGGGATGACGTCACTGGTATATTATATCCTGGTGTATATGATCTCCAACCTGGCTGCTTTCGGGGTGATCGCCATCATCGAAAACCGGACAGGCAAGATCACGATCGACGACTACAACGGTCTGTATTCCACGAATCCGAAGTTAAGTATCGTCATGATGCTGGCTTTATTCTCTTTAGCAGGGATTCCTCCGTTTGCCGGTTTTTTCAGTAAATTTTTCATCTTTGCCGCCGCAGCCGAACAGGGATTTTATGTATTGGTATTCATCGCCCTGCTGAATACGATCATTTCCCTCTATTACTATCTGCTGGTTGTCAAAGCCATGTTTATCAACAAAACCGAAGAGGCTATCGCCCCTGTCCGTTCCGATATCTATACCCGTCTCAGCCTGATTGTCTGCACGGCAGGTATTCTGATATTAGGCCTGCTCAGCACAGTTTACGAACACATCGGTATGTTCAGCTTCGGCATAACGTTTTAGCTTATAAAGTCTTCGATCCTGCGGGCGCCTTGTCCGCGGGACTTACACAGTCCCCGGCGGCCAACATAGGGCCATAAACAAAGCACCCTCAGGATCCTTTATCATAGAATCATTCTGTCACTTATTCGTTACAATTATTTAATTCCCCCTCATTTTTGATCTTTCTGACAAAAAACATACTTTTGGAGTCGAATCGGAAAGAAAATAGTATGGAGATTAAAATTGCATTTTCAGGGATCGGCGGTGTCGGGGGTTACTATGGGGGCAAACTGGCTCATTTTTACCGGCAATCAGAAAACATTAAAATTTACTTTATTTCGAGGGGGGAAAATCTGGAAGTCATTTCACGCGAAGGACTGAAAATTCAGACTCTGCACGAGGAAATCATCGCCCATCCGACCCTGGCGACTCATTCTCCGAAGGACATCGGCCCGGTCGACTATCTGTTCTGTACCACCAAAAGCTATGATTTAGCCGGAAATCTTGAAGAAATACGTCCTCTTATCGGGCCGTCGACCGTTATTATTCCTTTATTAAACGGAGCGAATATTACGGAAGAAATCCGGTGGCTAGTCCCGGGACACCAGGTTTGGTACGGTTGTGTGTATATCGGAGCCCGGCTTTCGGCTCCGGGAACAGTCAGTAAATTTACAGAGCAGGACCGGCTTTGGTTCGGTGATCCGGAAGGCGACCGTCTGCGTCAGGCCGAATTGCTGCAATTGATGAGCCGGGCAGGTATCTCAGCTTTAAATCCCGCAGACATACACGACCGGATCTGGAGAAAATTCTTTCTGATCTCTCTGAGTGCCACCCTCACTTCATACTATAATCAAAGCATAGGAGAAGTACTCGAATTTCATCGTTCCGGTTATGAAAAGCTGGGCGAAGAACTTTATGCAGTAGCACAGGCCCAGGGGATACATCTACCTCAAGATATGATCCGGCAAGTCATTGCCGACCAGGAGAAAATGCCTTATGACGCCACCACTTCGATGCATACGGATTTCAGGAAGCACAAACCGACAGAATTAGAAACGCTGACCGGTTATGTGGTTGAAAGCGGTAAAGCCCTCCACCTTCCTGTACCTACTTATGAAATGATGTATAAAGAATTGAAAACAAGATGAATAAAAAACTGGTTATATTCGATTTAGACGGGACGCTACTGAATACCATCGACGATCTTGCTGTAAGTGCCAACTATGCTCTCCGGCAACATGGCTATCCGGAACATGAATTGCCGGCTTACCGCTATTTTGTCGGAAACGGTATTACAAAATTGATCGAACGGGCTTTACCCGAAGCGGAACGCTGTGAACCGACTATCCTGCAGTTACGGGAAGAATTTGTAGGCTATTATCAGCGACACAAGACAGACCTGACCCGCCCTTATCCGGGTATCCCGGAATTATTGTCACACTTATCGGCCAAAGGCATACAGCTTGCTGTTGCTTCCAATAAATATCATCAGGGGACCGTCGAGCTGATCCGGCATTATTTCGGCACGGATCTTTTCAAGGTTGTACTGGGACAACGCGGGCACATACCTGCAAAACCCGATCCGGCAATTGTCTACGAGATCTTACACCTAACCGGAATAACTCCTGCGGATGCGTTGTATATCGGAGATTCGGGGGTAGATATGCAAACAGCCCGGCGCAGTGGCATCACTTCCATCGGCGTCAGCTGGGGCTTCCGTCCCCGTCAGGAACTGACAGAAAACGGAGCCTGTCATATTGTAGACCGTCCGGAAGAAATAATCCGTTATCTCTGATCTATCCGGTGATGATCTCCGCCCCGGTATCGGTGATCAGCACCGTATACTCCCATTGTGCAGAAGGCATACCGTCGTCTGTCAATACCGTCCAGTCGTTATCGGCATCGATAAAAATTTTGCGGGATCCCATATTGATCATCGGTTCGATAGTAAATACCATTCCCGGTACCAGCAAAACACCGGTACCGCGGCGTCCGACATGGCTGACAAAAGGATCTTCATGAAATTTGAGTCCCACCCCATGCCCGCCGAATTCCCGTACGACAGAATACCCATTGCCTTCAGCATGTTCTTGAACGGCAGCTCCGATATCCCCCAGGAAGCCCCAGGGACGGGCGGCTTGCAAACCGGCTTCCAGGCATTCTCGGGCTACCTGCACCAAACGCTGCATTTCAGGACTTACTTTACCGATCATAAACATCCGCGAAGCGTCCGAAAAATAACCATCCAGAATCGTAGAAACATCTACATTGATAATATCCCCATTTCTCAATACAACGTCTTTGGAAGGAATACCGTGGCATACTTCGTCGTTCACCGAGGTACACACACTCTTCGGAAATCCCTCATAATTCAAGGGAGCAGGAATAGCTCCGTGAGCGATCGTAAAATTGTAGACTAATGTATCGATTTCTTCCGTCGTCATACCTTCATGGATATGGGCAGCCACCAAATCCAAAACCGCCGTATTGATAGCGGCACTGCGGCGAATCCCTTTTATCTGGGCCGCCGTTTTAATCATTTTACGGGTAGGGACCCGGTATCCCTTCGCTTTGTAAGCCTTGATTTTTTGTTCTATATCAGCCAAATACACAGACTCACTCTCGGATAATTTTTCTTTACTTTTAAAAAGTCTCATTTCTTTTTACCTTATCGGCAAGATCCTTCTATCCTGTCAGTTTTTAACCCGAAGCAAATTTGCTCCGGGCTTGCAAGATACACAATTATTAAACAAGTAAATAATTTTTATCTGATTTCCATGTTACTAAAAAAGATGGCTGTTATATACATATTTACACTTATATGAAACATTACCCCCGTCCCTTTGTTTCAGCCTGCAATTAAGCTATCGTCTGCAGACCATGGGTTTTCTTCAGATACCAGCGTAATGTCAGAATAGCAGCTATAAAAGCCAATGTATCGGCTAGCGGCATACTTCCCCAAACTCCGTAAATATCCAAACCGGCCATATGGGGCAGCGTATAAAGCAAGGGGATTAAGAACAGTAACTGCCGGGCCAAAGACAAAAGAATAGAAATCTTTGCTTTCCCGATAGACTGGAAAAAATTAGTTATCACAATCTGTGCCCCTACCATCGGGAAAGACAAGATGGTGATACGCAGGCCGACTTCCGCTAATTTATTCAGTTCCGCATCGTCCGAAAACATCGCCACGATATGCCCGGGCAACAGCTCACTGCACACCCAACCTAATCCCATAATAGTCACAGCTATCCGGATCACTTTCTTCAACGTTTTCTGAACCCGTTCAAAATGCCTCGCACCGAAATTATATCCGACGACCGGTTGCATTCCTTGCGTCAATCCGATCACCACCATTACAAATAAAGTAGCCACCCGGTTGACAATGCCATAAGCACCGATGGCCAAATCTCCTCCATAAATCTTGAAGTTATGATTCAGAACGATCACTATCCCACTGGCACACACATTCAGGAGAAAGGGAGCCATTCCGATCGAGAAAATACTCATGATGACATGTTTTCTCAAGCGGTAAAACCCTCTTCGAAAATGGATGTAGCTGGAACTATGTAGAAAATGGTTCAACACCCATGCCAGCCCTCCCATCTGCGCCAGGATCGTAGCCGTCGCAGCTCCCCGGATTCCCCAATCGAGGTGGAAGATAAAAATCGGAGCCAGAATGATGTTTACTCCTACCGTCAGCAGGGACGATAACATCGCTTTTTTAGGATACCCCGTTGCACGCATCACATTGTTCAAACCGATAAATAAAAAAGAAACAGGATTTCCCAATAGCAACACCTGCATAAAATCGCGGGCATAGGGTAAGGTGGAAGTACTTGCTCCGAAAAAAATCAATATTTCATCCAGGAAATAATAGGTGATTCCTCCGAAACATATCCCTGTCAGGATACATAATATCAAAACATTATGCAACACTTCGGTCGCCTTCAGATCATCCTTCTGTCCCAAGTAAATAGAACTGATCGCAGCGCCACCGACACCGATGAGTGTACTGAAAGCGATAATCAGATTCATCAGCGGAAAAGTCAGGGCCAGTCCCGAAATAGCCAGAGGTCCCACTCCATGTCCGATAAAAATACTGTCTACGATATTGTACACAGACGTAACGGTCATCGCAATGATGGCAGGTATCGAATATTGTATCAACAACTTGCCGATGGATTCCGTTTCAAGTACATGAGGATTTTTTGTCTGTGTCATAGAGCGTTATTTAGTCGGGGATTAAAATTTCAATTTTTTTTCTATTTCCCCGGTTACTTTATAATATTTCCAGGTTCCTGTGCGTCGTCCTTTCTTATATTTTCCTTCTCCGAAGAGATGGCCGGTAGAATAATAGAAACGGGCCTCACCGTGCCTCAGCCCCCTATTATACTCCAACTCGGTTTTCAAAGTTCCATCGGAAAAAAATTCTTTATAAGCCGTAATCTTACCATTATCGTATGTCACCTGTACAGCAACTACCCCATCCGGATAGAAAAAACGGGATTCTCCCTGCAGCTTACCTTCCCGGTAGAGCAACTGCGCGACAACCTGCCCCTGCCGATCGGTAATCTTCCAAATGCCTTCCGGGTCACCGTTACTTAGTTTGCCGGCATAGTCCAGTTGCTCAGTCCGATAAGCATAATCTCCCCGGGTACTCACGGCGATGCTATCGGGAATCACCACATGATAATACCCGGACTCGATCAAGTCGGCCTGTTTTTCGAGTGACCGACTGAGTTCGCGGATCTCGTAATCCCGGGCAGCATCGACATTGTGAATAGCCACCAAATGCGTTTCATACCCACTTCCAGCATTGGTCAAAGTGAAACCGATGGCCTCGAAACTCTGAAAAGCCCCCTTATTCTTTACAAATTCAGCACGATCTTCCGGTGGCAAAGAACGAAAGAGATATTCGTAGGTCTCGGGCGAACTGACATATCCGTATATATTACTCCGGTTACCCAATTCACTCATCAGATCATTGTATTTTTCGTCCTGAACGAGGGTATTCCCCAAGGAATAATCTTTTATCATAGCAGCCAGGGTAGACGACGAATTACTGAATACCACATAATCGCCGATAAAGGTATAGTAGGGCTTGTCGAACTTACTGAACCATTTCCCCAGAAACATATTGAAAAAACCTTTCAGGCTGAGATAACCGATTGTATGTCCGTTATAATCGATATTCCGGAAACGCACAGGGGTCTTCCGCCCGATTTGTTCAGCCAGATAAGCCAGCTGATCTTTAGCCAGATCGATATCTTTGGCCCGGATGGCCAGTATCAGGTTATCCAGCCGGTTTTCCTGATCGACTGCCGGTTTGACAATCGCTATTTCATTCCCCATCCACGAAGTGAATAATCCGGCCAGATCCAATCCCAGAAATTTATTCAAGCGGGTTACGGTCTTTTCATATCCCTGAAATTCTTTCAGGTTATTTACCTTATAATCTTCCAGCAATATATTCTCAAGCTCTTCGAACGAACTGTAACATACCGATACGTATGCCGCCACATGATTACCGATAATCTCTCTGACCGACGATTTATTACCCTCCACCAGATTTAAAGCACTCCATAGTGAAAAGTTATGCCTGCTGGGATAGGTTTTCCCCGAAAAGGCAAGCGCTTTATCCTGCAGTTGCAAAGCTAACGCTGTCGTCTCGAAAGCAGAAGAATCGGCATTGGTGGCAGCTTCACCCCAAAGCATCTTCATCCATTTTTCGAACCGGGTATGTTCGAGTTCCAGACGGATATCCCCGGTATTGCTTTGTTCCTGGAAAGCCGGATGTCGCCCGCAAGTCTTCCAGGCCCGGGTGACTAATTTTTCAGAAAAGGAGATAAACAACAGATTGGCTTTAATCGCATAATATAATTTCAGCTCCCCGATCCTGATCCCGGTAACGTCTCCCTTCCTGCTCATTTGTCCGTCGCCCAGCACCCCTCCCACCAAGCCGTCGAATGCCTGGATAACATTCAGTTTCCCAAGATCGCAGACATACAATAAGTCATAATCGGTTGCAGAAACCAAATGGCAGGACACCGCAAAAGGGCGGTCTGTCAGTAATTTTCTCAATCCGGGATATACCTCGCTCAACGAATCGGCCAGATTCAGATTGGCATGATATTCTTCGAAGTAAGGATATGCTTTCAGAGATGCCCAAATCCGATTCCGGTATAATTTGTCACGTATTCGATTAAAAGAAGGGGTCTCGACAATAAATACCGCATCTTCAGGAATCCCTTCCCTGACGCGATACATACCGGATTGACGGAAAACCAGATACCAAATTCCGCCTGCCGCCAAAAAGAGCAAGAGTACCAAAAACACCAGACGCCTTTTCATAAAATAACGAATAGATAGATTCAGACGAAAATACACAATTTTCTGCTATCTTTGCCGGTCCGATCTTTAAAAATACGCCTGGTTTTATATAAACAGAATCCATATGCGTTTTACAAATCGTCAAATCTTAAAAATTGCAGGTCCGATACTCGTCAGTGTCCTTATGGAACATCTGATCGGAATGACAGATACCGCTTTTTTGGGAAGAGTCGGAGAAGTAGAACTGGGAGCTTCAGCCCTGGCAGGAGTGTATTATCTGGCCATTTTCATGCTGGGTTTCGGTTTCAGTACAGGGGTACAGATTATGATCGGCCGGCGAAACGGAGAAGGAAATTATACGGCGATCGGCGAGCTGTTCAACCAGGGATTCGTATTCCAATTTCTTCTGGCTACTTTTATCTTTTTTGCTACCCGTTTCGGCTCTCCTTTGCTACTCCGGCATCTGATCGACTCGCCACAGGTATACGAAGCTACTTTAGAGTATATGAACCGGAGAATTTTCGGTTTGTTCTTTTCGTTTACGGCGTTGATGTTTCGTGCCTTTTATGTCGGAATTGCCGATACGCGGACACTAACCGCCAACTCCCTGGTGATGGTCGGTACGAATGTTGTGCTCAACTATATCCTGATATTCGGGAAACTGGGTTTTCCTGCTTTAGGAATTGCAGGGGCAGCGATTGCTTCCGTCCTTGCAGAAGTCACGTCGTTGCTCTTTTTTATCGTATACACCGGCTTGAAGATCGACCGGCAGAAATATCGTCTTTACCGTTTCCACCGCATAGAAATCCACTTACTCAAACGGATTTTGGGTATCTCGATCTGGACAATGGTGCAGGCATTTATTTCTATCAGCACCTGGTTTTTATTTTTTATCGCTGTCGAACACCTCGGAGAACGGCCTTTAGCCATTACCAATGTGTTAAGGAATATCTCCTCCCTTTTCTTTATTATCGTCAGTGCTTTCGCCACTACCGCCAGTTCATTGGTAAGTAACCTGATGGGGTCCGGAGATTCCGGCAGGGTAATGGATACTTTCAAAAAAGTGTCCCGGCTATGTTATGTTTTTATCCTCCCCCTGATATTCGTGATGGCTTTATTCCCCAACAGCGTCATGCGGATCTATACAGACAACTCCGCTCTTATCCAAAGCGCGGTACCGGCCTATTATGTGATGATCTTCGTCTATCTGGTCAGTGTACCGGCTAATATTTTATTCAATACCGTATCCGGAACAGGAAATACCCGTTCGGCACTTTTTATCGAGCTGATCGCTTTGGTGGCCTATGTCCTGTCGGTGATCTATCTGGTGATCTACCTAAAAGCCGACGTCGCTATTTGCTGGACAACCGAATACATCTACCTGGTTTGTATGTTTTCATTAACCTATTGGTATATGAAAAAAGGAAACTGGAAAAACAAAAAAATCTGATCCGCTTTATCCGTTTTTAGTGTTTTCACTCTGCGCGGCGACGACAGAACATACTTTTAAAGACTTGCCATCCCACTTCTCCCATCCAACGGTAAAGAATCGGTTTTCCCAATTGCCAGGCCATATTGATCCATGGATTACCCGCAAAGCCCGGGCCACCCTGCTTTTCACCATTATTCCTCCGGTGTGGCATAAGGACGGCAGAAATTTCTGACCACATCAACCGTCCGGCATGAGAGCGGATATATTGCCAGTCAGCGGAAATTTTCTCCTCCGTTTCCTGACACAGCCGTCGGATCTCCCGCTTCTCCAGGATAACCTGGCCGAGAGGGGTTTTGGGATTGACCTTTGTCGTCTTCATCGTCATTCGCTTGCAAAGCTTCGATAACCATATTCATTATCCCGATCCGGATTCCATGTTTCATTCCCCAGACTATCAAAGTGAACAATAGGTAAAAACCTCCGACAATCAGAAAACCGAGCGCCGGACTATCCAATAATTCCCCCAGATAGCACCCTAAGGCGACAAACAGAAACAGAACCGTAAAAAAGGACAGTAATAACAAGATAAGGCTATGTGAGAGAACTGCAAGAACGATAGCAGTCCTCTCGATAGCCATTAATTTCAGTAGACGGAGTTTCAACCTGGCATAAGTTGAAATATCTTCCTTCAATTCAGTAAATATTTTCCCTGCAGTATTCTCCATCACCTCCCTGGTCAGTTAACCGACTTTTCAGAGTTCTTTACCCGATCTTTCAGGTTATTCACGTCTTTCCGGTAACTTTCGGCATATTGGGCTTGTTTTTGTTCATCAGCCTCAGCCCTGTTGTCCATCGTTTGCCGGAAATCATTTGCTTTCTGAGAAAGGTCGTCGGCGGTAGCACTAGCCTTATTACCGGCGGCCTCAGCCCATTCTTCGGCTTTACCCCCGGCTTTACCGGCCCACTGGCGTGCTTTATCGCCAGCCTCTTCGGACCATTCCCCGGCCTTACCGGCAAACTTCGAACCGGCATGTTCAGCTTTTGCTTTTACTTTTGAGAATACCGACCGGGCACCGTCTTTGATCCCATGTCCCACTTCCCGCAGCTCTTCTTCCAGTTTCCGGCGATGTTCACCTGTCATCAGGTAGCCGACAGCGGCTCCGACAAGTGCTCCAATCCCCAAACCTAACAATAGTTTTGAATTCTCGCTTTTCATAATCTTTTGTTTTTATCGTATTGTACATACTCAACGAAAGGAGAAAGCAAAAAGTTTGGTTTTTAAATAAACTTAAAGCAAATTTCAAGACAACAACTCTAAAACCTTTTCCGGCCGGCTAAAATCAGGAATGACAGCTGAAACTTTATCGCCAATGGCCTCTTCAGGATTCGTCGTCGCCAATCCGATCACCCGCATCCCGGCAACCGTACCCGCTTGTATTCCGGAAAAGGAGTCCTCGAAAACGACACATTCTCCGGGCTTTACCTGTAAATCCCGGGCAGCCAGCAAATAGCACATCGGATCGGGTTTGCCGGACGTTATCCGATCGGCCGTTACAATCGTATCGAAAACCTTCTCTATGTCCATGAGCTTTAAAGCACGCTCTATTTTAATCCGATAAGAACTGGTTACCAGGCCCACCCGATATCCCTTTGTTTTAAGCATATGCAAAAACCGAACGGCTCCTTTTACTTCCGGAAAATCCATCGTCTCTTCGTATTCATCACAGGCCCGGGTAATCTTCCCGAGTTCTTCGGAAGAATAATCCGAAAAATAAAGTTCATAAATCCGTTGTAAAGTCGTCCCTTTTATTTTTGCCGGAAAATCCGGAATACCGATATGATATTTTTCCGCCACTTGTCTCCAGAAAATATCGTAGAGCGGCTCCGTATCCGCCACTACACCGTCGAAATCAAAGAATATCGTCGTTATGTCCATAGTTATAAAGTTGCTTGATTAATGGAAAGCAAAGTTATTATTTTATTCAAAACATCCCCCCAAAGTTTTTATCTCACTTCGGGAGGATGTGCAGGCAAATATTTTTCGATATCCTGATTTTTTAAGGAAAGAACGTTTGAATTGTTATCGATTAATCCTTGTATTCGAAACTGATGGTGGATACATCCTCTTCATCCGTACAGGTAATCGACTTTATGCCACCCCATTCTTCGTATGTATAGGTGAACGGTAAATTACCGTAGATTACATCCGAAGAGGTAGGAAGATTGGCAGAGGAGTTTCCGCAAAGCCCTAAAAGGTGCGGGAAAAAATCACTATTTTCCGTAATGGCCGTAAGGATAAATTTGTAAATACAAATAACGGGGTCTACGCCATTCGTGATATTCTTTTGTTCTCCGAATTTAAGTCCGCCTCCGTCGATGGCAACCAAGTTGTTATCGGTATATTTGTATTCTACCGGATACTCCTCCTTTTCTATTTCTCCATCTTCATTCTCTCCCTCATATACTCCGATCACAGAAGTAAGGTAGTTATCGGTATACTCCAATCTGAACGACGTGCCGTAAGCATCCACATAACTGGCTATTTTACCGTCTTTCAGGACATAAGTGAATGTTTCGGCTTCTTCTTCATCAGCGATAAGAATCTGTTCACCTTCCCGTTTTACATTGTAAATCATTTCTTGCGTTTCGCCCTCTGCTTCTACGGTATATCCGATTTTCTCAATTTGTCCGCCTTCTCCATAAGTCAGGGTATATTCTATCGTGCCCAAATAATCCGAAAAGATGACTTTGGTGAGCGTTTTCTCCACTTTGTTCACAATCACTTCCACCGTCCCCAATTCATACTCCTCATTGTTTTGGCGCACGATGACCTTCTAGTTACCGGCTTCTGCGTCGGCAGGCACGGTAAAGGTCACGCTTGTAGCCGTGAACGCTGCCCCTTCGATGTCTAAGGTTTTGGTAGCATCCGCACTGTTTTTGAGAATGAGTTTGGCAGCTGTGACAAAGTCTTTGCCGTTAACGGTGACTTCCTCACCGGCGGTGAAGGTTTCCGGCAGGGTTGCGGTCGGAGCAACGGGAGGCGTCGGTTCGTCGTCATTGTCCGAGCAGGCGGTGAAAGCACATGCGCTGCATACCATCAGCAGCATAATCTAAATGTTCTTCATAACTTTAAATTTTAAAAGGTTAATAAATTACCACATCGATACATTGTGCCGTGTCGAAAAATTTGCGGGCAAATGCCACAATGTCTTTCGCACGGATTTGGTCGATGATACCGTCGAAATAGCGGGGGTCATCGAGCTGGGTATGGGTGCGGTTGTAAAATTGCAGGTTTTCCGTCCAGTAGGCCACATTCTTTTCGGCAAACGCCTTTTGGTGTTCTTGTTTAAGCACCAACAGATAGTATTCGGCGTCATCTTCGGAGATACCTTCCTCTATGAACTGCCGGATTTGGTCGTGGACAATCTGGCGCATCCGGGGACCTTTGGCCTGCGAGCTTTCGAACTGCACGGCAAAGGTCTGGTCGTAGAACGGGTAATCCTCCGCTTCCGTGTGGAGTTGTACCCCGTAGGAACCACCCTCGTCCTCGCGGATGATTTGCCGGAAGAGGTTGTCGAAATGCTTCTGCAGGACGTGGAAACAGATTTTATCCGACGCCTTGGTTTTCAGGTGGTTTTTGTATTCGATACTGACCATGTACTTCTCTTCGGGCAATCCTAAACGGATGTCGCGTGTAGCGGATGCCGTGCTGGCATACCGGTGGTGCACCGGCGTCTCGCGGACGTTGCGCGCCGGCAGGGAAGCGATGTAAAGCTCCACTAACCTGCGGGCCTCTTCACGGGGGAGGTCACCGACGAGATAGAAAGCGAAATCGGCAGCGTTGCGGAAACGCTCGTCGTAAATTTCCACCATCCGGTCGTAATCCATCGCCGCATAGTAAGCCGTATCCGTTTTGCGGATGCGGGGCGACGGCAGGGTGTGCAGCTCTTGCATGACGGAGGCTATCGAGTCGTCGGTCGTCGGTTTGGCGTAGGTGCGCTGAATTTTGTTGGCACGCACATATTTGTCGAAATCCGGACGGCTGAACCGGGGATGTACAACGGTCAGGTGAAAAAACTGGAAAGCAATCTCCGCATCGTCGCGTGTACTGCTGCAACTGATACTTTCCGACCGTTCGCCGAGGTCGATATTGATGTCGATATTGTGTCCGCGCATGATAGCGTTGAGCAGCCGGGCGGGGTATTTGTACAGCCCGTATTGCAGGAACAGGGTATTCAACGCATCGGCCGAGGGCAGGTCTTCCGCCGGCAGCAGGGAGCGGCCTCCGGGACTTCCAGCTAAGAGATTGAAAGCACCGCTTTCATAATCGTTGTGTTTGTAGTAGACCTTGGCGCCGTTGCTCAGGGTCCATTCCTCCGCACCGGGACCTTTCAGCCTTTTGGTCTTGACAATGCGGCCGGCAACAGGAGTGAAATCCATCAGGGACGGCAGCGTATCGGCAACAGCCTGCACGTAAGGTGCCGGCGAGGATTGCCGGGCTTCGCGGAGCAGTCGTGTCAAGGTTTCGCTGTCCGGGAACGGATAATCCGGATTATTGCCCTGTACGGCATAAATGCGGTTGAGGTCTCCGGCATTCCAACGGTCGAGCCAGGCATGTACGGCGCGGCTGTCAATGGAATCGAGCAGGTGCCAGGCGGCGTCTAATTTCTCAGCCACTTCGGCCAGCGGATAACCGAGCAGAAAATGGTCCTGATAGACTTTCAGGTAGACACTGTTGGGCATACGACGGAGCATAGCCGCAGACTGTTTCAACCCGAGACGATAGTTGTCCGTCAACTCCTTTAGCTTCTGGTCCGTGATGGCGTAACGATGAATGCGTTCAAGCTGTTCCAGCACTTGCCGAACCGCTTCCTTTTCCATGCCGGGCAGAGGGGTAATGGCGATATTCTGCCCCTCGTAATGACGCACAAGGTCGTGTACACCGGCCTGTGCACTAAGGAACAAGGCATCCTCTTCCTGAATAAAATCATTGAGGCGCTCGCCGACGATTTGATTGTAAAACTCCCGGCACAACTGGTCTTTCACCTGTTCGCCGAGTGTACGGAATTCCGGCTTGCGGAAACGTTTCATCAGTACGACGGCGTTCTGGGGAATATCTTCGTCGATAAGCCGGCAATACTGGGGCTCTTCGTTGTCCGGAATGGCATATGTCACCCGCGGTTTGGCATTCACGCGCTTCGGAATGCCGGCAAAGAGGCGTTTCACTCCGGCCTCCACGGCATCGGGGTCGATGTCGCCGAGGACAATGACCGCCTGCTGGTCGGGACGGTAAAAATCGTGATAATAGGCGCGCACTTCGTCGGCAGTGAAGTGGTTCAGGACTTCCGGAGTACCGATAACGTCGTGGGTGGCGTACTTGCTGTGGTTGTAGAGATAAGCGTTGAGTTGGCTCTGCATCCGTTGCGAAAGGTCCATTCCCTGACGGCGTTCTTCGAGGATGACTTTGCGCTCGATTTCCATTTCGTCGGCGCGCAGTTGCAGGAAGCCCGACCAATCGTGCAGGATAAGCAGGCAGGAATCTACCAGCCCGCCGTCCGTCGTGGGAACGCCGTCGATGTGATACACGGTTTCATCCGCACCCGTATAGGCATTCAAATCCTGAATGCCCCGGCGTTTCAGGAAAGCGGGTACGCCTTCCGGGAAATGCTCCGTAGCATGGAAAGCCATGTGCTCCAGCACGTGGGCCAATCCGTTTTGATGTTCCTCTTCCATCAGGGCACCCACGTTCTGCACCAAATAGAAGTCGGCTTTCCCTGCGGATGCACCCGTGGCACGGATGTAATAAGTCAGTCCGTTATCCAACCGCCCGTGACGGAACGGCGTTTCCGGGGCTGCCGACACGCGGAAGACGCAGACGGTCAGAAATGTCAGAAGGAATATTCTCATAGGTCGTTCAGTTTTTCACGAATCATATTCTGCAACTGCACTTTTACGGCTTCTTCCGGAATGCCGGCACAAACGATAAAGGCCTGGTTGAGGCTTTGTTTCGCCTTGGCCGAATCGCCGGTTTTCTGCTGGTTTTCCGCTAATAACATCAACAGGCGGGCGCGCAGTTGGGCGGTCATGTCAAACGTCAGCGCACGGTCCAACCATTGAATCAGCATGGGACGGGTATTGTCCGGCGGATTGCCTTGGTAAATGCCGTAGAGGTCTTCGATGGGCTGAGTGTAATCGTTAATACTCAACGCCTTTCCGGCTCCTGCGAAATATTTGTCCATGTTCTCAAAAAAGAGAGGCAGGTTGTGGCGGAACAGGTTGAAATAACTGTCTGCCAGCAGGGTCACCGCTTCAACCGCCGTCAGGTCGCCGAACGGCATGCCGGCATAAATGGCCCGGAGGTCACCGCCGATGCGTCCGAGGGCCTGCCTGTAGTCGGTCTTGCCGGTACTGCAAAGCCGCAGGATATACGTGTTGTAAAGTCCGATAAGGTAATTTTGCACCGTTTCCTTGTCTACCGCTTCGCCGTAACGGTCGTAATTTTTGACCACGAAATCGAATATCCCGTCTTGTTTTTCCATTTCGGGATGATAAAGCGAAAGGATGGTAAAATCGGTCGGGTTAATCATGTTCTCCAATTTCTTGGTTTTGAGGTACTCCGGGAAAAGGGCATCGATGCGCACTTTCCATTTTTCCTGATTATACCCGTTCTGGGTGCCGATAAAATGGGGGGCACGAATCAGCAACTTTTGTTGCAGTTCGGTGTTTTTCTTTTCTTTGCGCGATTTTTCGTACAGTTTCTCAAAAGGGAGTTCCTCGCCTGTCGCAATCTGCGCTTCAAGCATCAGCACATCGGGAGTGACGGCACCCACAAGGGTCCTCAATACTTCCCCCTTACTGTCGAGGAACATCAGGGTGGGCAGGGATTCCACTTTGTAGCGTTTCACCACCTCTTTATTGGCGGCCGCATCGCAGTCTAATTTGCAATTGATGAAATGTTCGTTGAAGTAGTCTCCCACCGGGGGAATGGTGAACACCTGGGCGGCCATCACCTTGCAGGGACCGCACCAATTGGCATAAAAATCAATGAAAAGGTTCTTCTTTTCCGCCTTGGCTTTGGCCAAAGCCTCTTCAAAAGTACCCTCGGTAAACGTGATTTGGGCAAACAAACCGTTGGCCGCCACAAGCAGCAGACCAACAAACAAGAGTTTCAACTGTTTCATATTTTCAGGAATGATTTATTGCAGGATAAAGGTGAATATATCGGGGAGCACTACGCTATAGCCTTCGTTGCTGACCCGCAGAGAAACCATGTATTTCCCGGCCGGAGAGTTGACTTTGGCATCCACATACATCCGTCCGCCTCCGATAACGGAGAGGTAACGGCGGAAATCGGCTGCTGCCGCCTCTCCCCGGTCGCTCCGGATGCTTACCAAGGTATAGGTAATCGGTTCCGTTCCCAACAACTGCTCGATACACGAGGTGGTCCAGGGAATATCCAAAGCTTGCTGTTTCTGCAATTTCTCTAATTCCCGGGCAATGGTGAAAGGAGTTTCCAAACCGGCTTCCTGGCAGAGGGCTTTGATTTTTCTCTCTATCCGGTCCCTAATCTGGTATACAGGCTGGTACACCTCTAACTCGTATGTCACCCAAGCCTCGTATGCTTTTTCGCAATTGTCCGTCAATTCCTGCACCCGGTCCGGGTCGGCGTCGGATTCATCCTCAAACTGGTCTAAATAGGCGTTCAACTTTTCTCCGTGTTTATTCATAATACCCTCCAAACGGTCGAGTTCTTCGATGATTTTCTCCTCTTCCGCTTCGATGGTGCGGTAAGCGTTCAGGGAATCGAGAATCTCCCCGGAATAGCTGTTGAGTTGCTCTTCTAAGCGGATTACTTCTTGGTTATAATCCTCATAGCGGATAATTTTCAGACTGTCTATGGGATAGCGGGCATTTTCCGTAAACAGGTAGCCCGTGTGTTCCTTTTCGCATCCTGCCAAAGCGAACAGGGCGAAAAAGAGAGGGAGATATAGGGTATATTTATTCATGTCCGATAAATTAAGGGTTATTCAAATAAGAAATCATGTCCTAAAGCCTGCACCACCCCGTTTTCGGTCTGAATGTTGCTGGAGTAGATTCTCCGGGAGGTGGCAAACTTTTCGATAAAGAACCACAGATGCACGGCCCCTGCATTCCCAACACCCAAGTAGGACTCCTGAAACGTCCACAAGAAGGCTTCACTTCCGTCCATCAGGGTGTAGGTCTTGCCGCCTGTCTTCTCGCCGGTAGCCTCGGAACGGGAACCACGGGGTACGTCGCTCGTCAGGATGCGTTGCGGAATGATGAGTTTTTCCAACAGACGCCGGCACTCTGCGGCGGGAATTTCATTTACCCGCCTGAAATTGTTATTGAACATATAAGTCATGATGGCCAGATTGCTGGGAGCCAGAAACGTAATCTGACCGTATTCGCCTTTGCCCTCGAACAAATCCTGTAACCCGGCATGTTGAATCATCACCCGGGTGGAATCCCAGTCACGGGGCTGTTTTTTGAAATAGTCCCACATGGAACAGTCGTGTACGCCGTAAGCAACGCCACCGTCGTGATAATTCCATTTTGTGCAGGAGCCTAAAGCCAGACCGATACACAAAAGAAGAGCTATATGTATGTAAGATTTTATTTTTGCCATAACCAATATGTATTTTGAGTCATTAATGTATTCTTTTCAAAAGCGTCGGAGCTAACCCAGGTATAGAGTGCACCGTTGCGGACCTCTTCGTCGGTGAGGGTTTTGAATTTACCGCGCAGCATCTCCCGGTAGTAACCGTTGCGCACAATGTCGAAATAGTACTGCCCCTCGCCGAACAATTCACGCCGGCGTTCGTTGAAAATCTCCCGGCGCAGCGCTTCCGGTTCGGTACTCCCGGCGTATGCTTCCAATCCGGCCCTCTTCCGAATCCGGTCGAGGTCGTCTTTCGCCGTCGTCTTTTGGAGCCGCGCGCGGCATTCGGCACGCAGCAACACGACGTCGGCCAACCGCCAGAAAACATAATCGCAGTCGGTGGCTACAGGTACTTTCCCCTGACCTTCCAACATCTCCGAATTGGTTTGATAATGGTAATCACGCCATTTGTGGATAAAAGCATACGGAGAGGTCACCTCTTCTCCTTCCACCGTATAGCTGACATGGCCCAAATCGTACCAGAACTCTTTCCGCCTCAAATCATTCTCTTCGGGATAGATTTCTTTCACCGTTTTCACTGAAATCCGGTTGTATTCCTGATTTTTATCGGTGGACAGGGATTGCGGACTGACATTGGTATAAGGGTAATCGATCAATTCCTGTCCCGGCAGTTCACCCGTAAAACGGGTATCGTAGGTATGGGCATCATCCAATATGTCGTTGTCGATGCTGAGGATGGTTTCCTTGCTGTGGCGGTTTTTGCCGAACACATTACCGATTAAGTCCGTCATGTTTTCGAGTTCGTAGTCTCCGGCAAATTCGTCGATAACCTGTGAGGCATAGTGTTCCGCCTGTTCCCAGTATTTGGCGTCTTGCGTCAGTCCGCCCATCCAGGCATAGATATTGGCGAGAAGGGTATTGACCGACCCTCGGCTGGCGTATTGCCGGGACGTAATGGTACGGCCGTCGGCATCCGTCATTTTATCGTGTGCCGGTAAACCGAGGGCTTGTTCCGCTTCTCCGGCAGCGTATTGCAACACTTCGAGAGCCGGTTTTTTAGCTAAGGCAATGAGCGACTCCGAGCCCGGAGAAATGGGCGCATCCCCCCAAATCTGGGCTATCCGGAAATAGGTTATCGCTTTGACAAAATGGGCTTGTCGGAGCCAAAAGGCCGCCCGTTCCGCCGGAATATTCTGAAAGCGGTACTCGTTGTCAATCATCAGGTCGGCCAGGCTTATCAGGGAATAATGGTCACGCCATGTGCTTTTCAGTATTCCGCCGATAAGGGTCTGGGTGGTATGCGTCGCCACATCCAATTCGCGGAAACCGGAAATGTTGGGTTTCAACTCGTCGGCATCGACAGACATATAATAATAGGGTTGTTTGCCCTTGCAAGCCGACTTCATGCAGGCCATCATGGAAGTGTGAAGAGACTCCAAATCGGCTTCACTCTGAAAGTAATTTGTCAGCGTCACAGAATTTTCGGGAGAGATATCCAGCCAGTCGTTACAAGACAGAAGCGGCAGGAATAACAAAAACAGATATATCTTTTTCATCTCGTCGGCATATTAAAAATTAACGGTCAATCCTACGGTAAACTTACGGGGCAACGGATAGGAAGTAAGGTTGTCCATACCGTTGGTCGGGTCTATCAACTCCGGGTCGATACCGGAATAATTGGTCAGCAGGAAGAGGTTTTCGGCCGTCACGAAGAAACGCGCACTACTGATGCCGATTTTCCTGACAATCTCCTCTTCTAAGTTGTAACCTAACGTCAATTGTTTCAAACGCAGGAAATGTACTTTTTCGATGTCGCAGTCGAACAGACCGGAGTATTGGTAATGCAACCCGTAACCCTGGGGTTTCGGGTAGGCCGCCTGTGTACTTGCCGCACTGCTCCAGGCGTTCAGTTTGGTTACGTCGGCAAAGAGGGGAACGGAAGAGGCATCGGGTTTGAGGCTGAAATCATCGTAGATTTTCAGCGCATGGCGACCGATGGAATAATTGAAGAAGATGTTCAGGTCTAAATTCTTCCAGCGGATTTCATTGATGAATCCTCCGTGTGCTTTGGGCAGCGGACTGGCAGCCGCATATTTATCGGCGGCAGTGATGCGTCCGTCACCGTTGAGGTCCACGAGTTTACGCGCACCCGGCAGGTATACCATCCGGGTGTCGTTGTCGTAAATCAATTGCACTTCCTTGTTGGCCGTATAATATTTGGGCACTTCGTCCATACTGTTGTAGAAGCCGTCGGTTTTGAACACCATCAACTGGTGGAGCGGCCGGCCGATAATCTGGCTGTTGAAATCGAAGCCGTCCGCGCTCTTCTCAAAACGGTTCCAGTTGCGCGAAAGATTGAATTTCATACGCCACTGCACGGCTGTTTCGCGGAAAATATCGGCTATGAGCTCCAGTTCAATTCCCTGATTGGAAATGGCCATACCGTTTTGCCACTGGAAATTGAGGTATTGTGTGTTTCCCGGCAGGGTGATGCGGTTCAACTGGCCTTTGGTGTAGCGGTAATAATAGTCCAGATTGACTTTAAAGCGATAGTCTAACAAACTGATATCCAATCCGACGTCGTATTGGTTGGTTTCTTCCCAACTCAGGTTTTTGTTGATAACGCCGGCACTCGCATTCGGCAACATACCCGCATTGCCGTGAAAAGTGTAATGGCCGGGCGACAACAGTCCGTGAGCTAAGTAAGGTTGGTGGAATTTCTGTCCGGAGACACCCCAGCTACCGCGTATTTTAGCAAAGCTCAGCCAATAAAAGCGTTTCATAAACGGCTCTTCCGAAAAGGCCCAGCCCAAAGCAACGGAGGGGAAGGTGGCCCAGCGTACATTTTCGCCGAACACCGAGGAACCGTCACGACGCAACGTGGCTTCCAACATGTATTTTTCCTTGAAATTGTAGGTCACACGACCGAAATAACTGTTGAGGCGTTCTTCGTCGAAATTGGACAGGTAAGTGAAAGCGGAGATAAACAAGTCCTTCGTGCCGTCGCCCACATTATTCAAACCGTTATCGCCACCCCAGCCCTGCGCGCCGACGTAGTGAACGTGATCGTTCGGTCCGTTGGAACCCGAACCTTTATTGTTGAAACTCTGGTCTTTCTGGAAAGAAAGTCCCAGCAGCACATCGAAATTGTGCCGGTTTTTGATAGAGAAATTATAGCTCAGCAGGTTTTCGTTTATCAGCGAAATATCCCGCGCAATGGTTCCTTCCGAGGTCGAAAAATGGTAGGTCGGGTCCAACGCCTTCGGTTTGAAAATGTTTTGATTCTGCTGGTTGAAATCCACGCCTGCCGATAGTTTCAGGTGCAGGTTGCGGATAATTTCGTAGTCCAACACCAAATTGAACCGGGCGGAATAGCTCTGATTCTTTTCCGAAGTTTCATTCAACTGTTGGAGCATCATCCGCCCCACCTCCCCGCCACCGGGAAGCAGCGTCGGCGTATCCGTCGGGTCGGAAGTAATGCTTTCCATCTTGCTGGCATTGCTTCCGGCATTGCTTCCACGACTCCGGTCGCTGTAGGTCAGTGAAAATTGGCCGTCCATCCGCAATTTTTTAGCCGGCATGGCCGTCAGGTTCGTCAATACATTGAAGCGGGTAAACCCCGTATTGACGGCGATTCCTTCCTCGTCGTAATATCCGGCACCAATCATATAGCGTACGTTTTCATTTCCGCCGGAAGCTTGAAGATTGGCATTGAGCACCTTAGCTACCTGATAATTTTGTTTCCACCAATGGGTGGAGTTGTTGTAAAACGAATTCAGACTGTCCTGCAAAGCAATGGCATTCTGCGGGCGGGTAGTACCCCAAAACCAGTTGTACATGGGGCCCTTGTCCTGGCGGTTTTCGTATACCTCTTCATACGACTCCGGCAATTTCCAGGTGCCGTCGGCCGTTTTATAAGGGGCCAGCGTGTTGTACAACGCTTCTAAATGGTACCTGCGTTCATAGTTACCGCCCCATTGGTCGGGAGCTGCGGGCAACCAGGAGGCCGAATAGGAAAAATTGGCGGAGAAGCGGGCCTTTCCAGCCTGTCCTTTCTTCGTCGTGATGAGAATGACACCGTTTCCTGCACGCGACCCGTAAATAGCAGCAGAAGCGGCATCTTTCAGTACTTCGATGGATTCAATCATCGACGGGTCTAAGTCGGACAACGTATTCGAACCGGTGACCGGTGAAGTAAACGACTGCATGGGTACGCCGTCGATGACGTAAAGCGGGGTGCCGTAATTGCGGTCATCGCCCTCTCCTTCCACAAACAAAGAGTTATATCCCCGAATGGCTACCAATGAACCGCCACCGCCCGGCGAACCGGAAATGTTGCTGATTTCCACACCCGCCATGTGTCCCTGCAAGAGGTTTTCGAGGCTATGGGTAGGCAATTCCTTGAGTTCGTCGGCTTTCACGGAAGAGATTGCACTGACGACGGTACGTTTTTTTTGTGCACCGTAGGCCACTACCTGCACTTCTTCCAGGCTGGCCGTTTCGAGTTCCATCTTTACGGAAACGGCCTTTCCATCGGTATAATTAACCGTTACGGTTTTGTAGCCTACGAACGAAAAGACCAATTTTCCTTTTTCCTGCGGTACCGATAAGGTGAAATCTCCGTCCACATTCGTGGACACCCCCATTTGCGTACCGTCTAACAGAACGGTAACACCCGGCATCGGCAGGTTCTTTTCGTCCACCACCTTTCCCTGTACTTTATAAAACTTCTGTTGTTCCACCGTTTGCGGTTGTTCACGAAACAGAATGATGGTTTTGTCTAAAATGCGGAAAGAGAAACCCGTTCCTTTCAGGCAAGCAGCGAGCACTTCTTCGATGCGGGCATTCCGCACGTCCAACGTGATGTTGGAGATATTTTTTACGGCAGCATCGTCGAAGAAGAAACTGAACTCCGATTGCCGGCGGATGTTGTTCATCACCTGCTCTAATGAAGCATTGTTCACTTTCAGGTCTAATTTCGCCTCCTGCGAGTATGTGTTGGCCGAGACTTGTAAAAAAGCAGCACACAGAAACAACATACAAAGTTTCATAATCTTTTGTGTTTTGCGCCATCGCCCACCATAGCGACGGCTGTTTTCAGTTCTGTTTTCCATTGAATTTGATTTAGACTTTTATTTTGACTGATGATTTATTGCCATGAAACGGAGACCGTCCGGCCTTTGACGTGAAAATGCACACGCCGGTTTTGTTCGATGATGCGGAGGATATCCCCGAAACGTTCGGTTTTGTCCATATCACCCGTAAACCGGATGTCCTTCACCTCCGGATTCAGATAAAACACCTCCAAGTCGTACCAACGGGCAAGGGTGGTAAAAAGGTCTTCCAACCGCATATTGCGGAAAACAATCCGCCCGTCTTTCCAGGCGGTATGCAGATAAGTGTCGACCTCCCGTTTGGTCATGTAACCGTTTGTCTTCTCCAAACACCCCTGTTCGCCGGGTGTCAGGCGCACACTTTGTCCGCCGACCTTTTCGGACATCTGCACGGCCCCGGAAACCAATGTCGTGACAATATCCTCTTCCGGATAAGCCCGCAGGTTGAAACTCGTGCCCAACACCGTGACTTCGGCAGGACCGGAAATAACGGTGAACGGGTGTGAGGCGTCGGGATGTACATCGAAATAGGCTTCCCCGACTAAGTAAACCGTGCGTCGTTCCCCGGTAAATTGCACCGGATAGCGCAGCTGTGATTCGGTATTAAGCCACACCCTGGTACCGTCCGAGAGGGTCAGCAGATACTCTCTGCCCCGCGGTGTAGTCAGTGTATTACAGGGAATGTTGTCGTTGACAGCCGATACTGTGGAATAAGTAATCTGGTTTTCCCGGATTTCAATATTCGCACCCTTTTGGGAAAGCACGGGAACGGTTAGCGTATCGTTTTGCGATAACACAATCTGCTCGCCACCCGCTAAAGTCAAGAATGCCCGGTGGCGGGTATCTGTCAATCGACTCCCCTGTTCCAGGTCATCTGTGCGGGACGAATTCACCCACCACACTGTCGCTCCGGAAAGCAACAAAATAAACAGGGCCGCATAACGCAAAGAGCGATACAACAGCTTACGGCGACGCCAAGATTTCCGTCTCGACATAAACATCCGGCAATCTCCCTGCCAGTCAATCGTTTGACGCAACCGCACCTGTTCCGCCAATACCTCTTCCCGGCCAAAAGCGGCATACATCGTCCGATGGCGTTCATCCTGGGCCAACCATTCGTCCAATACCCGGCGTTCATCGTCAGAGAGTTCTTCCCGCATCGAACGGGCAATTATTTCCGATAGCCGGAATATTTCAATTTCTTTCGTTTCCATAATTTTATCAAATCAATATAATGACCCTTAAGGAAACGAAAAGAGGGTATACAAATGCGGAAAAAAATTAAAATTGTAGGATGGAAGTCAGCAGGGCCAAAGGAATAACGTCTTTCAAACGCTTGTATAATAAAGCTTTTCCTTGTTTTTTATAGGATTTGACCGTTTCCACACTAAGGGAAAGGATTTCGGCAATTTCCTGATTGCTTTTATTTTCGAGTACCAACCGGAAAACCTTCCGGCATTGCCCCGGCAAAGCATCGATGGCCCGGATGAGTTGTGTATACACTTCTTCCTCTAAGATATGGTCCAAATAAAAAGCTTCTTCCCCCATCGCCTGCGATTCGAAAATATACCGTTGCTTCACCCCTTCATGCCGTAGTTGTTTCAGGCAACGGTTTTGAGTAGTCTGGTAGAGATAGGCTTTCAGGTTGTCTATGGAAGTAAATTTCTCCCTGTTTTCAACGATATGGAGAAATATTCCCTGCACGACATCCTTGCAGTCTTCTATATCCGGAAGATAGTTTTTAGCAAAAATCACCAGAGGTACATAGTAATGCTCAAACAAAAACTTCACCGCCACATCATCGTAACGCAAAATATCATGTAAAGGTGATGGCGAGGGAGCAGGCATGTTTTTTGTCTTTATATGGTTCGGAGAACAAATGTAATACTTTTGACAATGCCGCTGCTATCGTTTTGAATAAAATAACAAAAAAAATTAGGTGTTTATGTACATTTTACCCTAAATGTAGGTTTCATTTTTTTTCTTTCTATTCAGATAGCATCCTGCTACCCGTTTCATTCTTCTTTTCTTGTCTATCGGCTGTCATTGACGTTTGTATATTCTCTCCAACAGTTTATTGCCCAACAAGGGACGATAATGTCCCGCTTCGTAATAGTTGTGGTAATCTTCTGTAAATTCGTTAATGCCGCTGAAATCATACACATTCTCTTTTCCGAAAATGCCTTGCAAGATTTCTCTGTCATCCGGGTGCAGTTTTTTCTGGTTATAATCCGGACTGATTAGGACACGTATTGAAGTGCCATGGCGGCGCAGGACTTCCATGATTTCATCCAACACCATCCGTTGCCTGTGGAATATGGCAGGTTCAGCTATCGTAGCAGTACCGTCCCGTTCGGGAAACTCTTTTTTGCGGTTTTCCCAATACGCCTCGCCTTCCTGTTCTATCTGCTTCTCACGGGGATTGAACGCATCATTGTTCTTCGAATCACGTATTCTTCCATGAGGATTCATCCGCTTCATGTCCGGTTCTACATTTCCTGTTATGCGGTATTTCAAGTAAGGGAACAAGAAATCGGGCGTTGCGAATGCCTGTAAGAACTCCAGTTGCACGGTAAAAGGATTACGCCCCGATACAGCAGCCGGAAGTATATGGCCGGCTCCCGTCAGGAGTTCAAAACGTGAAAGGGAAATCCGGTCGAGAATCATCAGCACATTCTTTATCTCCGCACCTTCACGGTCAAGGGCATGGAGTTTGAGGCTTATCGCTTTCATACTCTCTGCATTGCCGAAAAGACGGATGGCACGGTCGCCGGGAACAAGATATTTTTCCCATTCTCCACATCGGAATGCCATCGCACATGAATTGCCCAAAATAAAAGAATTGAAATGCACACTGTCTTTATGGTTCCGGTATATCTGCCAACCTACCAGCTGTTCGTTGAGCATGACATCCGAATCATATACTTCATATTTGCGAAGTACCATGAAAGGGTCATCGTAAACATAAAGGGCAATCAAAGCCCAAAACGGCATGGCGAACAGTACCGATTTTCGGACAAGGCGAAGGAAAGCCTGTCGTTTGCGAAGGCTTTCGCCAGTAATAGTTTCCTGTATATTTTCCATCAGAATTGCAGATATATGAAGTTCTCCGTGCCGAACTTGCCATAGGCGAACAGCGCGAATACGATTAAATAGTAGATAGTCCAGCGTAACAGAATAGGCTGCCTTTCAAGACGGCGGTGCTGGTTACGTTTGGACATCAGATAGTCGTAAAGCAGCATCAGTAATAATGCGGCACCTGCCACGATGCAGATGTGGTCTGACATACCGATATTGATTTCTTTCCAGCTCGCATGGGTCTGAAAAGAGATATTCCGCAGGAAATAGAATGCGTCGGAAACAGACTGCGCTTTGAAGAACACCAACGATACGGCAAAAATAAGGTAGGTGCGGATGACCGAGAGCGTGGCGAACAGCCGTCTCCCGATATGTTTCCTTACCTTGTTCCGTATTCTTTCAGTCCTTAGTTCCCATACAATCACAAGTCCCTGTATAAATCCATAGACGGCAAATGTCCATCCTGCACCGTGCCATACGCCCAAAGCGATAAATGTCACCATGAGGCTTGCCGCCACACCCCACTGTCCCCAACGGCGTGTGAACGATGACAGGGGCAGAAAAAGGTAATCCCGTACCCAGGAGGAAAGGGAGATGTGCCAGCGGCGCCAGAACTCAGCCGTGGTTTGGGCGGCGAAGGGATGCGCAAAGTTGGATGACAGTTTCAATCCGAACAACATTCCTATTCCAATCGCCATATCCGTGTAGCCGGAGAAATCGGCATAAAGTTCGATGGGATAGAGAAGGCAGGCCATAAGCAGTTGTACACCCGATGCGGTGTGCATCGAACTGAACACACCGTCAATATAGGGTGCTATATGGTCGGCAAGTACCAATTTTTTCACCAATCCCACCACAATCAGTTTCAAGCCATAAGTCATCATGGAATAGGATGCCGGAGAGAGTTTCCGGACTTGCGGAAGCAAATCGGCAGACCGCTCAATGGGACCTGACAAGAACTTCATGAACAGAAGCATGTAAAGCAGGAAATCTATCGGACGGCGTTCCGCCTTTTCCTCCTCCCAATAGACTTCCGTCAAGTAACCGATGGCCTGGAATGTATAGAAAGACATTCCCAAAGGGAAAATAAAACCTGAGTTTCCGGTTAGCCGGTTGGCATATCTGAATCCCATCCAGCAGAGGACAAGACAGAATATGCCGCCCCAGTAAATCAAACGGGAACCCCTTCCTTTCTCACGGGCTTGCTCAATAAGTATCGCTGCGCCGTATGTGAAAAGGCTTACAACCAGTGCCGTGACAAGGAATGCGGGATTGAAGTATCCGATGAAAACTCCGCTTGCCGCAAGCAGAACAAACTTCCGTCTTTTATCACTGACAAAATGGTATGATGTGAAACAAAGCAGGAACAGCAGGACAAATTCAAGGGAAATGAATGACATTACTTTTTCCTCCTATTCCTATTTGGCTTTATTCTTGATGGTATGGCAAAGGTCGCCCACATTTTTCAGTTTCACTATCTCGCGGAACGAGAAACGCACGCCGAACTTATTCTCTATTTCTGTGATTAGTACCATATTGGTCAGCGAATCCCATCCGTCCACATCGTGGGCAGTAGTGCTTTCGGTCAATGTAATGTCGTCTCTCTTTAACACTTTTCTGAATATTCCGTTCAGTATCTCCAATAATTCTGTTGTATCCATATACTTGATTGTTTATTTATTGAGTGATGTACTTTAATAGTTGGTTCCGGTCAATTTTGTTGCTGTTGTTTTGTGGGAAACAAGGAATGAAGTGGATGCGCCGGGGCAACATATAAGGCGGCAGATGGCTTTGCATATACCGTTCGAGGCTTTCCGTATCCTCCGCCTCCTTTTCTACGGCAAGGTGCAGTTCACAACTTCCGTCCGTAGCATAAACCGGCAATACCACAGCGTTACAGCCATGCTTGTAAAACGCTTTAACGTGGTATTCAATCTCACCCAATTCTATTCTGAAACCTTGTATCTTTACCTGCGTGTCTTTACGGCCGCAATAAATAATATCTCCGTCAGCATCAACTTGACAGAGGTCTCCGGTACGGTAATAGAGTTTTCCAAAGGGAGTCGTAACAAAACATCCGGCCGCCTTTTCGGGAGTACGCCAGTATCCGCACATGAGTTGCGGTCCGGCAATCCACAGTTCGCCGGTCTCTCCGGCAGGAAGCTGCTTGCCCGACGGGGATGCAATCATGTAGTCCATACCCGGGAAAGGCTTCCCGATTGCCGCCATGCCGTTATGGTGTTTGGCTCCTTCAGCCGGGATTACATACGAAGTGCAGTAGATGGTGGCTTCGGTCGGTCCGTAGAGGTTGATTACCGTGGCATTGGGTATGCAAGGGCGAAATTCATCGAGCAGATTCACGTCAGTGGCTTCGGCTGTGACGATGAGATAGCGTAAGTCCGGAAAACTGATTTCCCCGAAATAAGGACGTGATAACCGAAGTACGGAAGGTGCCACTGCCGCAAACGTAAGGCGATGGCGTTCCATAATATCCAGTACGTTCAGGTATTTCATTCCTTTCTGCGGAACAGCATAGACACATGCCCCGAGAGTGAGGGGATAAAGAAACGACACGACAGAGACATCGAATGTCAGTTCGAACATCTGAAGCATACGGTCGTTTTCGTCCAACTCCCATCCTAAAGCGCGATAAGCCTTGTAGAAAGCATTCAAGTTCCTTCGGGATATAGGAACGCCTTTGGGTTCGCCTGTACTTCCTGACGTGAAGATGATGTAAGCCGGCACGTCGGGATTAACGTCATACGTCACCACGCCGGAATTCGAGGTTTGCCGGTGTGAGGAGATACACACCCGTCCGGCACTGATGTCAGGGGGAAGTATATCGCCGTTCTCTCCACTGTAGAGCAACAGGCCAATGCCGGATTGCCGGGCTATCCGACAGTTGCGTTCTGCCGGATAATCGGGATGCAACATGACGTATGTTTTTCCGGAAAGCAGCACCGCCAAAATGGATGCGTAGGTTTCCATACGGTTTTCAGCCGTGATGCCGATGATGTCTTCTTTGAGATTCCTCAGCGTTTCACAAATGCTTCCTGCCAATCCAAACAATTCCTGATAGGTATAAGTCCGGTCGTCAATAACCAGTGCCGGACGCATGGCATAACGGTTCGATGCCCGGACTATAGCGGCCAGCATATCTGCATCATTTTTCTTCTTCATAATTTGTATGTTCTCTGTTCATATTTTCTTGTTCCGTTTGCGGCTCATGCAGCACTGCTTTCTCTTTGGAGATGCCGGGGTTAGTGCCAATCATCCACAAGAAATGGGGAAATGGCAATACCAGTTTCACGGTGTTTTCTTTTTTTGTTGTTTCCATCTTTCTTTTCAGCATAATGTAACTGTCCTCTTTTGAAAATCTGCCTTTGGGAGAATGCGTTGATGACACCAGTAGTTCCAACAGTTTTTCTGATGACTCTTGTTCTTCTTTTATAAGTCTCAAAGAAAGCGGATTCTCCATTTTGAACTATTGGCGTTATTTGAAAGTATAGCCAAAACTCAGATAAGGATACAATAGCGGGGTTTTACGCAATCCGTATTTGTCTCCAAAATTGAATGAAGGACTGATGCCGGCACGGAACATAAAACCACTTTCCCGTTGATAGCGGTATCCGATATTTAAAAAGATATAGTATCCGAAAGTATTCCGTGATTCAACTATCTGAGTAACCGGTTCGATAATGCTGACATTTCCCTCGCTGTTAACCCAATAAGTTTCCTTTATAGAATACAGCCCCATATTGATGCCAGTTCCGGCTTCAAACTTGCTGCGCCGTTTACCTAAAATGCAATTAAACTCCAATGGCACGGAAAAACCATGTCCTTCATTGGAATTGTAGTTCGTCCCATAAAAATAGGATATTCCGGCACGATAGCCGAAAGCTGAACCGGGCTTTATTCTTGTGTCATAAGAAACACCAATCATATTTGAAGCGCCCAATAGTTCCAAATAAATGTTCTTGTACGTTTTATCTTTGTGCGAATTCTCAATCTCTTGCCCAAAGGCAGGAAAAGAGAGAAAGCAGATTAAAATTATTGTTACAATATTTCTCATCCTTTTTCTTATGGTTTAAGCCTATTTGATAGGCTGTTTAATAGTCACTGTCACTTGTTCCGCTTTGTTGGATGGATTATAAAGCAGACTCCCGCATGAACTCATGCACATTATCCATCCGCATAGCAGAATCCATATAGCAACAGTCGTTATTTTGCTTTTTTTCTGTTTCATATTATCAATGATTAAAGAATAGACCTTTCACGATTTGCTGGAACATTCCACCAAAATCCGCGTTTATTTCGCGCCCGTTGTGCTTATACGACGGACGTATTATCGGTACAGTCCATTGCTGGTGAGACCCATTGCCGCCATAGCTTCTCATGCCCACGTCCATTGCCCACCGTTCTGCCAAATCGAAAGAGAGGTAACCTCCATAATGGTAGCCGTCCAGCCTCTTCATCGGTTTTACTCCCGACAAATAGATGCGATAATATGTGCCAAAGAGATGGAGTGATGTTTGGGGGAGGAATTGACAGGAAACATCGGTGCCGATTCCGAATGTATTGCTACTCGAACGGGGAATGCTCAGTTTATGCGCATAGAGGCACAGCCCCAATTTCCATTTCTCGTTTGGAGAATACACCGTTTTGACTTCGGCATAGTTCGATACGCCGACTCCTATGATGTTTTCCTGCCTGCCACGCCCCCAAACATCCACTTTGTTAAACCGATGGATAATCCCGCCGACATTGTATTCACCTTTATGCAGGGATGAACGGTCAACGGGAAAACTCCGTGTATAATCAGGACGAAAGTCCAAAAGCGTTCCGGGCATTTGGGGAATGGCATCAAAATGTGGAAACAAAAATGCCTTCTCATGTTCATAAACCGACAGTTTGGTCGTGTCTATGCCCGTCACGGTCTGTTTTGTACGGTCAAAGGAAAGTACACGTTTTTCCTGCCCGTATGATTTTGAGCAAACAGACAACAGCAGCATGATGACAAGAGCCACACTATATGCTGTCAGATTGATGCCGCAGATTTTCAATTTTTGTTTCCACATAATATATATTCAATCGCAGGATTTCGATATATGTTTCTTTTCGTTCCATGACTGTTGGGATTATTGGCAAAACGGACTCGCCAAAAGCGAAAGAGCGATTGTCGCAATGACAACCGCCGTAATCGCCATGGCTGTAACGAATACATCGATAGACAGCCGTTCGATCGTTTCGATAATCATCTTGCTCATATTTTTTGTCGCAAAAATATCTGGCATAAAACGGCTATACAATCAGAATCTTACCGAAACGGAGAAATCGGCTTCGCAATCGCCCGAATCCGCCTTCGAAACAATTTCGGAGGTATCCGTTCACTTGCTTCCGAACAGCCGCCTTCGCCGCCGATACGACAGGAAGATGCAGAGAATGCACGCCAGAATCATTCGTTCGGAGTGGTCAGAAGTGCACTTCCCTGTGTAATATCGATACTTGTGAAAGCATCGCCGACCGTCATTCCTATACCGATTTTCCTCGGCTCCCGTCCATCGTTCTCTTTCAGGGCGATATACAATTTGTTCGGACTTTCGGACGGCACGACGATTTCGCACCACTCGTTTTCGAACTTCATAAATCCGAAATCCTCGCCGTGAATCATCAGGTTTTCGCCCTTCGCTTCGTATTGGACGGTGGAAATCCACCAGCCTTTGTAATTTTTCATCGTCACGACGGCCGAGCCTCCCTGCGGCGGAACGGTTATTTCCCGACAGTCCGTCTTGATCGGATCCCAATCGCCGTCCTTGCGTGTACACGATACTGCCGATGCTGCGATAGCAAGTAAGTAAAAGCCGTATTTCAATAGTTTCATACGTGTATATATTTTCGATTCGCGGCAATATTAGTATGAAAGGGTCTCTGTTTTGACTTCATTTTGACCATTATTGCCCAGTATACTATAATGCACTTCCACTTCTCCGGGAATATCATCTTTTGTGGTTATTGCAATATAATTATGCCGAAGAATAGTTGTTTTGCGTACTCCTTCCTCTAAATCAACCTTTGTACATTGGGAAAACAATATTGTAAGAAAAAGCCAAACACACAATTGTAAAGAGAAGATCTTCTTCATTTTGTTGCATCTTTAAATTAATCCCAAACCATTAACCAAGGATTCCACCAATCAACCTTTGTATAGTTGCCGCCATTCTTCTTGTCTCCTGGCACGCCTACTTTTGCGCCATTATCTATCTGAAGGAAATAATAGTTTCTCCACAACCAAGAACCAGTCTGTTTTGCACCATAAGCTAAAGTCCAATGCAATTGCCCACCAGAACCACACAATCTGATTGCGGGTTTCTTATAATGCTTTATTTGGTCATATGCAAAAAGATCAGCAAAGCACAGAGCTGGATTAATCCATATTTTCCCATTGGAAGCAATGGGCATTGTCCTCCCCATTTCTCCCGGAGTCATCGGTCTTCCGAAAAGACGCAAAGCAAAATTTAGAATACCAAACTCTCCAAATGAAGAAGCATTATTATAAAAGAAATCATATTTATCTTTGCCTTGATTTACATAAAGGATATATCCGCAAACCCAAGGACCACAAGCACCACCTCTTCTATAAAAATGCTTTCTGTCATCATACTTATCAATCCATTTTAAACTTTTATCGGTACGACTAAAGATTCTTCTAAATAATCGTCCAAAAAGTTTACTTTCATTATTAAGTTCTTCATCGCTTGTCTCTAAGAGTTCTTGCTCATAAGCACTATATACCGTACAAGGTTGATCTTTTCCTTATCGTTCAATTCTTTAGCAAAAGAGAGAGCCTCCACGAAAGAGAGGTTTCTTCATAAAAAAGGAGCCATACTCTTTAGAATACGACTCCTTCGATATCATGCATTTGGCTACTCTTTGTTCCTTATGGTTTCATTGTGCATTAATATGTATATACAATATAATTGACCGAATGTACGCTTAGACAAACGCAAATCATCTGCGTTCTCAGTATCTAATGTATGTAAGCCTTGGTTATCTTCTATTATATGCTCCATGAAGCGTCGTTTTGCAATTTCCCACTTAAGGAATAGACCATCGTCCAGAGAGGGGGGCAACCCCAACTTCTTTTCAATGTCAAAAAAGTCAATATCAACATAGATACTATCGTTTTCTCTTATACGTTCTTGAAAACTGTGATTGTCCATAGCTATTGCTCTCTTCCTATTGTCTATTGACATATGAGGATAATGCAGAGTTATGCTATCGCCTTTTTGTGAGGAGTATAAATCGAAGTCATACCTGTCATCTAACCAATAGAACTCCACTTCATTCTTACGTAAGTTGTATCCGACGATTACAGATGTTGCAATGTATTCCTTCTCGTATTTCTTTTGTATCTCCGTCGATAAACCAACATTTACAATGTCTATCACCTTGCAAACGACTGAGGAGTCGTTCTCAAGCAACACCTGAGATTTTGCTCTCGGAGTTACAAAACACAAAAACAGCAAGAAGAGCACTATGCTTGCTCTATTCTCCTTCGACTGGTGTTTCATCCTCTAAAACTTGTAATCCTGCCTTTTGAAACCACTTCTGAATTTGGTCTAAGAATCATAGTACATGATGGATTAGAGTGAACTTTTGTACTAACTACATCCAACTCTTTTCTATTATACCAGACAATCATCTCCGTTGTTGATGTCGCGACGTGGGAACTGTGTTGCCCTCGAAGTACATATGTGAGCTTTACCCCACTCGCCCGTGTTGAAGAACTGGACTGTTGTGAAACTTGAGATAGATCTGTCAAATTAATTGTTTCCCCTCCTGTCTTCACAAATTCAAAGAATTCCTTGGTCTTTTCGTAATCTTCCGACAGAAGAAATTTATCAACCTCTTCTTGAGAAACTCCCTCAATCTGCGTCCAACCATATTGAGCACAAAGTTGTTTCATCTTTTGCAAGTGCTCTATCTTGCTTGATGGCATGTCCATTTCATTGCTACAAGAACTGATGGCAAATAGTGCGAACATACATACTGTCATGCATGCGAGATAAATGTAATTTCGTTTCATAATAACAAGTTTTTTAACGTCAATGCTTTTAGACTGAGAAGCTGAGTGATTATATGCTTACCTCCTTTCCTTAAAATCACAGATTGCTTCGATAATAAGTGTACGCTATGTTTCTTTTCTCTGTAGTAGACTGACGTGTTATTCTTTTCATCTGCAAAGTTAGTTAGTAACAGACAAAGCCTGCAATACCTAAATGTTGGTATTTTTTACATCCAATATAATAACACTTCAGTGGCTTAACTTTCCCGATTACTGCCTCCAGCGATATCCAACAGTTCGGAAGTAATCCCTTGTTGTCTCAATTTATTATACTCCAGCTGCAACTTACCTAATAATTTCACGGCATTATCATTAGCCATCTGCATCGCCAGAATACGGGCAGCCTGTTCGGAAGTTTTATTTTCCATCAACAGATCGTACATCAAAGCATGCATCATCAGGGGATACAACATGGTTAATATTTGTTCACATCCGGGTTCATAAATATACCAGGTACCGAGCCGATCTGTGGTTTCTATTTTTTCTTCCGGTTCTACAGCAACCGGCAAAAAAGAACGTAACCGCACGATTTGTACGCCCATACTTTTATAATGTGCATAAACAACTCCAACCTGATCGTATTTCCCTTTCAAAAAATCTTCCATCAGTTCATCCGCCAATTCCCGGGTAGCCGCCATATAGTCTTTCTTTTCAAAAGCTTCGGGATGTCGGGCCAGGCGAATGCCCTTTATCCGTTTCACCTCAGCCAGTATTTTTTTTCCGACCGGAAAAACGGTAATTTCCCGGATACCCCGTTTCTGATAAGCCTGTACTTCCTCCACCAATTTTTTATATAAATTGATATTGAAAGCTCCGCACAATCCATCGTCGGAAGCAAAAATAACAATAGCCACCTTCTTTACCTGGCGCTTCACTGTCAATGGCGACTGAAACTCACAACCGGATTTTTCAATATGGGCATATATTTCCCATAACTTCCGGCGATAAGGCTCGGCCTGAAGTAACTTGTTCTCGGCCTTTCTCAACCGGGCAGAAGAAATCATCTTCATTGCTCCGGTAATTTTCTGAGAGGAATGGACAGAATTGATCCTTCCTTTCAGTTCACGCATCGTTGCCATTCTTCTCTTTTTTACTTATCTACAAATTCTTCGGTTTGTTCGGTTTGTTTCACGGGTGCAGCAAATTTATCGGCTACTTCCTTAGCCACTTCCTCCAACAAAGCAGCGACGACTTCGTCCAGACGTCCCACCTTCAATTCATCCAACACCTCTTTCCGGTAACGTACCCGAAGAATATCGAGAAAATATTTCTCAAAATCGCCGACATGTTTTAAAGGTACCCGTTGTAACAAACCCTGGGTTCCGCAATAAATAATAGCAATCTCTTCTTCTACAGGCATCGGGGCATATTGAGGTTGCACCAATAGGCGGGCATTTTTTTGTCCTTTATCGATTACCATCTGAGTGACCGGATCCAAATCTCCTCCGAATTTGGAGAACGACTCGAGTTCCCGGTATTGAGCCTGATCGATTTTTAAGGTTCCGGCAATCTTTTTCATCGCTTTCACCTGAGCATTTCCTCCTACCCGCGATACTGAAACGCCTACATTGATTGCCGGCCGGACTCCTTCGTTAAACAGAGAAGTTTCGAGGAATATCTGGCCATCCGTAATCGAGATGACATTCGTCGGAATGTATGCCGACACATCGCCGGCCTGAGTCTCGATAATCGGTAAAGCGGTCAGTGATCCTCCGCCTTTGATCACCGGTTTCAACGGTTCGGGCAAGTCGTTCATCGCCGAAGCCACCTCATCGTTGGATATAATCTTGGCCGCCCGTTCAAGCAAACGGGAGTGCAAATAAAAGATATCCCCCGGATAAGCCTCTCTACCCGAAGGTCTGCGCAAAATCAAAGAAATTTCCCGATAAGCAACAGCCTGCTTCGACAAATCATCGTATACGACCAGCGCATGCCTCCCGCTATCCCGGAAATATTCTCCGATCGTCGCTCCGGCAAAAGGTGCATAATAACGCATGGCAGCCGAATCGGACGCATGGGCAGCCAATACTACCGTGTAGTCCATCGCTCCGTGAGTTTTCAATACGTTGACCAAGGCTGCCACAGAAGAAGCTTTCTGACCGACAGCGACATAAATACAATAAACCGGTTTACCCTGCCGGTAATTTTCACGTTGATTCAATATGGTATCGATAGCGATAGCCGTTTTTCCGGTTTGCCGGTCACCGATAATCAGTTCCCGTTGTCCCCTTCCGATAGGTACCATCGAATCCACCGCTTTAATCCCTGTCTGCAAAGGTTCTTTAACAGGCTGCCGATAAATTACCCCGGGAGCCTTTCTTTCCAAAGGCAGCTCCAACAGATCGCCGGTAATCGGCCCTGCCCCGTCGATGGGTTCTCCCAGTGTATCGATTACCCGTCCCAACAATCCTTCTCCCACATGAATAGAAGCAATATGCCCGGTGCGTTTAGCCGTAAAATTCTCTTTCACACGATCTCCCAAATTCAAAAGCACGACTCCCACCTGATCTTCTTCGAGGTTCATGGCTACTCCCCTTACCCCATTTTCAAATTCGATCAGTTCGCCGGAAGTTACATTATCCAGCCCGAATACATTGGCTACGCCATCTCCCACCTCCAATACGGTTCCAATTTCTTCAAATTCAGCTTTCAAATCAACGTTATCCAGTTGTTGCTGAAGAATATCTGATGTTTCACTTGGTTTTATCATAATCTAATCATTTATACTTATCCTCTCCTATTTCAATTGCTTTGCGATTTTTTTCAACTCTCCGCCTACTGAATAATCGAGCTGCATGGAATTTACCCGGAGTACAAAGCCCCCGATAATAGCCGGATCTACCTTTTCGACAAATTCGATCTGTCTGGAAGTCCGGTCCGTTACCAGTTTTTTTATCCGGTCCAGCGTCTCCTGCTTCAAAGCAACCGCCGTGATAATCTTTATTCGTCCGATCTGGTACACCTTCCGGTATAACTTCTGGTACATCAGACAAATAGAGCGGATATACATCTCGCGGTGATTTTTTATCAGCAAACGGATTCCCCGCAGATACAACGTTCCGGGTTCGATCCCGATAGCGATCGTCAACAATTGTTCTTTATCCCGGGGAGACAATATCGGATTCAGTAATGCCTTATGTAAATCGGGATGGGAAATATAATTTTGTTCGAAGGTCTTCATTTTTTGATATACCTCTTCCGCAGCATTATATTTCTGTGCTACTTTCAGCATAGCCAAAGCGTATCTCCGTGCTATTAAACCTTCATCCATATCATTACAGTTTCTGAGCTGATTCCAGCTCATCCAACATTCGATCCACCAATTCTACCTGAGCAGTATCTTTCGACAAATCTTTTCTCAATACTTTCTCCGCGATCTCGAGTGACAAACGGCTCACCTGTCGCCTCATTTGTTTTTCGGCCTCCCGTTTAGCCTGTTCCATAGAAGCTTTTGCCTCTTCCATCATCTTCCGGACTTCATCGGCAGCTTCTTTTTTTGCGTTCTCGATCATCTCCCGTTTCATCCGTTCGGTTTCCTGTAAAGCAGCCAATTGTTTTCTATGGGCTTCGGCCAGCATCTCTTCCACTTTTGTTTCCACTTCGTCCAGCCGTTGTTTTGCCTCGCGGGTAAATTTCACCCCACTATCGATAAAATCCGCTCTTTGTTCTATACTTCGGATAATCACGGGCCAGGCATATTTAGCCAGGATAGCCAGAATGATCAGAAAGACCACCAGCATCCAGAATACCAACCCGATCTCCGGTTTAAAGAGTCCCATAAACGATTATATAAACAAGGCCAACAAACATACAATGATAGCAAACAAAGCGACTCCTTCAATCAAAGCAGCGATCACGATCATATTCGTACGAATATTCCCGGTCTGCTCGGGTTGGCGGGCAATAGCGTCCATGGCATTCGCCCCGATCTTCCCAATACCTATACCTGCACCGATAGCAGCTAACCCTGCGCCGATGGCAGCACCGACTTTTGCCAGACTCATTCCGGCAGCGACCTGTAATAAAATCATACTTAACATAGCTTTTCAATTTTAAAATTATTCTATTTTATATTATTTTACTTTTTTTATTTTTCATGCCGGGCCCCGGTTTCCGCAGGTCTTGCCAAAGAAATAAAAATGGCAGACAACAACATAAATACATAAGCCTGTATGAAGCAAATCAACAAATCGATAAATCCCATAAATACAGCAAACACAACGGCAATCACGGTCGAAGTCCCCATAATCACAGGTCCCATCGCTGCAAAAATGAAAATCAGGGAAATCAGAACCAAAGTAATCAAATGTCCACCGAGCATATTGGCAAACAACCGGATCATCAAGGCAATCGGTTTGGTAAACACACCGAAAATCTCGATGACAGGCATCATCGGAACCGGACATTTCAACCAGGTCGGCACTTCGGGCCAAAAAATATCTTTCCAATATCCCTTACGTCCTGAAAAGTTGACTACGACAAAAGTACACACAGCCAACACTAAAGTGACAGACATATTTCCGGCCAGATTGGCACCTCCCGGAAAAATAACAATCAAGCCCATCAAATTCATCAAGAGAATAAAGAAAAATAAGGTCAGCAAATACGGTCCGAAACGCCGGGCATCTTTCCCTAAAATCGGTACAATCAACTCCTCATACAACATACCGACTCCAAATTCCATCATTCCTTTTACACGCCGCGGCGCTTCATACGGTTTCTTCTTATACCACCGGACCAATGGAAAGACGAGCCAACAAAGCAGTAAAGCACATATAAATAAGGCCAGTACATTTTTAGTGACCGAAAAATCCCAGGGCCGGTAAATATGGCCGGAAGCATTCCGGGCAATCACTTTTCCCTCGTATTCTCCCTCACCGGCAATATAAAAACCTTCATATTCCTGTCCGCCGGCTAATTTCGCAGAACTGAACACATGCCATGCTCCTTCTTCATCCCTGACAATCACGGGTAACGGGATATGCAAATTCCAGACATTCCATCCGTATTCATCTCCCAGATGTTCGAATATCGACTTTTGGGGATTGAATGATTCTGCTGCTGTTTCGTCTGCCTTTACCCATTGACCGGCCAGCAGGAATAGACTCAGTCCTAACAGATACCTGATTAATTTCATATTTTACTTCGTTTCAGAAATTACAAGTGTTACCGGCTAATTAATACAAACGACAATCCGATTATCCAATACTTCGACAACTCCCGAATCGATCGTCAGTTGCTTTTCTCCTCCTCCTGTATCATAAACCACATTTCCATGCGTGAGTGTGGAAATCAGGGGGGCATGTTGTTCCAAGATAGTAAAAGTTCCCAGGGAACCGGGTAAAGTCACCCGTTGTACATTCCCTTTAAACAACACTTTTTCTGCAGATATTATTTCCAGTCTCATAGTTATACAAATTACAAATTTCCAACCTAACAAGTCTCCAGTTCTTCGCTTTCTTCCCGCCTATAACCTGCCCATAACCTTTAGCCTTTTAGCTTTTTACCTTTTACTTTGCCGCCTCTTTCATCATCTTCTTTCCTTTTTCGATCACATCCTCGATGGTTCCGGCATTCATAAAGGCCTGCTCGGGATATTCGTCCATTTCTCCGCTGAGAATCATTTTAAAACCCCGGATCGTTTCTTCGAGGGGGACCATAACTCCCTGCAATCCGGTAAATTGTTCTGCCACATGAAACGGTTGTGAAAGATAACGCTGAGCACGCCGGGCACGGTTTACCACCAATTTATCACTATCCGAAAGTTCATCCACACCGAGAATTGCAATAATATCCTGCAATTCCTGATAATGCTGCAGCAATTCGATGACCTGCTGGGCCGTATTATAATGTTCCTCCCCGACAATATTCGGATCGAGGATACGGGAAGAAGATTCCAGCGGATCTACTGCAGGATAAATACCCAGCTCGGTAATCTTCCGGCTCAGTACGGTTGTCGCATCCAGGAAATTGAAAGTCGTTGCCGGTGCGGGATCCGTCAAGTCGTCGGCAGGCACATAAATAGCCTGTACCGAAGTGATGGAACCATATTTAGTAGAAGCGATCCGCTCCTGTAACTTTCCCATCTCAGAAGCCAGTGTCGGCTGATATCCAACAGCCGAAGGCATACGTCCCAACAAGGCCGACACTTCCGAACCCGCCTGAGTAAACCGGAAAATATTATCGATAAAAAACAGGATTTCCTTTCCTCCTTCGTTAGAATCCCGGAAAGACTCGGCTACTGTCAGTCCCGACAAGGCCACCCGTAAACGTGCTCCGGGGGGCTCGTTCATCTGTCCGAACACCAGGGTAGCTTGTGACTGACTCACCTGTTCCATATCCACGCTTTTCACGTCCCATTTCCCTTCATTCATCTCTTCCTGAAAACGTTCACCGTATTTCACGACTCCCGATTCGATCATTTCCCTCAGCAAATCGTTTCCTTCACGAGTCCGTTCACCGACTCCGGCAAACACGGAATATCCATTATGCCCTTTGGCAATGTTATTGATCAATTCCATGATCAGCACCGTTTTCCCGACTCCGGCCCCACCGAACAAACCGATTTTTCCTCCTTTGGAATAGGGAGCCAATAAATCGATCACTTTGATACCGGTCAGCAAAAGCTCCTGAATCGTCGTTAAATCTTCGAATCTCGGCGGTTCCCGATGAATAGACAACGTACCGGTATAATCCAGTTTTCCCAATTTATCGATGGCATCTCCGGTGACATTCAATAACCGTCCCTTGATTTGTTTTCCCACCGGCATCGTCAGTGTACGTCCCAAATCCCAGGCTTTCATGCCCCTGCGCAACCCATCGGTCGTATCCATCGCAACACAACGGACAGTATCTTCTCCGATATGCTGTTCAACCTCGATAATCAATTTTTCGCCATTATCCCGTTCTATCCGTAAGGCTTCATAAATAGGAGGCAAATCCTCTCCGTCCTTTTCAAAAATGACATCCACAACAGGTCCGATCACCTGTGTTACATATCCAAACTTCTCTGCCATAATATTGATTTTCATTAATTATTTAACAATTTCCGAATCAGCCTTACCTCCCCTGTTTATCCACTTGCGTGCATATCCCTTTTTGTCACCGATTCTCAGAACGAACTACACATACTTCACCTTCCCCTGATTTGTGTAGAACCAGGTTTTTCCTCTTTTAACGAGAATGCTAAATGATAAGTTTCCCTAAAAAGTACAAAAGAAAACTCTTGTCGTGCCAGACAGATAACATCCTCATCCATTCGGAGGCATACCACATCTGCAAACGCATAGGCACATGAATTTTCTGGACACCGTGCAGAATTTTATAAGATAAAATATTCCAGCTTTGATCACTCCCGGCCGATAAATCGATTTGAGTAGCCGGATTCAAAACCTTCAGATACAGAAAATACGGAATGTAGTTGGTTTTTAAATCTGAAGACGGAACTTCTACCAGGACAGACTCATTCACAATCCCTTCTTCGACAGTATAGTCTGTCAAGCTTTCTTCCCTGTCGATTGCCGACCCCTTTGTCCACAAAAGAAGAAACAATACCCCATATATCAGTAGAAACTTCATCGCTTTCAAAAATAAACTATTTTTTCATCACTAACAACTAATAACAAAAATAATGCCACAAAAAAAACGGAATGTCCCTTCTTAGTTGCCCAACTTCCATTATCTTTGTATTGGAATTAACTTGGACACAGAATGTTAAAACAGTCCCAGAGATTAAACCATTAATTATTTATAAAAATCGTATCTTTGAAGCGAAATTTGAGTGATATAAATTATGAGATTTGACGAAGTAAATTTAGACGAGAACGTACTGCAGGGAATAGAAGCTATGAACTTTCAGGAGATGACTCCAGTGCAAGAACAGACCATTCCGGTCATATTAGAGGGGAAAGATATCATCGGATGCGCTCAGACCGGAACCGGTAAAACGGCAGCTTACACCTTACCTCTACTCAGCCGTTTAGTCGCAGAGGGTAACCCCGACAATCATATCCGCGCAGTCATCATGGTACCTACCCGGGAATTGGCCCAACAGATCGACATGCAATTCGAAGGTTTTTCTTATTTTCTCCCCATTTCGACGACCGTAGTCTACGGCGGAGGAGACGGAGCCGGCTGGGACCAGCAAAAGAAGGGTTTATTAATGGGAGCGGATGTGGTGATCGCCACTCCGGGACGTTTATTATCACACATCGCCAATAGCGGTATCGATCTTTCACAGGTCAGCTACTTCATTCTGGACGAAGCCGACCGGATGCTGGACATGGGTTTTTTCGACGATATCATGCAAATAGTCAAACAGATGCCGACAAAACGTCAAACAATTCTGTTTTCAGCAACTTTACCACCGAAAATCCGGCAGTTAGCCAAACAGATACTGAAAGATCCGGCAGAGATCAATATCGCCATTTCCAAACCGAACGAAGCGATTATCCAATCGGCTTATATCTGTTATGAGACGCAGAAAATGGCTATCATCCAGGAGCTATTCAGTAAACCCAACCGTAAAAAAACCATTATCTTCTCTTCTTCCAAGCAGAAGGTAAAAGATCTGGCCTATTCTTTAAAGCGCATGAAACTCAATGTTGCAGCCATGCATTCCGATCTGGAACAGGAACAACGGGAAGCGGTGATGCTCGACTTTAAAAACGGAAAGACCGACATTTTAGTCGCAACCGATATTGTTGCCCGGGGCATCGATATCGACGACATCGGTCTGGTCATCAACTACGACGTTCCCCACGATCCGGAAGATTATATCCATCGCATCGGCCGTACAGCCCGGGCGAATGCAGATGGTGTAGCCATTACTTTTGTCTGCGAACCGGAACAGGGTAAATTTCATAAAATCGAAGAATTTATAGAAAAAGACATCTATAAAATTCCGTTACCACCGACTGTAGGTCCTGGCCCTGTCTATAACCCACAGGCATTCGAGCGCCGTCCGAGAGGAAAATTCAAAAACAATCGCCCGGGAAGGAAACGTCCTTATACCCGGAAGAAGAATTTCAATAAACCGGAAAATTAAAGAGAAAAGGAACGCTGATTGGCGCAACTTCGGTTCCGAAAACAAAATATAAATGGTGAACTTCAGCTCCGCCAATCAGTATCAGACAAGCCTCCCGATCATTCCGAATTCATGCCCGAACCCGGAGAAAAATTCCTCTGTCAACGGGCTCCGATAAAGGTAACTTTCATTTTAATCGGATCGGTCCCGGGAGTCAAAGGTGCGGACACATCGATCAGCAAATTGGCTTTTTTATCTTTTACCGTCCCGCTCACTGTTATATCGGCCTGAAGAACGCCATTCATAATCGGCACCTGAGATGCGCTACCGTTCACTTCTCCTTTATCGTTCACAGCAACATTTTTTATCTCCAGATCCCCCACAGGGACCGTGCCGAATTTAAAATCTTTCAGCTCGAGATTTATCCTATCTTTTCCTGCATCGACAATGGTAATCTTTTGTCCGGTCAGTGGTTCACCGATCGGAGTCCCTGCCTCATCCGTCACCGTAATCGTTCCCGTATAGGTTCCTGCCACCGCTTCTTTCTTATCATCGTCGTCATCACTACAAGCTGTCATCCCTAAAAAGAATACAGCCATCATCAAAAAACAGAGTTTCTTTTTCATCGTCTTCTATTTAATTATTAAAAAAATATATACGCCGAAAAAAATAAAATGTTTTAAATCATCGAGCTAATTCCTACAACGTGAAATTTTTGCAAAGCTAATAACTAAAATAGCCGATTCTACCAACAGAACCGGCTAAGTTATATACAAAGAGAAGGGGGTTACCTTGTAATTTTCAGATCGTCGATCATCAAAATACTACCCGGAGCTCCTCTATATTGATCGCCTTCTTTACTTGATGTACAAATCAAAGCCAGTTTATACTGATTAGCTGCGTCGTATTCTTTGTCATTCATTTTTTCAAACGGTATTTCAAAATAAGTCCAATCCTCCTTTGCCGTTTTATCAGTAACTTCAGCTTTCAAAACAATATACTCAGAGGTATTGATATCAATACCAGTCAAGGTTACCTCTTTACCATCTTTTCCTTTTGCTTCATACAATAAAGCATAAATTGCAAATTCATCGGTCTGTCCCTCCACTACATTTCCATCTTTATCATAGAATTCTGCTCCCGGAGTATATTTATACCATCCTGAAAATTTAACCGGCTCTCCTACATAAGGAATACCGAACTGAGTTCCTTTCAAAGGATTTCCCATGGCACTACCCAAATCAAAACTTCCGAGGAATAAACTCCCTGCTGTGATATTCGGACACATACCTAAAACATAATCTATAAAGACAGCATCTGAAGAAGATAAAGTTTCTTTATATCTGAGCAGGTCTGCTTTTGAAGGTGTCAAATCTATCGTCTCCAATACAGCAGCTTTACCTGTTTTTCCTTCTTCTGACGATCTAACACACCAGCTGGGAATCACTATATCCTGAAAACCATCAACACTTTTCAAACCCTCTAATATGGAGTATACGATACCACTTCCTTCGTTCGTCGAAGCAAAAGAACCCTCCGGTTTCTCAAATCCATAGGTATTGTCTTTCTTCCATACTTCAAAATCCATATATTTTACCTTTCCAGCCTCACTAACCGTATATTTGTTTACCACAATTCCGTCTTCAGAGGTAACTGTATAAATAACAGGAGAAGAGAAATCCTGTTCAACATCCGCAGCAGGTGTTATTGTAGCTCCTTCAGAAATTGTGATTGTAGGTTTGAACTTATAATTCACTGTATTCTCCAGAGCATAAAACTCAATCGTTTTGTCAGCAATAATAACATCTGAAATACTATCACTATTGAAGATAAATTCTTTAATTAAAGCCTCTGAACTTTTATCAGCAGCCAGACGATCCCCGGTAAAATCAACCGTTACATTCAAACCGACAAAATTTACCCCCTGTCCTTCAGAAGTAACCTTTACTTCTATAACAATATTACATTTCCCGGCAGCACTCACCGTACCATTCACAGCGATATCACATCCACCTACAATCAATGTCAACTTTCCGGTTCCTTCTATTTTGAAGTCGTCATGAACCTTATCAACTTCAACATTGGTAATTTCAAGCGTACCGATAGGTATATTATTAAATGTAAAATCCTTCAATTGTAAAGTTACCAGATTTTCCCCTGTTTTGGTAATATAAATTTTTTGTTTAATATCATCAGCTCCCAATTGAACACCTCCAAATGGCGCATCGACATCCATTGTACCAAGATAGACCCCATTCAAATCCGTATCTGTAATGTGATAAACATCATCGTCTTTACATGATGTAAAAACCTGCGTAAGTAGCGCTACAAACAAAAATAAAATCAGTTTTTTCATAATCAATTTTTCATTTTTTTAAACATTCCGAAATTAACGACCAAAAAATACGGACGTTTAAATTTGTAAAAATGAACTGAAGGAAAAAAAGTGACTAGGTACACTGATACGAAAGCTAGTGATAAAATCAGATAATCTGTAATTCTATATCTAAAATTGATATAATTTGAATATTAACTACTTACGTATTTAAAATGTTAATTTTATTATTTAACATACATATTTTATTAATTTTGCACGATTTTTGCTGTTGACTATACTCATGTAAAAAAAAGAAAAATAGACGACGATTAAAACGTCCGTTTATCTTCTTCTCTAATTATCAGAAAATAATATTAATAAAAGCAGATGATGAAAAAGAATTTAGTATTTCTCTTGATGGCGTTTTTAACGCTGAATTTTACAGCTTGTAACGATGATGACGATCCTGTTTATCCAGTCGATGAGGAATTGGCAGGTACATACAAGGGTACTCTTGAAATTGAACTGGATGGCAATACTATTGCTTCCAATTTGCCGAAGAACGTAACGATTGCCAACGCCGGCAACAATGCCATCAGCCTGGAATTGAAAGATTTCAGCTTCATGGGTCTTAACCTGGGAACCATAAAGATTGAAAACTGTGCATTGAAGCAAGTCGGTGAAACATACTCATTTACCGGTAATCAAGAACTGACATTGGCACAGCCCATCGATAAATGTGGTGTAATTGTAGAAGGTACAATCGGTAACGGAAAGACAAAGATTGACTTAGATATTGATGTTGCTGCACTGGGCCAGAAAGTAGAGGTAGAATTTAATGGTACGAAACTAAAGGGAGATGAGAACTCTGAGGCGAAAATTCTGACATTTACTATTGATAACCCAATCATCCTCGAACAACCGGTAATCGATGAAACAACTCATACAATTACTTTTAAAGTAAGTGATGAAGCCACAAAAGAGGATTTGAGTGCACTGAAACCTCAATTTACCATATCTGAGAAAGCTACGGTATCTCCGGTAAGCGGTGTTGCACAAAATTTCTCGGATGGTAAGACTGTTACTTATACTGTAATCGCTGAAAACGGAACGACTGTTGAATATTCGGTTTCCATCTCGATGAAAGGACAGATTTTCGGCTTTGAGGACTGGGTTGCCGGAGTAGAAGGTCAAGAACCTGATATGACCTTCTATGAACCGGTAGGTTGGGCAAGCAGTAATACAGGTGCTCATTTTCTGAAAGCTTTTAGTTTGGCAGATAGTTATGTGGTGATGGAAACTAACGATGCCCATTCTGGAGAAAAGGCAGCTTTGATTAAGTCTATTGATACAAAAGGACAAGATTTATACCTTGCCAAAGCTCCTAAGGTTACTACCGGCACTTTATTCCTGGGTAAGTTTATAACAGATATAGCAAACACCCTTAATAGTACTAAATTTGGTATCCCTTATTCCAATAAGCCTATCTCCGTAAAAGGATGGTATAAGTACACACCAGGCGAAAAATTTTATGTGTGCGAAGCTCCTTATAGTGATAATTGTCATAATTCCACTTTGGATGAAAGCAAGCAAGACCAGTTTTCTAGCAATGCGGTTCTTTATACTACAGATGAGTATGATACCGAGGAATGGAGCGATTGCCTGACAGGTGTTCCTAACGATAATGACAACAACATTCTTGAATCAAGCCGTGTGGCAGCCATTGCAACCATTTCCGGCGGTGCACAAGCAGAATGGAAAGAGTTTGAAATCAGGTTCGAATACAAAAAAGAGTTTGACCCGAATCAGAAATATCGTTTGTCAATAGCTTTCACTTCAAGCAAGGATGGTGACAAGTTTTGGGGAGCTCCGGGAAGTGAACTGATTGTGGATGATATTGAATTAGTCGTAGAATAAAAGCTTGCACAAGCTTACATAAAAAGACGGTGTATCAATAATTTATATTTTGTTACACCGTCTTACAATAAAAAAAGAATTTCAAAAAATAGAATTATTAATATCCGTCGTAAACCGCTCCAAAGTTTCCATACCGATAAGTGAATTTCCATGCCGGTTCAATTCGGGACTCCACACCGTAATGGCTAAATTACCCGGAATATAGGCAGCCACTCCTCCCCCGACTCCACTTTTCCCAGGTAGTCCTGCCCGAAAAGCAAAATCTCCCGATTCGTCGTAGAAACCACAAGTCAACATTAAGGCCCCCAGACGTTTGGATTGACTGACCGTCAGAATTTTTTCCTGATTAAAAGGATTCACTCCATGGTTTGCTAAAAATAAAAAAGCTCTGGTCAGCTCCTTGCAACTCATAGCAATGGCGCATTGATGGCAGTATACATCCACCACATCTTCCACATCATTTTCCATATTGCCGAAGCTTTTCATCAGATAGCCCAAAGCCATGTTCCGGTCCGCATGTTCACGTTCCGAGCGGGCAATGTGTTTATCATAGTAGATATCGTCATTGCCACATATACTTCTGACAAATTGGAGAATAGCATCTTTAGGCTGTTCATAAAGACTCATCAGACGATCGGTGACCACCAGAGCCCCGGCATTGATAAAAGGATTACGCGGAATACCATGTTCATATTCCAACTGTACAAGCGAATTAAAAGGGTTCCCCGAAGGCTCACGTCCGACGAACTTCCAGATACGATCACCCAAATGGCGGGTTACCATGGCTAATGCGAATACTTTAGAGATACTCTGAATAGAAAAACGAATATCCGCATCTCCTACCTGAAAAGAGTGTCCGTCCAATGTCTCGATAGCTATTCCATATCGTTTCGGCTCTACTTCCGCTAAAGCCGGTATATAATCCGCCACCTTTCCTTTTCCCCAATAGGCTTTCAATTCCTGGTGTATTTTTTCAATGACAATCCCGTAATCCATAAGTATTTTTTTAGGCGCACAAAGATACACCAAAAAACGTTTAAAACGTTTTCATAAGTAAAAAAATGATTCTTCATATAAAAAATTGTCCTGAAAGTTCGAGGTAGAACCTTTCAGGACAATTCTTTGCTTATCGAGCCTATTCGGATAGGACTAAACCAAGGCAGTACCTTCTTTTTGAGGAGCTTCTTCTTTCAGAAATTCACCGGCCTCATTGAAATAAACGGTCAATGTGGAATCTCCTTTTTCTATAATCAGTTTATAACTGTTATCAGAACCTTTTGCTGCCTCTTTGGTCGTATAACCTTCATATTTTGCCGTTACTGCAGCAGCCACTTTTTCAGGTACTTCAGCTACCTCTATTTTCGTATAAGTCACTTTTTCCTGAGCCAATAGCATCGGAGCTTCTTCTTTCACCACGGTATCCTTTTTCACCACAGTATCCTGTACATTTACGGGAGCGATCATCAGACTTTCAGCAGATGCCGGAATAGCAAATACACATACAACCAATGCTACAAATGCGCTTTTTACTAAATTTTTCATGACATTCAAATTTAATTGTTAATAATTATGTTGTCGAACTCTTATTTCTAACCGCGTTCGTAAAACAATATGAAAAACTTATGCCGAAAATTTCGCAGCAAAAGGGAGCGTAAAACAAATCATTATTAATCAATTACTTAAAAATCATAAAACAGAATAGTTATACTCTATTTACATTTATTATATGGAAAATCCCCCTATTCGTTCTACAGATTTGGGTAAAATCTCCACACCCAAAAACAATTGTCACCGGGATACCGACAAAAAAGCGGTCACCTTTCCGGATAACCACTTTTTCCTGTAGATTTAATAAAATCTAATCTATTGTTTTGGGCAGTTATATACATATTTACACTTATAAACGTACAGTCAGGGTAACATATATAAACACTTCTATTTATATTCTAAAACATCCCAAATAGGTGACAAAAAACAGAAGAAAATTTACCAAACAGGGTGAAGACAGGCAATACAAACGTTACATCTCCTATTCATAGCCTATTCACTCCTTATTCCCGACGTTGTTGTATAGGAGGTGAATCGGAGATGAATAAGGGTTAATCCCTATCCTGAGAGGTTCCAGACCTGCAAATCACCTGCAATAGGTGGCATGAATAGTGGCCGCCCCGACAAGCCGAATAGTCAGAAAAGACAGCAAAAAACAAGAAATAGAATTTTTGAAATCTTCAAAATAGCGTTTTCCGGCCTCCCTCATGGTTTTAAGTGCCGCTTTATTCACCGCCCCGAAAAGACAGGCTTCCAAAGAAGCCGATGATAACTACGGAATAAAATGCCCATCGCTTCTTCGTCGCCTTTCGCCAATAAACGGATAATATTTTTTTTCCTGTTCTTCTGCCATCGGTCCGTTTATTCTACCTCCAACCGTCTGTCTTTCGGATATTTCACCTTATAACGCAGGATAAGATCGCGCTGTTCGCCGGGTTGCAAGGTCAACGGCCAGGTAACGATACCGGTATCGCCGTCCACTTTGCCACCGCTCACCTCTTCGGCAGTCACGGTAATGCTGCTGTTGGCGGAGACGGGCAACTGATCGTAAAGAGTCAGATCAACCGCCTGCGGACGATTATTCCGAACGGATATTTTCCAACCTATCGTCTGTGTCTGCATAGCTCCCATCAGTTTCCGCGAGGTATATTCATGCTCTTTCGTGCGCTGTACGGCAATCTGCCGGTCGCGTCCGAGAGAAAACGAAAGCGTATCCCCGGCCGTATTCACATCGAGCACCGATTTACCGATGAACGTGCCTTCGAAATAAATGTTGGCTTCTCCCTCCAACAGGTTAAGCTTGCTCCAATCGGTAACCTGTGCCATCAAAAAGGCATCTTTATCGATTTTCGGAGTACACCGGTAGACATAAGAGACCGGCAGTTCATAGCGGCCTATCTCTGCCACAATAGGCTTATTGTCCGATAAAACCGTATAGGGCATCTTAATCCCGAACTCATAACCTGTCGGTTGCCGGGTTTGTTCTACTTCAATCGGTATGCTCCCCGCCTCCTCTTCGGCAACTACCTCTTCCACAGGCGCGGTAGCCCTAAGAGCCAGAGTGTTTTTCCGGACTTTCCGGGGAGAGCCATGACCGGCAACCACCACTTCCTCCAAACTTTGCGTATCAGGATCCAAGACAACATGCAACGTATTGCTACGCACATCAACCGTCCGCGAAGTATAGCCGATATACGCAAATTCCAACCGGTGTTGTCCCTCGGGCATCGTCAACGAATAACGGCCGTCGACATCCGTAGCGCAACCGATAGTAGTACCCGGAATTTTAACCGTAGCTCCGATCAAGGGTTCATGGGTAATGGCATCCGAAACAATACCCGATACGTTATTTCCATTCATTTCATCGCGATAGACCGGTGCCGCCCATCCATAATTCAGCCGATAAGGCAACAGCCGGGGAGCCACATTCCCCGTTGAGGGACTGGAGGAAGAGAGCGACAAAGCGACATTTTTCCATGCTTCGCCCGTATGTTGAAAGATATTCGCTTTATAAGTAATGGAAAGTGGTTCGGTCAGGCTCTCCGAACGAATGTCGTAGGAAGGAAACCAACCGGCATTTTTAACATAATAGCTCAAGGTAAAGGTTACGGTACAGGCAGCCGGAGCATGAATACCCACCAGGATTTCCCCGGTACGTTTCAAGTCCTTCCCTTTCACCTGGGCCAATTCCCGGGACACCTGCCGATGCCGCCCGGACAGTTCTTCCAGCTGCCCGCCAATAGTCAATTCTTCGGCAGTGAGCGCTTTCATCCGTTCGGTGAAATAAGCGGTCGCTTCCCGGACAGTCGCCATAGTCAACGCATTGCTTTTACCACCTATCGTACAATTGTTTTTCAATACCTCCTGCCCCGCCTTCACGACAGCAAGAGCCGCTTTCCGTTCTTCCTGTTGTTTTTCTATTTTTTTCAAAGTCTGCTGCAACTGCTCCTGCTTACGCCCTACCGCCACACTGTCCAGGAAATTATATTGCAGATTCACATTCGTGATCGTCAGTTTTCCCTTCGCACTCACCTGCATACTCCGGGCATCGAGATAAGGTGAAAGACCGGTAAACAGTAAAGCCGAATTGCCAGCCGGGATGTCCACCCGTTTAGTACGGGTTACCTGTGCTCCGTCGATAAACAGCATGACTTTCTCTGCCACCGTTTCCACTTTGCGCTGAGCCGTCGACACCGTGGTCACTATACACAGACAAAGAACCAGCCCTACATAATTCCTGAACTTTTCCATAATCCCAATTAAAATAAGGTATCTATAATTCCTCTGACCTTTGTTTCAGTATACAAATATAGTGAAAGGTGAGAGCAAAAACAACAAACTGGTTTGATTGATTTTACCGAACCGAAAACAACAGGAGCCATGATAATACAAAACGGCCGCCGGAACCCCGGCAGCCGTTTCTTTATCATCGGATAATATTTTTACTTCCTGGCCAGTTGAAGCAAAATTTCCATGACCTGGATAGCGCTCTTCGATACTTTCGTACCGGGTCCGAATACGGCAATTGCACCAGCATCGAACAGGAATTGATAATCCTGGTGAGGAATTACACCACCCACATATACGAGGATATCTTCCCGGCCTAATTTTTTCAATTCGGCGATAACGGCTGGTACCAGCGTTTTGTGTCCGGCAGCCAGAGAAGAAACACCAACGACATGCACATCGTTTTCAACAGCTTGTTTAGCCGTTTCTTCCGGTGTCTGGAACAAAGGTCCCATATCGACATCGAAGCCCATATCGGCATAACCGGTGGCAACCACTTTGGCTCCCCGGTCGTGACCGTCCTGGCCCATTTTAGCGATCATGATACGTGGACGACGTCCGGTCAGTTCGGCAAACTCATCGGTCATTGCCTTTGCTTTCTCGAAGTCGGCATCTTCGCCGGCAACACTTGAATATACTCCACTCACGGTTCTGATAACAGCTTTATAACGTCCGACAACTTTTTCACATGCATAGGAGATTTCTCCCAGAGAAGCGCGTTTCTTAGCAGCATCTACAGCCAATTCCAGCAAATTACCTTCGCCGGTTTCGACACATTTGGTGATAGCGTCCAGAGCAGCGTCTACTTCAGCCTGATTACGTTCGGCTTTCAGTTTTTTCAGACGGGCGATCTGAGCTTCACGAACTGCAGTATTATCAATTTCAAGAATATCGATCGGATCCTCTTTGTCTAAACGGTATTTATTCACTCCTACAATTGTCTGTTCGCCACTATCGATACGGGCCTGTGTACGGGCAGCAGCTTCTTCAATACGCAGTTTTGGCAAACCGGATTCTATAGCCGCAGCCATACCTCCCAGTTTCTCAATTTCCTGAATATGTTCCCAAGCCTTATGTACCAATTCGTTGGTCAGGTTTTCTACATAGTAAGAACCGGCCCATGGGTCGACTGCCTTACAAATGGTAGATTCTTCCTGGATATAAATCTGAGTATTACGGGCAATACGGGCGGAAAAGTCGGTCGGCAATGCAATAGCCTCATCCAATGCATTGGTATGCAATGACTGTGTATGTCCCAGAGCAGCTCCCATAGCCTCGATACAGGTACGTCCTACGTTATTGAACGGATCCTGTTCGGTCAGTGACCAACCGGAAGTCTGGGAGTGTGTACGCAGAGCCAGGGATTTCGGATTTTTCGGATTGAATTGTTTAACAATCTTAGCCCACAACAGACGACCGGCACGCATTTTAGCAATTTCCATAAAATGGTTGGTTCCGATAGCCCAGAAGAAGGACAGACGCGGAGCGAAAGCATCGATATCCATTCCGGCGTTTACTCCGGCACGCAGATATTCCAAACCGTCGGCCAGGGTATATGCCAACTCGATATCGGCGGTAGCACCTGCTTCCTGCATGTGATAACCGGAAATAGAGATAGAGTTGAACTTCGGCATATTCTTGGACGTATATTCGAAGATATCGGCGATGATCTTCATCGAGAATTTCGGCGGGTAAATATAGGTATTACGCACCATAAATTCTTTCAGGATATCGTTCTGAATGGTTCCGGACAGCTGCTCCAGGGTAGCCCCTTGTTCCAATCCGGCGACAATATAGAAAGCCAGCACCGGAAGCACGGCCCCGTTCATGGTCATAGATACGGACATCTTATCCAAAGGGATCTGATCGAACAGGATCTTCATGTCCAGGATAGAGTCGACAGCCACACCGGCTTTACCGACATCCCCGATTACACGCGGGTGGTCGGAGTCGTATCCACGGTGAGTAGCCAGGTCGAATGCCACAGACAAACCTTTCTGTCCGGCAGCCAGGTTACGACGATAGAAAGCATTCGACTCTTCAGCGGTAGAGAATCCGGCATACTGACGGATCGTCCAGGGACGCAAAGGGTACATGGCAGAATACGGTCCACGGAGATAAGGCGGAATACCGGCAACATAATCCAGATGTTCCATACCTTTCAAATCATCGGCAGTATATACCGGTTTCACCGGAATCAACTCAGGGGTCGTCCAGTTTTTAGCGATGTGGTTGGCTTTTTCCCATTCAGCGGCGCTCATGGAAGCCTTTTCAGACGCTTTAATATTTATATCTTTAAAATTCGGTTTCATGTTTCAATAGTTAAAAAGTTACAGAGTTACCCGTTACTTTATTTAATACCTAATTTTACCTGGTAGCCTTTCAGTTCTTCCAGTACATTGTTCTTCACGTGGATATAGTTCAGCAATCCTTTTGCTTCCAGTTCGGGACGGCTTTCTGGATTACCCGCAACTACAACGATAGCTTTATCTTTCAGTTTTTCGAAAGCTTCGGGTGCAAATCCGGCATATTCATCGTCGGAGCTACACAGCACAACGATAGCGGCTTTATTGTCCAGACACGCCTGAACCCCTTCATCGACCGTCTTGAAGCCATTGTTATCTTTTACTTCAAATCCGGCACAAGCGAAGAAGTTACATGCAAACTGAGCCCGTGCTTTACGCATAGCCAGATTACCCATCGGAAACATATAGACAACCGGACGACCGTTTTTAGCCGAGAAAGCATCGGTTTGCAGGCGCATCGCCTCGAATGCAGCCGGTCCGCGGTAAGGTTTCAGGGTTTCGATTTCAGCGCCTTCGGCAGTTTCGTCTTCGGGTTCGAAGATGCAGGCACACAGCTGACGATCGATCTTTTCGTTGAAGTTAGGGAACTGGTTAACACCCACAAAGTTTTCTTTACGCTGAGCGATAGCCAGGTCACGAGCCTGGGCGGTAGCTTTCACAGCAGCCTGAACAAACCCTTTCTTCAATGCTTCGATATACCCTCCCTGCTCCTGAGTTTCCAGGAATAATTTCCAGGCAGCTTCAGCAATATTCTGGGTCAGTTCCTCGATATAATATGAACCGCCGGCAACATCGACGATCTTGGCAAAGTGCGACTCTTCTTTCAGCAACAACTGCTGGTTGCGGGCAACACGTTCCGCCACGTCGGAGGGATGACATTCGAAGGTATCGTCGAACGGATGAACGGTGAACGAATCGACACCGCCCAATACGGCCGACATCGTTTCGGTCTGAGTACGCAGCATATTTACGTTCGGATCGTATACGGTTTTATTCCATTCAGAAGTTTCTGCATGGATATTCATCTTACATTTGCAATCGCAAGACGGATTGTAGGCTTTCACGATGTGAGCCCACAAGTAACGGGCAGCCCGCAATTTAGCGATCTCCATGAAATACTTGGAACCGGTAGCGAAGTGGAAACGGATTTTCGGAGCCACTTCATCGATCTTCATTCCTGCATCCGTCAGTTTGTCCAGATATTCAACACCGGCAGCCAGTGAGAATCCCAACTCCTGAACGATAGAAGATCCTGAGTTATTGAAAACATATCCACCTACTTCAATGGTCTTGAAGTTTTTGTAGGCAGCCATTTTTTCAAGATTTACTTTTACGTTTTCGAAAGGTTTGTCGCAACAGTTCTTTCCTTTCCGGGTGAGAGCGGTCAACGGATCGACATTGATTCCCCCCTGTATTTTTTCAGGTGCAATACCTCTTTCTTCCACAACAGCCTTAAATGCATCCAGGATACTTCCTTTTTTACATCCGGCGACAAAGTTGATTTCCACACATTCCAAGCAGATGTCTTTCAGGAGGACTTCCATATCTGCTTTGGTAAATTCCTGGCATCCATTCAGTACAAAACCCAGTGAGTTGACACCGCGATTCAATACATCCAATGCTTTTTTATTTGCTTCAGCCAGATCTTCCACAACGATATCCTGACGTACATACCAATCGTTGTTATCTTTTTTGTTACCTCTCACAAACGGGAATTCGCCGGGTAGACAATCCAGATTTTTCAGATCCTGCATATTCTCCAACCGGTACATCGGCTGAACATTAAAACCCTCATTGGTTCTCCATACAAGCTTTTTATTGAAATCGGCCCCTTTCAGGTCGACAGTGACTTTGTCGATCCACTCTTGCATTGTGTTCGGCGCAAACTCACTGAAAAGCTTACAATTTTCTTTTTCTGCCATAATTTATATATTTAACTGTAACTGTTTGTTTGAAAAAACGAACAAATTTAACCCTTTCAAAGGATTAAAAAAATTATTTAGTGCCTTTTTTCCGTATTTAGAACGTTTGTACCCCCGTCACTTTTATCCTTCCTCATTCAGGCGCCGATAAATACGTACGGTTCCGGCTTCTTCCGGATTACCGTTATCCCATATCTTTATCCGCAATTCATTTTGATCTACCGATTGCCATTCCCCGATCCCCAATTCATTTTGCCGGGTATCCAACTCTTCGCAAATCAGCTTATCGCCTTCTTTTTTCATCCGGAAACGTGTAACTCCACACCACAACTCATTTCCAAGCGTATCTTTCACGGAATAAAAACACAGGTTATAAATTCCGGCAGTCACCTCCATCTCATAATACAGCTGATTCGCTTCGTATCTCCACCGACCGACGAAAGGAGCCGCCAACCCGGGGAAATCACTGCAGATAGAAAACCATTATCCAACTGGCTTTGGATAATGGTTTTATTGAAAATCCAGAAAGTAAACTAAAACCGTCCGGTCTAACCGGATGCTCTATGCTGTAGAAGAACGACGGTAGCTTTCGGGGGAACTACCCGAAACACGACTGAAATATTTGGAGAAAAGTGATTGTTCATTAAACCCTAATTCGTAGGCTATTTCCTTAATGGCCATTGGTGAATTACGCAACAGAATCTGTGCTTCGAGCACAATGTATTCCTCTATCCACCGTGCGGCACTGCGTCCGCTCACCAGTCGGATTACAGTAGTAAGATGGCGGGGTGTCAGTGAAAGTTCGCCGGCATAAAATGATACGCGCCGTTGCTTACGGTAATGGGTGTGTAGCAAATCGAGGAAATCATAAAAGATCTTCTCACTGTGCGACGCGGGAGTGGCAGTGTCTTCCAGCCGCCGACAGATATTACGTACTTGACAGAACATACCCAGGATGAGCGGATAAAGAGTATCTGCGGAATCTCTCAAACCAGGAGCATCGGCGCAAAGACATAGGAGCTCGTAGAAGCGAGTCAACCGCCCGTGCTCATCATCATTGACGGCAATGAAAGCATCACGTATCGCAATCTTTCCCAAGGTACGTTCTGCTAAAACAAGCTGCCTCCAAAAAGATTTGGAAAGCAACAGCCCCACACATCGGAAGCCGGGGCTACGACTTACAATACGACAGGCACAGGGTGTGATGAAACACAACAAGTGTTCACGGTTGAAGCGATAGGACTGTAAGTTGATATCCAATTGCATTTCTCCATCCAGACACAAAAAAAGACAGGGTATATCTATCTTTACCGGATTATCGTGTGTGCCGAAAAGGTCATTTTCGCGCCAAATCACGAAAGGAGTCACCTCTTTACCCAACTGCAAGCGTTGAAGCAATTTATCGAATGTAAATATAGACTGAATCATACAAATAGACATGTAAATAGGGTTAATAAACTATTCAACCCTTAATAATCGTACGAATATACAAATAAAATGCAGAAAAGCACATTTACAAGCGTGAAAAATCTCCGTTACTTTGTACCGAAACCAAATCAGATGACAATGAACAAAAAGTTATTGACTGTGGCGCTCTCACTGACGGTCATTCCGTCAGTTCTTTTGGCGCAGAAATCGGCTACGGAACACACTATCCGTGCCAACGAAGCTGTAAAGACGGAACTGAATTTCAACGACCGTCAGGATTATGAAGATGCCAACCGGGGCTTTATCGCAAGCATCGATGGAAACGCTGTACTGGACAAAGAAGGCAAAGTTTCTTATTCTGTGGAAGAATGGGATTTTCTGAAGAGCAATACTCCTCAGACAGCCAACCCGAGTCTGTGGAGACAGTCGCAACTCAACCGCATAAACGGACTATTTGAAGTGATACCCGGCAAACTTTATCAGGTGAGAGGATTCGACATAGCCAACATGACTTTCATCCGTTCTGATAATGGCTGGATTATCATTGACGTGACGACTACAGATGCCGCTGCCAAGGCGGGCTATGACCTCATAAAAAAGCATGTGGCAGACCTACCTGTACAAGGCGTAATTTTCACCCACCCTCATGGCGACCATTACGGAGGTATCACTGCGATGAAGGAGGCTTCATCTAAAAAGGATTTCGACATCATCGCTCCCAAAGGCTTCATGGCCTCGGCACAAAACGAAAACGTGCTGGCGGGAGTGGCTATGACCCGCCGTGCCACTTATATGTATGGTTTGCAATTGCAACCGGGTGAAAAAGGTACATTGGGTTGTGGTCTGGGACAGCGTATGTCAACGGGTAGCAAAGGTATCGCCCGCCCTACCATTGAAATAGCAAACACCGGAGAGAAACACACCATTGACGGCGTGGAGATGGAGTTTGTCTATGTACTTGACACGGAAGCTCCCGTAGAAATCATGATTTGGCTTCCGCAACTGAAAGCCTTCTGTACGGCAGAAGATATGACGCACAACATGCATAATCTGCAAACGCTGCGTGGTGCGAAAGTGCGTAACGGACTGTTGTGGAGTAAGGCGGTGGATACGGCTATCGAACGTTACGGTGACCGGGTGGAAGTGTCATTCTCCACCCATCACTGGCCCACCTGGGGCAATGAACGCATCGTGGACTACTGGGAAGCTCAACGTGATATGTATCGCTATCTGCACGACCAGACCCTGCATTTGGCTAACCGTGGTCTGACACCTGATGAAATTGCCGAAGAGATGAAACTCCCCGCTTCGCTGGCATCGCAGTTCAACTGCCGTGGCTACTACGGTACGCTGAGCCACAACGTCAAGGCACAGTATGACCTTTACTTCGGCTGGTTCGATGGTAATCCGGCGCACCTTAACCCGTTGCCCCCTTCGGAATTGGGCGCCAAGTATGTAGAAGCTATAGGTGGTGCAGATAAGGTACTCGAAGTGGCCAAGGCCTCGTATGCCAAAGGTGAATACCGTTGGGTGGCTACGCTACTGGATAATCTCGTTTTTGCCGAACCCGAAAACAAAGAAGCACGCCAGTTGTTGTCCGACACATATTCCCAATTAGGCTATCAGGCGGAAAGCGGTCCGTGGCGTAACTTCTACTTGACTGGGGCTCAAGATTTATTCAAGAAGAATGTGCCTTACACATCAAAACTCATCAATGACGGTGTATTGTCCCAGATGGATATGGGCACTTTGCTCGACTACTGCGCCATCCAGTTGAACGGGGAGAAAGCTGGCGGAAAGGAAGCTGTTATCAACATTAACTTCACAGATACGAAGGAGAAGGTGATGCTGATGCTCAAAAATGGGGTGTTGAATCACCGCCTTGGCAGTCAGGATAAAAAAGCTGACCTGACCATGGAGATTGCGAAAATGGATTTCGTCAAACTGTTCTTCGGCAGAACGGATTTACAAACTTTGCGTAAGACGAACAAGGTGAAAACTACCGGAGACACCAAAGCTATAGATATGATCCGTAGTGCCTGCGAACCGGCAGATCCTAACTTCAACATTGTGTTGCCGTAAACAGGAACAATATATTGATTTTTAACATGGCGGGTACATAGATGTGTATCCGCCTTTTTCGTATCATCGCATGTGACTAAGTTTGCATCAGCAGACATAGCAAATTTGTTCTCCTGTCTCCTCCCTCAAAATGATCAAAAGCCACTAATAGAAGGATCTGGTACAAAACTATGTACTTCTTTCGATTTCAAACACTTTGCATTATTTTCTCCAAAGCCATCTGTATGTGAGCGAGTTTTCGTATATTTGTTCTCTAATTGATGATTATAACTGAAGATAAAGTTCCTGCCGTCGATTGAATTTATTATTGGGTCGGTGAGAATGGGGAATACGATTTTATTTATACTAAGCTAAACGAACAAATTCGTTTGTTTTTCGTTTTGCTATCGAACTGTGTTTTATTATGGTCGAGATAAAAAAAGGGCATCTGTTGAAAGCTGTACTCTTCGATATGGACGGCGTATTATTCGATTCGATGAAGAATCATACGTTAGCTTGGTATAGAGCTTTGTCTTCCCGGAAGATCCCTTGTGAAAGAGATGAATTTTATCAATATGAGGGAGCTACAGCCGAATGGACAATTAATTTGATTTTTGAGCGGACCTATCATCGGCAAGCGACTAAACAGGAGATTGAAGAACTATATACCTTAAAAAGTAAATATTTTAATGAGTTGCCTGAGGCCAGGCCTATGCCAGGGGCCAAAGAGGTTTTGAAGATCGTCCGGGAGCACGGTTTATTGCCCGTTGTCGTTACCGGTTCCGGTCAACAATCGTTGTTAAAACGGTTGACCGAAGAATATGCCGGTTTTGTCGATGCTTCGACTTTGGTGACTGCTTTCGATGTCGAGCATGGTAAACCCCATCCGGAACCTTACCTGAAAGGCCTGAAAAAAGCACATGCTATGCCCGACGAAGCTTTCATTATAGAAAATGCACCTTTGGGGGTAAAAGCCGGTGTAGCGGCTGGAGTTTTCACTATCGCCGTGAATACAGGGCCTATTCCTGAAAAACAATTGCAAGAGGCCGGAGCTGACTTGATCTATCCGGATATGTCGGCTTTACAAAAGTATTTGCCGCAACTATTGGCCGGACATCATAACCGGGCCTGAATTTTCCGGATTGCTAATCTATCGTATATCCAGAGAAATAGGTTTGAACAAAACCCATTGCCAATATAACCACCCATATCCCGGAAGGATTGCATTTCTCCCAGAATAAATGAGTTAATTCTTGACCCGATAGCTGGAATTGCCGGGCTACTTCTTCAAAATAAGCATTGTTCGAAAGCTGATCCGATAGTTGTAAGCCCTTCTCTGCTACTAGTTTCCGCGCCATAACTACTTTATCCGACATTTGCTGATAGACGCCTCCGGAAATAATACCGGCAAACACCTTTCCTAGAAACACTGGTATAAAAGAAGGTGTTTATATACATGTTTACCTTAAACGCAGATATATTTTTTCTTTCTATTCCGATTTCGGGTTTTATACCGTCAGACCGGGTCGTCTGGAACGGTCCGCTAAGGCTTTCCTTCTCTGACCGGCGGAACTCCTCACTCCGTTCGTCAGTGATAGAAAAAGCCAGTGTAAAGGCATGGGGACTGAACGTTACTTACGGCTTCAAGAAACCAAAGAAAAATCGGGCTTTGTCCATGCCTTTTCAAAGTTATAAATTATCGAATTATTAATTAATGTACAAATGTACGACTGAATAATTCTACTATAAATCGGGACATTGCTGCAAAATGGATTGCATAATGACAGCTGCAGCCTCGGCATCGGCCAGGGCATGATGATGATTTTTCAGGTCATATCCGCAAAAGGAAGAAACGGTATGCAACTGATAATTTTCCAGTCCTTTAAATAATTTCCGGGAAAGGCGGTAGGTACAGTAAAAGGAGTAACCGGGATAATCCATTTCGTAAAGCCGAAAGACAGCTTTCAGGCATCCCTCGTCGAACATGCTATTGTGAGCCACCAAAGGTATCCCTTCAATCATCGGAGCAATTTCCCGCCATACCGTAGGAAAAGCCAGAGCTTCCTCGGTATCCTCCCGACTCAAACCGTGAATAGCTGTATTACGCCGGGAATAAAAATTCGGTGCAGGATGAATCAGACTGTAAAACCGGTCTTCGATCACCCCCCGGTTCATCACGACGATCCCCACCGAACAAACACTGGTCTGCTGCCAATTGGCTGTCTCGAAATCTATTGCAGCAAATTTCTCCATTTTTACTTCAGCATTTATTTAGACAAAAATACATCATTAAAGCTTAAGATTTTCAAAACCCAGGCAACTGCATGACTACTGTGGGTATCAGTAACAGAAAACCCAGGACGACAAACAACAGGAGGATTTTGGCAAACCATTTTACCCACACCTCATAGGGAATGCGGGCGATTCCCAAAGCACCGATCAATACGGCGGAGGTGGGCGTGATCATATTGGTAAAGCCATCACCGAACTGGAAAGCCATCACTGTAGCTTGCCGGGAAATACCGATGACATCCGAGAAGGGAGCCATAATCGGCATCGTCAAAGCAGCTTTGGCCGATCCCGAAGGGATAATGATATTGATCAGCGTCTGAATTACATACATCGCACCAACCGAAGCCACTCTTCCGGCCTCGTTCATCAGAGAAGCCAAGGCATGTAATATAGGATCGATAATACGCCCGTCCTGCAAAATCTGGATGATACCTCCGGCCAGTCCGACCACAATAGCCGCCGATAAGATATCTTTGGCTCCTTCGAGAAACAATTTGATGATGCTGTCGGTATCTTTGCCCGCAGCATACCCCGTCAACACTCCCATCGCCAGAAAAATCGCCGAAATTTCGGGCAGATACCAACCATGCCCCATCACTCCGATCACCAGAAAAATGACCGTAAAAGCCAGGATAGAAAGGATAAAAAAATGGAAAGATTTCCGTAGCCCCAACCATCCGAACAAAGCGAACAAAACCGTACCGACCGGTACAGCATAAAAAGTGACCGAAGCATTCCCCAAACTAAAAGTAGTAACCGGATAAACGACAGCAAAAATAATCAGAGACACGAGAATCAATCCATACACGATATAAGAAGCCACCGGGATCGTATAAGCAACCTCTTCGCCACTTTCGGTACGGCGATTCCGCCAATATTCGTCGGCCCGATACATCGGGGAAAGGGTCGGATTGCGTTTCACCCGGGCCGCATAGATCAACACACAGGCAACTAAAATCACGGTGAGCAAAAACCAGCAAAACAAGCGGTATTCAAAACCGGAAAACAAAGGTAAACCGGAAAGTCCCTGAGCGATACCGATGGTAAACGGATTCAGGATCGCTCCGGCAAATCCCACGTGGGCCGCAACATAGACCATACACAATCCGGTAATCGAATCATACCCCATCGAAATAGCCAAAGGTACAATGATAATCACAAAAGCCAGCGTTTCTTCGCTCATACCGAAAACAGCCCCGAACATACTGAACAAGAAGATAATCATAGCGATCACCAGATTGTTCACCCCGATCCGCTTCATAAAACGATGCCGTTCCAATCCCTGCGTAAAACGCAAAAAAGAAAAAATCCCGACATCGATCGCCCGGCTATTGTTCATAATCTGAAAAGCCCCGCCGATAATCAGTAAAAAGGCTATGATTCCGGCCTGCTTCTCAAATCCTTGCAACAAAGCGGAAAATACCTGCCAGGTCTGTGGAACCGATTCCACCGCATGATAAGAATTATCGACAATCACCGACCGGGTCGTTCCGTTGACCTCGACGGTATGGCGACTATACTCTCCCGCCGGAATAATCCAGGACAAGACGGCACAAAGCAGAATAATCGAAAAAATAATCGTATAAGTATGAGGAATCTTTTTCAGCATAGCACATTAAATAATTAAACTTTTACGACACGCATACGGTGAGGGAACAAAGGTATATATATTTTTTTATTGATCTATGTTTTATTCTACACATCGCGGGAAAAATCGGTTAGACGATTAACAATCCGGGGAACAGTTTTTGTCGTACAACAAATTATTGCGAAATTTGCAATTCCAGAGACATCCTGGGCATAGGCACTTTCGTCCGACAAAAAACGAGTTAGAAATGTATACAGCAATCAGAAAAATCATTGAAGCAGCCTGGGAGAACCGGGAATTATTGAAGAAAGAAGAGACCCGGTCGGCTATCGATCAGGTAATCGGGTTACTGGACAAAGGGAAATTGCGCACGGCTACTCCAACCGACGAAGGTTGGCAAGTGAACGAATGGGTAAAAAAAGCGGTTATCTTATATTTTCCAACCCAACCCATGTCGACCATGACCACGGGACCATTCGAGTATCACGATAAGATCCGGCTCAAACAAGATTATGCAGAATTAGGAGTACGGGTAGTTCCTCCGGCTGCCGCCCGCTATGGAGCCTATGTCGCCCCGGGAGTGGTGATGATGCCTTCCTATGTCAATATCGGTGCTTATGTCGATTCGGGAACGATGGTAGACACCTGGGCGACTGTCGGTTCGTGTGCCCAGATCGGGAAAAATGTACATCTCAGCGGAGGAGTCGGAATCGGAGGAGTATTGGAACCGGTACAAGCTGCACCGGTCATTATCGAGGACAACTGCTTCATCGGTTCGCGTTGTATTATTGTGGAAGGTGCCCATCTGGAAGAAGAAGTCGTGCTGGGTGCGAATACGGTAATCACCGCCTCGACCAGGATCATCGACGTCACGGGAAATGAACCGATAGAATACCAGGGTTATGTGCCGGCCCGGTCCGTCGTGATCCCCGGTTCCCGAAAAAAACAATTTCCTGCCGGCGAATACGAAGTGCCTTGTGCGCTGATCATCGGAAAAAGAAAAGCATCTACCGACCTGAAAACCTCGTTGAACAGTGCATTACGGGAATTCGACGTGCCGGTATAAGAGATATAAAACAGATTCAGATTATTAAGATTAGAAATATATGGAGAAAATTAAAGCAGCCGTTATCGGATACGGCAATATCGGGAGATATGTAGTAGAAGCACTCCAGGTTGCTCCCGATTTCGAGATCGTGGGTATTGTACGCCGGAATGCCGCCGAGGTTCCGGAAGAACTGCACAACTACAAAGTAGTAAGCCGTCTGCAGGATTTGGAAGGGGTTCAGGTAGCTATTTTATGTACCCCGACCCGCAGTGTGGAACACTATGCAACCGAAGCCCTCCGGCTAGGTATCAATACGGTAGACAGTTTCGACATACACACTCAAACTGTCGACTTACACCGCACTTTGGGAGAGGTAGCCCGTAAACATCAGGCTGTTTCCATTATGTCGGCCGGTTGGGACCCGGGAACAGATTCTGTAATACGTGCACTATTGGAAGCCTGTGCTCCGAAAGGTTTGACTTATACAAACTTCGGCCCCGGCATGAGTATGGGCCATACGGTAGCCGTCAAAGCGATCGAGGGAGTAAAGGCCGCCCTGTCTATGACTATCCCCACGGGAACCGGGATTCACCGCAGAATGGTATATATCGAACTTCAGGAAGGATATCTCTTCGGTGAAGTTGCACAGCAGATCAAAAACGATCCTTATTTCATAAATGATGAGACCTATGTCTTGCAGGTTGAAAAAGTAGACGACTTACTGGATATGGGCCATGGCGTCAACCTTACCCGGAAAGGCGTGTCGGGAAAAACACAAAACCAATGGTTCGAGTTTAACATGCGGATCAATAATCCGGCCCTGACCGCTCAAATTATGGTATCTTCAGCCCGGGCTTCGATGCGGCAACAACCCGGATGTTATACGCTGATCGAGATCCCGATGGCCGACCTGTTATATGGCGAACGGGAAGAACTCATCGGCCATCTGGTCTAAACCGGAATGTCTAATGATTTATGATTTACGATTTTCTCTGCCATATCAAGTGTGCAAGGTTATCATCGTAAATCATAAAACAAAAAGCCAAAAGGTGATTAAGGTAAAGAAAAACTTCGTATTTTCGCCCTTTGAAATCTATATTATATGAACGATAAACTCAAAGAGGAAATCCGGAAAACGCTGGGAATCCTGAAAAACGGAGGTGTAATTCTTTATCCGACCGATACGATCTGGGGATTGGGTTGTGACGCCACTAATCCGGAAGCTGTCAAACGGATTTATGACATCAAAAAACGGGCCGACAACAAATCGATGCTTGTATTGTTGGACGATGCAGGGAAAATAGCTTCCTATGCCGACGTCCCGGATATAGCCCTCGATTTGATCGAAGTGGCCGACAAACCGACAACTATCATCTATCCGGGTGCTAAACGTTTGGCACCCAATCTGATCGCAGAAGACGGTACGATCGGTATCCGGATTACGCGGGAAGAATTTACCCGATCTTTAATTTTCCGTTATAATAAACCCATCGTTTCGACTTCGGCCAATATCAGCGGCGAACCCTCCCCTCATTTTTTCGGGGAAATCAGTGAGGAGATCAAAAATGCAGTAGACTATATCGTAGATTATCGCCGCAACGATCATAACCCGGCAGCTCCCTCGAGTATTATCAAACTGGGAATGGGCGGGGAGATTCAAATTATCCGGAAATAATCTTTAGCTCTTGACTTTAAACATTCGACTTTAATTATGGCTTTGATTTTAAATATAGATACCTCTACTTCTGTCTGCTCGGTAGCCTTAGCCCGGGACGGAAAAATGATTGCCTTGAAAGAAAATAACGAGGGATTGAACCACTCGGTTTTATTAGGCACCTACATCGACGAAATCCTAAAAGACAATCACATGGATGCCCATTGTCTGGATGCCGTTGCGATCAGTATGGGCCCGGGGTCGTATACCGGATTACGCATCGGAGTATCTATGGCGAAAGGAGTATGTTTCGGAGCAGGTAAACCTCTGATCGCCGTACCGACCTTACAAGCACTGGCCTTATCGGTATCGGAACGGATACGGGAAGAAGCGCTGTATTGCCCGATGATCGACGCCCGCCGGATGGAAGTCTATACCGCTTTTTTCGACCGTAACAACCAAAAGGTCATCGATACCAAAGCAGAAATCGTCGACGAAAATTCGTTTGCCGATTTATTGGCCGGACATAAAATTTATTTTTTCGGAAATGGCAGCGACAAAGTCAGGATGCTCCTTACCGCTCCTAATGCTCATTTCATGGGACAAGTAGAAACCTCTGCCCGGCACATGATCCCCCTTGCAGAGGAGCTGTTCGGCCGGCAAGAATTTGTCGATGTCGCCTACTTCGAACCGTTTTATCTCAAAGATTTTATTGCCACGACTCCGAAGAAAAAAGTGATTTGATCCAATTTTCGCCGGCATATCGGGTTTTGAATTTTTCGATTATATTTTTTATAAAAAAATAGGAAATCATCTGTTAAAAGTTAACTTTGCAAATTCGATTTACGATATACCGTAAATTGCAATTTTAATTTTCAAAAAACAGAATGATGAAAACAAAACTTTTTACCCTGGTATTTGCAGTCCTTGCTTTAGGGGCTTGTAAAAAAGAGATTAAGCTGGATGTTAAACAAATCCATCTGACCGACAAGACCGGACAATGGGACATCAAAATCGACCGTCCTGCCTTCTCGACTACAGATGCTGAAACTGAAAAAAGCTGTGTCAAATTCAACGACGAGGTCAACGGGCTGATCAACGGTATTCATGCAGCCTTTATCGAACAAGCTAAAGAGAACATTGCCCGTTTAGATTCTGCAGGTTTCAAGCAAGTAGCTCCCTACGAACTGATCATTGAAGATTCGGTGTTCCTGGCAGACCAAAATTACATCAGTGTCCGGGTATTATCGTACGAAATGCTGGGAGGAGCCCATGGGATGACCAATTTTTATGCTATAAATTACGATGTGAAGACACAGAAATTCTTAACCAATAAAGATATCCTCAACCTAGACAAAGCAGCAGATATCAATGCCCTTTTAAAGGCTAATCTGAAAGATCCGGACAAATGCTTCACTTTCGAAGCTCCGACAGTGGATAATGTCACCTGCATCAACCTTACCCTCCACACGGTCGATTTTACTTATGCCCAATATATCCTCGGTCCTTACTCTTGTGGCCACACCATCATTTCCATTCCCAAAGAAAAGATGAAGGATATGCTGGTAATCAAATAATGGTCCGACCGGTTGAAATGGATAAAACAGTAACAACGGATAAAGCGGTTATTACCGTTGTTACTGTTTTAAATTTATTTTATATAATCCCGGTGGAATACGGGTAAATTCAGGTATTTATACAATGCATTCGAAAGTACAGGTGACGGAAAGAAAGGTTCACCGGCCATCAGTTCGAATGCCTTTTTATAATCTCCTTTCCGGGCATATGCCACAGACAGATACAATAAATTTTCTTTCGAAGGTATAGTTTTCAATGCCTGATAGGCCATATCGACGACCTGGTCAGCCAGTTCCATACCGACTTGTTCTTCCTGAAAGAAACCGGCAATAATCAACCTTATTTTTTTGATACATAAAGCCATCTTATTTATAAGATCGGCTTTTTTTATTTTTAGTTCAATTATTTGATATTCAGTAAGTCAACTCTTCATCATAAAGACCTCCTTTTTTTCGAATTTCAACCAATAAAAATGTTCGTTTTCTATAGATAAAACTATAACTTTCTTTTCATTAATATTATAATTACATTGCAAATATAAATACTTTTTGAAATATGCAAAAATATAAATACAATTAATTTCATAATAGGTTCGTAAATCTGTTATAAATTACTATGTTTTAATATATTATTTCATATAAAAAATATATGTTGTAATTGTAATTTTATCAGAAATTGATTTTAGTCTTTTTCATTATTTCGGTTGTAAAAACTTTTGAATTTGTATCTCATAACGGTTGAAAAATACGTTGACCACTGACCGGCAGAAGTGACCGGGTCCCCACACACGAATACCGGAGACGGACAAGTACTAAAAAATTCTACTCTTCCCGGCGCTAATCAGCCGATAGACCACATAAACCGATAGGATTTATCCCCCCCGAAGCAGAACCCTCCGGTAATAAAATCTCTACCCTTCGTTCCTTTGGATTTTTCCTGTATTTTTTATCGGAAAAAGAAAATAAACAACAAAGAAGTATATTGTCCCAATTGCTCCCGAAGAAATTTATAAGCTCTGTATTTTTGTTGTTTGACCGTATGTATCGTTATATTCAGGTCACAGGCAATCTCTTCTCCACTCTTACCTTCAAGGCTCATCAGCATAATTTTTTTTCTTTCTTCGGGCAAGCGGTCAATCAATTCCCTCAATTTCCGGAATAACTCTTCCCGCACCACACTATAAAAATTTTCTTCCGACATTTCCCCTTCTTCTTCAAACCAGTGTTTTAGCCTTTCTTCTTCCACATTACGGTCACGCAAATATTTTAAAGCATTATTCCACACTGCACGGTATAAATAAACCGTCAAAGCTTTCCCATTCTCAAAGCGAACCGAACTATTCCACAAATTCACCAGGGTATTCTGAACAATATCGGGAACAACTTGTTCATCTGCCAAAATCCGGGAACTATAATGACAAAGGGGAGCATAAAACGACTTGAAAAGTACTTTCCAGGCCTTTTCATCTTTTTGGTTTATTCCTTGAATCAATTCTTTCGTTTCTGGCAACATGATCCCAAGCTTTCGACAGCCGAAAATAGAAAATATATTTAAGAACAAAAAATAAGAAAGAAAAAACGCTGACCGGCAAAATTTCAATTCCGCCAATCAGCATACTGTTAATCGTAAAAAGTCAAAAGTCGGCCCCCCATCGGTCATCGATAGGAGAACAAGCCTTCATTGCTTTCATCTTCGGCATTCGCGGCTATCCAGACTTTAAAATCACCGGGTTCCGGTCCGTATTCCATTTTTAAATTATACATAGAAATTGTTTCGGGGGTAATCAGAAACTCAACGTTCCGGGTCTCCCCGGCCTTTAATGCCAACTTCTGATAAGTAGAATAGACATAAAATTCATACCTAAAAATCCATTCCCGCCGATTCAGTAAATCGATACCGAAACTGATACGGAAACTCAAATCTTCGATTACCTCCCAAGTGAGATATGCATTTCCCGCCACCCGGTCATCCCGGGTATTATTATTCAGGTAAGCGATCGTAGCCAACGGATTCCCGGTAGAAGAATTTTGAGAATCCGAGAAATCTCCTTCTTCATTGTAAGGTTTGACGGTAGGGCTCAAACGGTAAGCCTGTCCGACAACCGCCGGGTCGTCATTACTTTTCAAACTGAAAGCGGCCGACAGATTATGTCCGATCGTTACTTTTTCCCAGGGGCGGTATTCGTTATTCGCCCGCAACGTGAGCCGATGATATTCATTCCGTTTGATCACTCCTTTTTGCTGGAAGAAACCGACACTCAAATTATAACTTACATTTTCAGCACCTCCATTCAAACCGATCTGATAATCCCTGACAGAAGCAACCCTGAAAATCTCGTCAAACCAATCAATGCCTTTTTCTAGTAATTCGAGATGTGGATACGCAGGTTCTTCTCCCATAGCACCTTTGGCCAGAACCATGACTTCCGATAATGGCACCGATAGTTTCTTCCTTAACAACCACCGCAGCTCCGATAACGGATTCCCGGTCTTTTTCTGTCACTTATCCCGTCACCGAAATTCTGTCCTGTCCGAAGAGTACTTCCGATAATAACAAAAGTGTACCGATCAAAAACAAGCCTCTTCCCTTCATACGTCTTAAATTTATCAGTAGTAATATAAACGAGTTACTCTCCCCCTTATTTCATCCGATTGCGATTTTCTTCAGCCTGTCGTTTGTTAGGGTTACAACTTTCCTTATATTTGTATAATATAGGATACGGCTCGGCCATGCCATATTTGAAAACAAAGTTTTCATTTGTCATTGCTCTCATCTTTCACTATATTTGCATATTTACATCCAATTTACGGTTTTATGCGTTTATGGAAATGGTTAAAATTGGGGTTTGACCAGACTTTTTCGGGAGCCTGGTGGAAACAATTGCTCTGGCTTACCAGTGTGATCGTATTTTTCTTCGTAGGGATGTATATCCTGCGTCCCCAGGTCGGTATCTCCCCCCAGACGGAAAGTGTCTTCACCTCTCCGGCAGAACAAGAAACCCAAAAACTGAATTTTTGGGATCTGGTAGAACTTTTTATCGATCCGGGAGGATTCGCCAATCAAAAAGAGGTCAACCGTCCTTATGCCTTATTGGTCGTACTGGCAGGCATGTTGTTACTTACGGGTATTTTAATTTCGGTATTTTCGAATATGCTGGAACGCCGGGTGGAACGTTTCCGCAAAGGCGACAGCCATTATGCTTTTTCCAATCACATCATTATATTGGGTATCGACGATATGGTGCCTTATCTGATCCAGCAACTCCGACGAAATGCCGAGTATAAAAAATGCGATATCGTCGTATTGACCGTCGAAGATACCGAACAGGTGCGACTGAAATTCCATGCCGAACTGAACCGGAAAGAAGAAAGGAGACTGGTCATCCTGCACGGACGGCGGGACTCGAAAGAAGAATTAAAAAAAGCCAGGGTTCATAAAGCGGAAAAATTGTTTATCTTAGGAGAAGCGAATGAATACGACCGGGATTCTTTAAATATCGACTGTGTTAAACGTGTGGCAGAAATCTGCGAACAAACCAAACGTAAAAAACCACTCTGTTGTCATGTTTTATTCGAATATCAGGGTACTTTTTCGGTATTCCAGGTTTCGGATATCAGTCAGCAAATCAAACAATACATCGAATTTACTCCTTTCAATTTCTATGAGATCTGGGCTAGACGGGTTTTGGTAAAATGCAGTGCGGAAAGTAACGGCACGATTCATTATTTCCCTCTGGACCGGGGAGGAATTAGCGAAAACTCGGAAAATTACGTTCATCTGGTCATTATCGGTATGACCCGTATGGGTATAGCCCTGGCAATCGAAGCGGCCCATATCGCCCATTTCCCGAACTTCAAAACTCACCGGAAAAAAACGCGGATCACCTTTATCGACCGGGAAGCCAGACGGGAAATGGATTTCTTCATGGGACGTTACCGTCATTTGTTCGACTTATCGGAAGCCCGGTTTATGGATTGTGAACAAGACAAGACATTTCATCCCTGCCCCAGAACTTCGACAGCCGATTTTATCGATTTGGAATGGGATTTTATCCAGGGAAGGGCCGAATCCGAACCTGTCCAAACCTTATTAGGGCAGTGGAGCGGTGAAAAAGATAAACTATTGACCATTGCCATCTGTTTTAATTTTCCGCATACCAGTCTTGCCCTCGGTCTTTATCTCCCGGATGCCGTCTATGCCCACCAGGTTCCGGTATTGATCCGCCAGGAAACCTCGGACACGATTCTACAAATCGTCAATTCTTCTATAAAATATCAGGCTTTACGGCCATTTGGAATGGTCAACCGCTGTTACGACCTGACGATGGAGGATTTATATCTGCCGAAATGTATCAATTATGTCTACGACTATTTTTACCAGCATACTGTCAATCCCCCGGATTTCCCTTCCGAAAAAGAATTGACAGAAAAATGGAATAAGCTACGGGTAGTGAAACAATGGTCGAATATTTACAATGCCAGTTCTATAGCCACTAAGCTCCGCTCGATCGGAATCGCCTTACCTATGAAAGATAGAATGCGAGAACTCACTCCACATGAAATCGCTATCCTGGCAGAAGTAGAACACAACCGCTGGAATGTCGAGGAATTGTTAATGGGTTACCGGACTGTGACTCCCGAAGAAGAAAAAGAAATTGAAAAAAATATCGAATTGAAAAACGTATACAAGGAAAAACGTACTGCCCACTATGACATCCGGCCTTATGAAGATTTACGGTCGGATGAAAGCGGTCGTTGTGCCAATGTCTACGACATCAGCATCACTTCGGCAATTCCTTTAATCCTCAATCATATACATACGCAAACCGATCAAGTGGAGGACTGATCATTTATTTTAGATTTTGTTTGTAAATTATCTGTTTATTAATTATACTTGTAAAGAAAAAAACAAAATCATGAAATACTTTTCGTTCCTTGTTTATCTAGTAGCCTTTATCGCTTGTCATGACGATCACCATACAGAACCGGAATTACCACAAGGCCAGTGGACCGAATCGCATCCATTCAAGGGAATTCCACGTACAGGAGGGGTCAGTTTTACTATCGGAGACGTCGCTTATGTCGGCCTGGGGCGTACTTTACCTACAGCTACCGAGGCATTAAAAGATTTTTGGATGTACAAAGATACGACCTGGACCCGTATTGCCGACTTTCCGGGGACAGAACGTTACGGAGCAGTTGCTTTTGTGCTCGGCAATATCGCCTATGTAGGTACAGGTTATACTCCATCCACCAAAAATCGAGCAGATGAATTTCATCATGATTTCTATGCCTATGACCCATCGACCGGTAAATGGAGCGACACTCCGGTAACTTATTTACCTCCCGATGCCCAGGGCGAAAGTAATGCCCGTAAAGACGCCATTGCTTTTTCGTTAAACAATAAAGCTTACGTAGGTACAGGCATTTCACCTAAAAACCATGCTTTGAAGGATTTATATTGTTTCGACGGTTCGACCTGGACAGAACTTTACTTTCCCGGTGAAGCCCGATACGGAGCTTCGGTTTTTGTCATAGACGATAAAGCGGTAATCTGCCTGGGTATAAGCGGGGCGAATAAAACGTCCTATTTAGCCGATGTAAATATTTTCGACGGCATAACCCAGGAATGGTATGCTCCCCGCCCCCTGGTAAATCTGAAATCCCATCAGGACGACGAAGAATACGACCAGATTCCGCGGGCTTATGCCATAGCTTTCACTTCGGACAAAATGGACGGACAAACCAAAGGATATATCACGACAGGGATGAGCCCGTATCTTCATACCTGTTGGGAATACGATATTCAAAAAGATCATTGGAGGAAAGTCAGCGATCTCCCTACTCCTATGATAAAGCGGATGTATGCTGTCGGCTTTTCCTTAAACGGTAAGGGATATATCACTACCGGAGGATTGAATTCAAACACTCCTATCCCCGCCGATATGTGGAGTTTTACCCCATAAACCGAAAACCTGGAAAGTTTCCGGTTCCTGATACCGGTCATCGATGAGCTCATTTAAATGGATTCACCGACGCCTGACTCTGCCGGAGTGTATATTTTGCTTTCATAGCGTGTACACTTTATGACCATATCAGCAATAAAAATTTTAAAACAACAAAAATCCCGAATTGATCCAAGTTTTTGTTTCAAATTTTTCGTGTAACAATCGTGTTACATCTACGGAAATAACGGCAAAAGTTTGATTTTTGTACAAAAAAAGAGCCAAAATCGATTGATTATTGGCCCCTTTTTCTTGTAAGTCACTGATTTTCAGCTGAGCCAATTGCGAGACTTGAACTCGCGACCTACGCATTACGAATGCGTTGCTCTACCAGCTGAGCTAAATTGGCGTTTACGGGTGCAAAAGTAACAATTTTTTGAGATATCAAAACGATTCAGGAGAAAAAATCTACCTCACCGGATATAAAGTTTATCGGATTTTGGCCATGTTTGCAAAAAAAACTACGTTTGTAGCCGTTCAAAGACTAATTATGGCATCCGAAAAAAAATTTTCTTTCAAAGCCCGCTTGCACAGTTTCAAATATGCTTTTCGTGGTGTGTTTCTTTTATTTCGTTACGAACACAATGCGTGGATACATTTGATTGCAATTGTTTGTGCTGTCACGGCAGGCATCATTTTATCCCTGACTTCTTTGGAATGGGTAGCAATCCTTTTTGCTATCGGTAGTGTGCTTGCCGCCGAAGCCATAAACACGGCGATTGAAAAACTAGCCGATTTCGTTTCCCCGGCGCATCAGGTCCTTATCGGTAAAGCAAAAGACCTCGCAGCAGCAGCAGCAGTACTGATCCTGTCCATTTGTGCATTTATCATCGGAGGTATTATCTTTATTCCTAAAATAATCCATTTCTAAGTTTTATTCCTCATGCAAACAAAATTTATTCTGCCTTGCCTGTTAAGTACTCTTTTTTTCTTAAACTCTCTTTCGTCCTCGGCTCAGAATCGTAAAACCATCGAAACGACGACCGATATTCTCATGTTCATCACACCGGTAGCAGGATTTGCCGGTTCACTGGCTATCGGAGATTATCAGGGTACCAAACAAATTATCTTTTCGGGAGCGACGAATCTGGCCATGACCTATGCCCTGAAATATGTGATCAGGAAAGAACGGCCGGACCATAGCGATCATCATGCTTTTCCTTCTTCCCATACCTCCGTTTCTTTTCAGGGAGCTTCCTTTATACAAAGACGCTACGGATGGAAATTCGGCTTACCGGCTTATTTACTCTCCGCCTATGTCGGTTGGGGACGGACGTATGCCAAAAAACACGATTGGTGGGATGTCATCGGAGGAGCAGCCATCGGAACAGCCAGCAGCTATATCTTCACCCGTCCGTTTGCCCGAAAACATCATTTCACTTTCTCGCCAGCAATTTTAGATGGACAACACCCCGGTTTTTATATCTCCATCCAGCTTTAAACCGGTTTCTTAGTTTCTTTATTTAGAACCATTAAGAATCTTTCCATTCCTCATTTTCACCTCAGAGGCCCTCCTGTAAAAACGAAACGAGCCGGCTGGGAACCAACTACCCACACTGTGGTTTCCAGCAAGTCTGCATAAACGGTCTGGAGGGCCCCATACCCAGCAAGCAGTGGGTCTCTCTATTCTGTAATGTTCTGCACAAACCCAAAGAACACTTCTCTCATTCGTAAAAATAGTGTTTTTCTTCCTCTTTGTCAAAACCATTTCTCTGAAAATAAAGAAAATCAAACTTCTTAGCATATTACGCTCTTATTTTTCATCTCAATCGGGAGATACGAAAACACACCCTACGACTGTTTCTTGTAGGTAATCATGGCTGCCAGACACACGAATACTGCAAAAACGGCCAGCATAGAAAAATCCTGCCACAACTCGCTGAACATGCTGCCTTTCAGGTAAACCGACCTCATGATTTCGATGAAATAACGCGGCGGGATAACGTATGTGATGTATTGCGCCCACTGCGGCATGGAGTCTATCGGAGTCATCAGCCCGCTCATCAGCTGGAAAATGATGATGAAAAAGAACATCACATACATACTCTGTTGCATGGTGGAAGAACAGTTGGCAATGGAAACACCGAGCCCAGACATAACGAAGCTGAAAAGCAACGTCACCACATAGATGATCCAAATGGAACCAACCGGGACAAGCCCATAGGCCACCCACGCAATAACCATAGCGAGCGTGAGAACCAACAGCCCGATAATCCAATAAGGTATCAGCTTGGAGAGCGTGAACGTCAGGCGGCTGACCGGCGACACATTGATTTGCTCTATGGTTCCCGCCTCCTTTTCGCTCACCAGATTGAGGGCGGGCAGAAAACCGCAGATCATGATGATCAAGATAATCATCAAGGCCGGAATCATGTAAACCGGATAATCAAGCGTAGGATTGTAGCGGTTTTGGACGAACACCTTTTCTTCAGGCAAAGCAATTCCTTGTTCAACATCCAGTGTTTTCAACGTTTTCATTACGGCCTGTAAAAGATACTGTGCTCCAAGCTGGCTTTTCGTGGCATTGACCCCGTTGGCAGCCAGGCTTATGGCCGGAGGATTCCCGCAGACAAGCTCCTTCTCATATTCTGCGGGGATCTGAAGTATCACATCGGCATCGCCTTTCTCCACTGCACGCAGGGCATCTTCATACATCCCGGCATAGAGGGAAAGCGTCAGGTTTGCGGAAGCCTCCATGTCGGATATGATGCGCCGTGACGTTTCCGACTTGTCGAGGTCCACGACCGCCACATTCACGTTTTTCACATCCATCGTTGTAACCAGCGAAATGACAAGCATTGCCATAACAGGAAACATGACGACCATTTTCGGTATGAACTTGTTACGCCGGAACTGGATGAATTCTTTTTTTAACAATATGAACAGTGTATGCATGATTATTCGAGTTTATCGTTGAACTTTCCGACGGCAACAGCAATGATGAAGAAGGCCATTGCAGTCAAGATGATGACATCGTCAAGTACTCCGCTAATAGGCAACTGTTCTATCATCAGTTTGCGCATAGCATCAATATACCAGCGCGCAGGAACGACGTAGGATATCCATTGCAATACCCGGGGCATGTTCTCTACGGGGAACAACATACCGGACAGCATGATTACGGGAAGCATGAAAAGCATCGCCGACACCAACAGTGCCACGACCTGCCGCCGGGTCATTGTGGATATCAATATGCCGAGCGCAAGCGATAAGATGATGTAGAGCAACGACACCCCTACCACGTTGAATGCGCTGGCCGACAAGGGCAATTCAAGCAGCCCGTACGCAATCAATAATATGGTGGAAAGGACGATACAGGAAAGGACAAAGTAAGGGACGAGCTTTGCCGTCACTATGCGCATGGGACGGACAGGCGAGACAAGCAGGATTTCCATCGTCCCGGTTTCCTTTTCGCGGACAATCGATACGGAGGTCATCATGGCGCATATCAGGTGAATTAGTCAAGACTTAATCTGACAGTTACGTATAAGTCGTTTCATGGCTCCATCTTTTTTAAGCGTCTCATAATGAGTTCTACATTTTCCGCTTTTCGTTTTTCAAAAAAGACTTTTTTATCAGTTACTAGTCCGTCGAACATCAAGCTGACAAAGGGATAGCCGATAAATGCAAACAGATTGAGCGACACAATGTCGAGTAGCAGCATCCGGGCATCTATCCATTCGGTAGCTTTTGTAGCGGCACTTTCATCTATGTGCCGTTGAAGGTCGCAAAGCCAATCCTTTGTGATGGTCAAGACTTGCGACCGCATAATTTCATGACGCTCCGGATGTGAATAAATCTCCTGAATGACGAAACGTGGCAGGTTCGGATTGGCTGCAATGAAATCAAAATGCTGTTCCACACCACGCTTGACACGTTCCATAAGCGGCATGTCCCCTAGCACGAAAACCGCCTGCATGATATTTCCCGCATTGCGCATCTTTTCTTCTATAATCCGTTCAAAAAGCATGTTTTTGGTACGGAAATAGTAATGCAGCATAGCATGGGTTACACCTGCACGTTCCGCGATAGCGGTCGTCCGGGCTCCTTCCAGCCCTTTCAACAGGAACTCCTCCTCCGCAGCCTGCAAAATGCGGCTTTCAGTATCGGTTTTGACAGTCTCTTTTTTTACCATGTTTTATACAATCACTTTGGTTGAACATTATTATTAAACAATTTTGTTAGTACAAAACTATGGGATTTATTTTAAGCGACAAAGCATTTAACGAAATTTAATTCCTTCTCCTGACCTTGTGTTCATAATCGCATTTCGCATTAAAAAGATGCTATAACAAAAGATAACCCGGCCAACGGGATACCCTCCACGAAATTTCGGAGTGGGCTCAAACCGTTTCATTGCCCGTTTACTTTTCTATTTCCATTCAAATCAGATATATCGGAAAAAGACAAACTGAAAAAAGCGGAGATTTCTTCGATACCAACATTAAATTGAATTACGATTTTACCATTAGCAGAAACTATGTTTTTCAATTCAATTGTGGTATCCCAAACATTTTTCAAAGCTACCGGAGAGATTTCGGCCGGGGAACATTCCGGGATACCGGATACATTTATGCCCCTGGCCTTCCCCGTAGCTGGTTCGCCGGCATTAAACTCAGCCAGAATTAACCGGATCGGGTGATTGCTAACCACCGCCCGGAATTTCCTTCCCTACCACCCGGAATACCTGTTGTAAAATATGGCCTTCTTCATCCATCAACGTCAGGGTATGGCGACCTTCTTTCAGCCATACTTCTTGCTGATGGATGGAGTGGGTTACACCCAAAAACTGCTCGTCGACATACCAATAAATCCGGGCTTTAACCGATCGATGCACGGCTTCGAGAACCACACGTCCGGGTTTCCCTCCGAAATCCCTGGGAATAAAAACCCGGGTTCCCCGTTGGGGATAAATCATTTCCATCATCTCTTCCCCCTGAGGGTGACAATCCGGACGATAAGGCGGTAATCTGCGATATCCGGTATGAGTCCGGCAATAGTACCATTCCTGCACCGGTGGAAGCACAAACCAGGGCTGTATCCTGATCCGGTGTATCGGCTCACAATCCGAAGTCACCTGCCATTTTCCGGTAGCATCGAGATTTACCAAGCGGTGGTAAGGACACACCTGTGTCCTGCTTCCGGCAGCACAAACCCGGATGGTATCGGTCTCCTCACAATAAGCCGAAGCCCGGTAACCGCTCCGATGACATACGACCACCTCTTTCATCTCCTCGGCCGGTTCGTAGAAATGCCGGTTCACAGGCAAAAGACCAGCGACCTCAAAGAGTACCGGAGCCGCAGCTCTCACCCCTACCAAACCCGGACGTCCTTCCCCGTCGGCATTCCCTACCCAAACGCCGATCACATACTCGGGATTCACTCCCACCGCCCAAGCATCCCGGAAGCCAAAACTAGTTCCCGTTTTCCAGGCCAGATTCATCGCCGAGACAAAATTTTTCCACCCCGATTCCATTTCCGGCCGTTCCACCTCCTCCAAAGCCTTCATGGTCTGCCAGATCGCCGAAGCTTTCAATACACTCCGATCCGCACTAATTTTTTTCTCTTCCTCATCTTGTCCTTCCGCTCCGCTATACTCCTCCCAAACCTTCAAACGGGAATATTCCCCGTCAAAATATTGTCCGTCCCTGTCATTATAATGATTCAATACAGCACTCATTCCTCCATACAAATTACAAATATCCCAAAGTGACGTTTCAGCACCACCCAAAATCAGACTCAGTCCATAATGATCGGCGTCGCGGTTTAAAGAACGAATTCCCAATTGTTTCAGATCATCGTAAAAACGGGCATATGAATAATCTTTGAGTAAGCGTACAAAAGGAATATTCAAGGATTGAGCCAAAGCCTGTCTGGCCGGTACGACGCCCTTAAAATCACGGTTAAAATTCGAAGGAGAATAACTTCCGAAACGGGAAGGGATATCGGGCACTAAGGTCCCGGGTAAAATAAACCCACTCTGTAACATGCAAGCATATAAAGCCGGTTTGAGAATACTTCCCGAACTCCGAACAGCCTGGACAATATCCACGTCATTTCCCCGGCTGCCCTTCCGGGGAGCACTATTCCCGACATAGGCCCTGACTTCTCCGGTCGGGACATGAGCCACCAACACAGCCATGTTATAGATATAATTCTGGCTCAGTAAAGCGGTATGCCGTTCTACGATCTCATTGATCTTTTTCTGCAAGCGTCCGTCGATATATGTCGGGCACACTTTTCCTTTTCTTTCCCGATAAGCCTTAGCCAACAGATGGGGTGCCACAGTAGGGATATCGAACTTTTTTTCCGGCAAGGGCTCAGCCAAGGCCAGGTGGTACGAATCTTCGGACATCACCCCTTCCCGGTATAATTTGGCCAACAACCCGTCTCTTTTTTGTTTCAGTAAAGTATTGTTCTTTCCGGGATAAAGCAATGCCGGTGCATTAGGTAACACCGCCAGTAAAGCAGCTTCGGCCCAGCTCAGCTGTTCGGGCCGGCGGTTAAAATATTTCAGCGCAGCCGCCCGTATGCCGACTACATTCCCCCCAAAAGGAGCGTGTGAAGCATACATCTCCAAAATCTGTTTTTTAGAATAACTCTGCTCCATCCGTAGTGTCAGGAAAATCTCCCTTATCTTTTCAGGAACGGTACGGGGCGGATTTCCCAAAGCCAAACGCACCACCTGCATCGAAAGCGTACTTCCCCCACTGACCACATGCCCGGCCTGTATATTCTGCACTAATGCCCGGCACAAAGCCCACCAATTCACCCCCTGATGGGCTAAAAAATACCGGTCTTCGAAAACCAAAACAGAAATAACATAGCGGGGAGGCAAATCCTGAACCTCTTCAAAACGCATCTGCCCATCATCCGCCACCTTCATACCCATAACCTGCCCTTCCCGGTCGAGCAACACCGTAGCATAAGGGTCCTGAAACAAGGGGACCGGCAGTATATTATACCAGATTATAAAAATCAAAAAAAGACCCCCACCTAAGAACCAAAATGTCCGGCAAGGGTTTCTTTTTATCCTATCTATCAAAATCATCATCTTCAGGTTAACGCAGTAAATTTACAACACTCCCCTGAAAAAACAAGTTTTATCAATCAAAACTCAACTCAAATTCGTCCAATAACAACACACTAGTTGTACTTCCGGCAAAATAATCTCCATACTTGCTGGAAGTAGCCACAATCACAATATAAGTAGGTTTCCGGGTCAGATCGCGATACTGGATATCTATCGTAAATTTCTCATAAGCAGACATCTTACGATCATTTTTGAGCTCTCCGTAGGCTATAATGGATGAATTATCAGCACTATAATCTACAAAAGTTTCTGTCTTTGAGTTGGCATGAAAAGCTTCTGTCCAATCGCATAAGGCCACATAAATGTGGCAACTGTCGGTTTTATTTTTTATAAAATCGAACTTACCATTATCAGGAACCTTATCTACTGTTCCTGAATTATATTTATAATAACCGGTCAACCGGGTAGGCCGGCAAGTGTACGGTATTCCGAAATCCAGTTTTGCATTAAAACCATCTAAACCGGCAAATTTACCGGTATAGAGACTTCCTGCCGCAAACTTAACCGCAGCATAACAAGAAGCGAGTTTTGCTGCCGATCCTTTTATCACATCACTTGTCTCTTCCGATGTCGGATTAAAACCAAAACTGGCCCCTCCTCCGTTCCCGGAATCCCAAGTAGAAATACCTTCTACGCCAGTATACCATGCCTTTCCATTTTTATACCACAGATCGAAATTACTATAAGGAACCTGCTCGGCAGCTTCGGTTGTAAAAGACACCTCAGTCCCTTGCTCTTCTCCGACTACACCACGTACCGAATAAGTAGTCTGAGGTTTCAGGCCCGTTGCTTTCGCTGTAAAAGTTTTTCCGCTAACCACTGCTGTCACTTTCGTCCAGGTTGTCGCACGGGCTTCCTTAATCTCAAAATAAGGAGTACCTGTTTTTCCGGAAGGGATATTTCCGTTTAAATAAGCCAATTTAGCCCAAGCATTCACTTCACCTGTAATATCTGTTCCAGCAGTTTCGCCCGAATCAATAAAAGCAGTGATGAGCCACCTTTCTATACGACCGAAACAAGTTACATAAATAACCTGTTGTTTCTGGAAATTTGTCAGGGTCAATGGATCAGGATCGTAAGTTGCGATGGACGATCCCAGTTTTACATCCTCTACTTGTATATTCGATAAACTTTGGCCTTTTTCAACAGTAATCTTAACCATTTTCTCAGCCAGATTTATAACAGCATCACCTACTTGATGGGCTACTTTAAAATATCTTTCAACAGGCTGATCGGCAGTAATAGTCCACTCATATTCCTGGTATGTGTTGATCAAAAAACGAAAAGGCTTTGATAAATCGACAAAAGAATCGACTTTCAAAGATGTTGCCGGAACGATATCTACAGATTGTTCCCGAGCCGGATCTGCAGTTATTTCCAATGTATTCAAATAAACTCGTTTGATATCGACCGTATCGCTTAAAGTTAATTCAATAGTACGAGTTTTGGTATTGATCACACATTTTTGTTGTCCATTGAATTCAATTTTCTGTACATTTCCATAAATCACCGGTAATGGAATATCGTCCGAAATGCAACCGATCATACCCCAAAATAAGCCAAACAAAATATAAATCCTCATAACCTACAAATAAATGGAAAATCCTAAACCGATCGAAAATAAATCTATCTTAAAATTAGCCGAACTATTCTTAAATGAACCGGTATGTACCCCATTGGTCTTTTGGTTGACCTGTTTCATCTGTATTCCCAACACTCCGATAGAAGCCTCCACTGCAGCATAATCATTGATAAAAACAGCAATACCTGGAGAATAGATCAAACCTGTTTTAAAAATAGTTTGATATGTACCTTCTAATAAATCTCCTTTTCCATTGATATACTTTCCCTGTCCTCCTCCAAACATCAGCTTCACGTCATTAAAAAGGCCGAAACGTTTACTTTCTTCAATATTCATAAATAATCGCATAAAAGCTGAAGCAGTATAAACATGTTCCAATATATAATAATCGGCGATTTGAAATGCCAGGTCTTCATTCAAGTTGATATTCAAATTATCCACCTTAAACAATGACCGTTCATAGGCAAAAGTAGCCCCCACCCCCAAATCGTCTTTTACCATATAACCGAAAAAAGGCTTTATAGCCAACTGATATCCATTTCCATTCCAATCTTTCAACACCAATAGCTTATAATTCTCCTGGCTCATCTCGGAATAAGAACAAGTACCTCCGAAAAACCACTGTCCCTTCGGCACAAAAGTCATCTTCACAATCCCCCGGTTTATCCTTTCCTTCCCCCAGCAAGACACAGTTCCCAAACTAATTAGCAGCAACAATAAAATGCCTTTTTTCATATATTTAACTTAAAAATACAGGGACACATTCCTCTCCGGAATATATCCCCCCTTCTATAATCATTCAACCGGGTCAAAACCCAGTTCGAATTCATCTATCAGCAAAACACTACCTTCTGCTCCGGTAAAATAATCCCCGTACTTACTTGCCGTAGCGACAATCAAAATATAAGAAGGTATCTTTTCTTTATCCCGGTAATCCAATTGAATATTAAAAGCCTCATAGTTTGTCATGGTACGGCTATCCTTAACTTCACCGAAAGCTATAATACTCTTATTATTAACCGACAAATCGATATTCGTATTAGGATACTTAGAATCGACAACATGAGGAGCCGTCCAATCCAATAAAGCGATATAAATATGACAACTGTCTTGTTTTCCGGACATTCCCCCCTGCTCTCCCCGATTTACGGTTTGCGGAGCATATTTATAGTATCCTGATAAAGTTGTCGGTCTGCCTGTATAGGGAATACCAAAATTAATCTTAGCCTGAGAGACATTATAAGTACCTCCAAAACTACCCGTATAGATGTTTCCTGCAGCAAATTTCACAGCAGCCCACATGGATTCCATACGTACAGCCGAACCTTTTATCACATCATTTGTTTCCTGGGTTGTAGGGGTAAAACCAAAACTATTACCACCCTTGTTACCGGAATCCCATATAATATTATCCTTGCTTTCTCCTACTACCGGTCCTTTATCATTATACCAATTATCAAAAGATAAATAGGGAACCACAGGAGCTTCCTCTGTTGTAAAAGATTTCACCTGATCCGAAACAAAGTTATCCGAAACGGTACGATAATAGTATAAAGTACCCGGATCCAAATGAGTCAGACAAACGGTTAATGATTTCATTGCATCATCAAACTGTATATCCTCTTGATTTACCTTAGTCCATGAATTCTGATCTTTACTGTATTCCAGAGTCATTCCAGCAGGTCGTTCAACCGTATACCATTGTCCTGAAATCGTAGCAAATTTAGCCCAAACATTATAGCGATTATCATTCAGAGCCACATGATCCATATCAGGAATTACTGAAATACGCAAAGTATCTTCAACCAAACGGCTCCGGGCATCATATACACTCACGAAGAATTCATAATCACCCAAGGGCAGTTTGTTATTTATCAAATCATTAAAATTCAAAGTCACCTGTTGTGAATTCAGTACGTCCTGATTATCCCACAATATTCCGGCAGCCTGAACTGCATCTTTTACAGCTGGAGAAATTTCTGTAATAGTCACAACTTCGGGGATACCTAATTCTTTCAATACAGAGGATTTATGCCGGAGTTTCAAATTTTGTATCCGGGCTTGTGCTGTAATATCCAACTGAACATCTGCACCTCTTGCTTTCTCAAGCACTAACACCGACTCACTCATTGCCCCACCATCCAAACGCCTGATCTCAGGTTTTGCAATATTCTCTTTCAATACGATCTCACACAACCAATTGTATATATCAGTAGTCGTATCGACTACAACTCCTCCGACAAAAGCTCCTTCATCCTCAGAACCATTTTCTTTAATATCGAACGAAAAATGATAATGTTGCCGAGGTTCAACTCCTGTAATAGTTTTATTCAGACGGAATACTTCCTGTCCATTATTCAGGGTTAAATGCCAAACTAAAGTACCTTCATTTACCCTTAAATATCCACTCCGTTTTTCATCTTTAATAAAAGTAAGGCTTCCTTCTCCATTAACTACTTTCAATGTATATTCAGGAAAATGGGATTTGATCAGATCGGAATATTCAACTGTTACTTTCACATTCGCTTGAGTACAGATCAAAGATACCTGTTTAGTCACAGCAGCTTCAATATTCACTTCCTGTTCAGCTTTATAATACGGTTTCTCAAAGTCAGCAACCACATCTTCCCCACTTGTCGCGACCAATGTATAAGTACCGGCAGGCAATAAAATCCGATCACTAAGCCCTTTAAAATTATCATAGTGAGCTACCTCTTTACCTTGTGAATTTGTTATTCGCAATTGGTATTCAGGTTCTGTAGCACGAGTCCGAACACTTTTATCAGTCAGAAACTCAATAGCTAACCATCCCTCGCCATTTTCATTTTCTACCCGATCTTCCTGACAGGCACAAAACGAAAGGACAATTAAAATTAAATATACAATCTTCCCTTTCATATTCTATATTTAATTCTTACGTCGTACAACCAAGGTCTCAGAAACCTCATTATCATTTGCATCAACCATTCTAATTTTAAAGGTATGATCAAAATAGAGTGATGCATCATCCGGTGAGGTTAAAAAGCTCATGAAGCCACCTATTGAAAATAAAAAATCTTTTTTCCCTTTAATAGGATTTTCCAAATTTATAACGTTCAACTGAGTCAAAATATCCAAAGCTTCCTGTCCGATACTTTCCTGAGGATTAGCCAGATCCCAAGGGGAAGCTTCGTTCGTAGCACCCATTTCAGCGAAAGTTGGATCCATAACTGTCTTATCAGTAGAGGACATGACTAAATATAAATTCTTAATTCCGCCTTCAGGCGCTTTTAATGTGATATCCAAAGATATTCCAGCGTCTTTATCAGCATCGGTAATGATCAAGGGTTGATCAAAAGTAAAAGCTTTTCCATTAAAATTGCTTCCGGTAATAGTCGGCAATTGTTTATCATCCACATCAGGAGTCTCTCCCCCACCTTGCTCATCATCCTCCCAGCTACCGTAATCTCCGTTATTATCGATCAAATCACCAGCACCAGGTACCAATACGGTGGAATTCTTTTCATCGACACTATGATCTACCTCGATCATACCTCCTCCTTCATTTTCTATACCGGCAGAAGTATTCACACTCAAAGCAATCTTATGCCATTGTTTCGCCCCTACTTCTTTTATAAAGTAAGTACGGTTCACTTCACTTCCATCTTCTGCATAACTACCCCGAATCGTTATGGCCAAAGTCGAATCGGCCGGAACTGCGATATAACCCGTACCATTATTTTCTTTAGGATCGAACTGTAATGAAACCCCTTCCGATTGGTGAATAATACAAACCGGATCGTTCACGTTACTCAGAAACAGCGAAGTAAATTCAACCGACAATTTCACACAAGCCAGCTGACAAGTAACCTGGGCATCTGTTAATTCCTGAATCCCCACAGTAAATTCTTTTTCTCCATAATAATAAGGAGTTGCAAATCCAGAACGTTGCTCTCCGTTGTAGGCAGAAATCGTATAAGTTCCAGCCGGAATCGTAATCACGGAAGGCATATCGGCATAACGGGCCCACGTCGAATCGTAAAGATTTTCTTTTAAAGTAGTCCCTTTTATATGTACTGTAAAATCACTGACATCCACATCATCTGTAGCTCGGGTAATCACTTCAAAACTTCCCATTGTACCCAAATGTAAAGCAAAACGTCCCTGTTCCAGGTTACCGATTTGTTGTTCAATTTTTGGATCCTTACCACAAGAGGCGATCAACAAATTCAATATCAATAATAAACTACCGAAGTTTAATACTTTTTTCATTGTTATATTTGTTTTGTGATTATTCATTAATATTCTAAACTTAAATTACTTAAGGTTAATTTACTTCCATAGTGCAATGTACCAGTTCCGGAATTAGTAGTAGCCGGGCTTTCTGCAGTACTAGAAGTACATAACAAACAAATATGTGTTGCTCTTAAATGTCTGTACTCAGACTTATAATTAAAGATCAACTCTTTATCGGTCAAGCCATTGACCGTCGCTCCATCAATGAGTTCTGCTGTTGCCAAATCTGTTACAGTACCATTGTCACTTCGATGCTGAACAACTGCCCGGATCTTAAAACTTTCATTCTCTATAGGTGCGTACATATATTTGAAACGGAGAGATAACGGGCGTGAAGTAAATACTTTACCTTCTGTAATAGTCTCACTTGTAAGATAATCACTATCATCCGTAGTATAATCATATGTCCCCAAAAATAATAAGCCGGCAGATATATTCTTTTTTGTACCGCCACCATTTACAAGACTCGTGTTCCACCCTCCCCAGGCCGTCGTCATAATTTGTACAGCTTTCTGTCCATCAATGGTAACAGAAGTGGTTCCATTATTCGCACAATAACTATTGGTATATCCTGTTTTCTGACTCGTCGTCGCAGGATTTCTCGTGGCCCACCAAACATCAGTTTCCCCCTCTTTCCAAGGACACCAAACAGTTATTTTTTGAGTCAACAAAGCATATTTATAAGACCTTTCATATGAATACCAATCTACAAAATTACTATTCGGAATTTGTCGAGCCTCCTCCGTCGTATAGTTACCAGCCTCTAAAATATGTCCTCCTAGCCGAATCCGGAAAGTATAGTTTGTTGCACTATTTAACCCCTTACCTAAACATTCATAAAACTCAGTCCCAGTTGAGGTCAATACGGTTTCAATCGGTGTCCATATACCATCTGCTCCAGCACATTCCACCACGGGCGTTCGTGTTTCAGAAACATATTTTATATCATATAAAACTCGTTTTGCCCAAACATTTCCGCTCCCTGGGGTATTCACAAATTCGAATATAGGAGGAGCAATTTTCACACTAAACTTACAGTCATTCCCATTTTGATTCAAACGATCCTTACTTAAAATCTCAAAAGTCGAAATACTAGTCTGCCCAGGTGCCGTATTTAGCAATTTGATTACATGATTGAAATTCACCCATACAGCGGCCCTGATCGTGTCATTTTTATCAATATCTTCACTCCAATCCAAACCGTTGGCTTTCAATAAAGATTTCTGTTCAGCTGTTGCCTTCATCAGATCGAATTCTGCAGGCCATCCTCTTGCCAGTAAAGTATCTGATGTCGTTTTAATTTTCAGTTCAGTCAGCCCCGCTGCAGAAGTTATCATCACTATTGCTTTTTTGGAGACACCTTCTGTCGTCAATATATTTCCTGCATCCATATCGTCAGCAGTAAACGTTACTACCGGAGCTTTTTTAGGCAAGAAATAAGGGGGTAAATCCACCTCCACCGGAATATCGATCGTTGAAGAATCAGTCTCAATAGCAATACCCGACAAGGCGCCATTTTTAGTCTGGGCCTTCAAGGTCATCTTATAAAATTCCTTCGCCTTTACATGGGCAATAGCTTCCGGATAAAACTGATAATAAATATCCGAACCCTTCGGTTTAAGCCCAAAACGCATCCGTAACTTTCCGGGCTTAAAATAACCTTCGCGTTTTTCATTTTTCAGAAAATGCAAAGAATCCCCAACGGTCTTGATGTCCACAAAATAATCATCGTAATCATAACCGAAACTTTCATCGAAAGTAATAGCCACTTTTGCTGCCGCAACCTTTACAGGAACAATCGTATCCAAAACATCTCCTTCTTTCAGCGTAATTTTGGTCTCCCCATAATAATAAGGACGGTCAAAAGCCGGCAGAATCGTATCACTTCCGAACCAACCGACTAATTTATAACTTCCGGGAACTACTTTGATCAAAGAAGGCAAGTTTCCATACTCCCATTCTTTCAAGACTTCAGCCCGGGTATTTTCTATCCGGACCTTAAATTCCTCTTCGGTAGGAACTGAAACAGAACGTGTAAATACGACTTCATCTAAAGTATAATCGGTTTTCAAGGCAAAAGATACAGCACTCGTCTCCTCTCCTTCAGAGAAATCGTCTATTTTACCTTTACTACACGCTAAAATAAAAAAAGCCAGACAACTCAGAAATACAATTTTCATTTTACTAAGATTCATTCAAATTCAGTTAAACGTATTCCAAAGTATAATAGTTTTAGATGTTGGGATAGAATTATCCCCCTATATATACATACAAAAAATAACAAAAATTATGCCAAAATCCGATCAAAGTTTAAAATATACAAAAAAATCGCATTATTATATAAATAAAAAAACAGTCTGAAAGATTTTCAGACTGTAAAGTTTTCAGATATCCGGATCAATAATGGGCCAAACAATACCGATAAAGTCCGGCAACCGCATCTTCCAATAAATCGAGTACCAGCTCGAATCCTTGGGGACCTTCATAATAAGGATCGGGAATTTCGGAATATAAAGTGGATTTCCGGCAAAAATCAGTCATTTTAAAGATTTTCGCTCTTTCTTCCTCATTTATTGCTGCACGTTTTAAAGCCTCGATATTCTGGTCATCCATACCGATGATCATATCGAACTTTGCAAAATCGGCAGTCGGATAAAAAGTACGGGCACGACTATCCAGGACATATCCCCGGCGGCTTGCGTGCCGGCGCATCCGCTCATCAGGAAGAGCTCCGGCATGTCCGCTATAAAGTCCGGCCGAATCGATCAAGAACTCTTTTTCTTTGCCCTCTTTCTTTATCCATGCCTTCATGATTGCTTCCGCACCCGGAGAACGGCAAATATTCCCCAGACATACAAACAATATCTTCTTCATTTAACTAAACAACGAATCGACAAATTCCTCCCGGTTGAATACCTGCAAATCTTCGATTTTCTCACCGATACCGATATATTTCACAGGGATCTTGAACTGGTCGGATATACCGATAACCACACCTCCTTTGGCGGTTCCATCGAGTTTTGTAATAGCCAAAGCGTTCACTTCCGTCGCCAGTGTAAACTGCTTGGCCTGTTCGTAAGCATTTTGTCCGGTGGAGCCATCCAATACCAGCAACACTTCATTCGGAGCCTCCGGCAAGACCTTTTTCATTACATTTTTGATCTTTGTCAGCTCATTCATCAAGTTTATTTTATTATGCAACCGTCCGGCGGTGTCGATAATCACGACATCAGCTCCGTCGGCCTTGGCTTTACTTAACGTATCGTAAGCTACAGAAGCGGGATCGGCACCCATTGCCTGTTTTACAATCGGCACTCCGACCCGGTCTGCCCAGATCACCAATTGATCGACAGCAGCAGCACGAAAAGTATCGGCAGCTCCCAATACCACTTTTTTACCGGCTTCTTTAAATTTATAGGCCAACTTTCCGATCGTAGTCGTTTTCCCCACTCCATTCACTCCGACCACCATGATCACATAGGGCACACCGTTTTCAGGTAATTCGAACGAAGCGGCATCGTTAACAGTATTCTCTTTCAACAAAGCGACGATCTCCTCTTTCAACACCCGGTTCAATTCATCGACACCCATATATTTGTCGCGCTGTACACGCTCTTCGATACGTTCGATAATCCTGACCGTAGTCTCGACACCTACATCCGAGGTGATCAAAACCTCTTCCAGATTATCCAACACCTCGTCATCTACCTTAGATTTACCGACCACCACTCTGGCCAGCTTTTTAAAAACACTTTCCTTGGTCTTTTCTAACCCCTTATTCAGGTTCTCTTTTTTAGTCTTTCCGAATAATCCGAATAATGCCATTTCAATAAAATATGATAAAAATTTCAAAGCCCTAAAGTACAAATAATTTTAATATCAAGGCGGTAAGGTTTTATTAATTATTAAAACGGGCATACAAATTAGTCAAAAGTATTTAGCGGCAGACTAAGTCCGGCTTCCGGTACGACCGGTCAAACGTTTCTGACCTTGAGGCTCTTCGAGATATTCGGCCTTAAAAATCTGAACACATAAAACAAAGATAGAAAGCAACAAAGGTCCGAAAATAATCCCCATAAAACCAAATAAGGATAAGCCGATAACCACCCCGAAAATGGTAATCAAAGGATGTGTATCCGCCATTTTCCGCTGCAAAACCGAACGGATCAGATTATCGACATTCGCTACGATTACAATACAATAGACCGATAAACCCAAAGCCATCCACCAATGTCCGGTAGCTCCGATGTACAGAGCCAACGGAATCCATACGATAGCCACGCCGATCACCGGGATAACCGTAGCGAAACAGGACACAACTCCCCACAGAATCACTTCAGGTGCACCGAAAATATAATACCCCAACATAGCAATTCCCCCTTGAATGATGGCTAATAAAGGTACTCCGATAGCATTGGATTTTACCACCATATGAAATTCGTGCAGTACATCCCGCTTATTCCTCTGGTTAAAAGGTAAAATATCGATAATATAGTCCTCCATTTTCCGTCCGCCCACCAACATAAAATATAACACCAATATCAATACCAATACGTTGATAATAAAGTTACTGATACTCCCCATCAAGATTTGGCCGACTTTAGGCAGTACCGATAATAAAGCATCGATATTCCCTTTACTCAAAACATCGTATCCGGTCTTTTCCTGAACAAGCTTAGAAACATGCCCGATGGGCTCCATCAAACTTTTAGGATCGAGATTGATCGCCTGCAATTTACTGATTAAAAGCCAGACGACCAGAGATATCGGAATCAGAAAAATCAGAATAGTCTCGATTAACATGAGGGTAGCCATCAGGCTTTTTTTCATATGTTTCTTTTCTATCAGATAGAGCATCTGATTGCGAAGCAGGATATAGATGGTCGCTGCCCCCAGCAGTCCGCCTAAAAAAGGAGTAGCCTTGAAAAAGATCACCACTCCCATCACCAGGATAATGGTAATGAGGGAATACTTCCAATACTGTTCTTTTGTACTCATCTTCCACTTTTCTCTTGGGCCCATTCGAGAATAGTCGGACTTTGAATATTTACTCCGAATTTCCGGGCTTTCATCAAGATCCGGCGTGCCAGCTCTTCTTTTTTATCTTCAGGAGCATACCTGAAATAGGCTTCAGCTGCCCGGATATGCGGCGCATCGGGCATTGGAAATTCGCGGGTTTCGGGAATACCGAAATCTTCGTCTTTTAATTCGCGTCGTTCTTCTGTGTTCAGTTTATCGGCAATCTGTCCTTTCATAGCAAATTTCTTCAATTACAGAGGTTCTAAGGTTGCAAGAAAATAAACCTGACCGTTGCAACTTTCAAATTGTACGTTCGATGAGTTTAGAAAGTTATCGAATTGCAGGAGCCTGTGAGCACTTTTTTACCGTCACAGATGTACCCCATCGCAATTGAGAAGCTGAAAGATTTCACCGATCAGGAAGACCATGATCCGACACTTATCAAGCACGAAGAGAGGCCGATCGTTTTCTGATTTTACCGGAAAATATCGTCAGCGCAGCTTGTTACGGTTAAAATGCGGGCCGGCTTTACAAATAAAAAATAAAGTAGAAACGACGGTCAGGCAAGCTCCGAAAAGGTAGGCATGATTATATCCTCCGAAAGCCTGAGCGATGGCTCCGCCACACATCAATCCGATCCCGATCCCGACATCCCAACTGGTCAGATAAGTAGAAGTAGCCGTACCCCGTTGACTATTGGTGCCCAGATTGACGAACAAGGTATTGAAAGCCGGAAACATCGTACCGAAAGCCAACCCCTGTAAAAGAGCGATTACCAGAAAAATGACAGAAGTAGCTCCGGCATTCCACTTCACCCAATATGCACAGGCCGAGAGTGCAAAAAAACTGGCACAAGCCAGATACATCCCCAAAGAGATCACCTGGGTAATTCTCCCTTTATCGACCTGTTTGCCGGAAAAGATACGGGATACCGCCAAACCGACAGCCATAAAAGTGAAGTACAATCCCGAGCTCACCCCGATCCCTATTTCTTCGGCATACATAGCCACGTAACTGGTAGTCATCCCATACGGAATAGAAAGCAATAAAAGTGAAATACCGGCCGGTAATCCCTTTACAAGAAAAAAGCGGTCTAAAGAAATCGGTTCCCGTTTCACCGGTTGTTTAAAGGGCGTTTTTACTAAAGAAGCCATGATGAAGCCCAGACTTCCGGACACCAGCGAACAAGTAAAAATAACGGCATACGAACAATGTCCGTGCATAAACAATCCGGTCATCGGCCCGAAGCTCATGGCAATATTATTGGCCAGTCCATAATAACCCAAGCCTTCTCCCCGCCGGGAAGAAGGCAGGATATCTATGACAATCGTATTTCCTGCGACAGACACCATCCCAAAGGCAAACCCATGTACAATCCGTAAAGCGATAAACAAAACCAAAGCTCCGGCTAACATATACCCTCCGAAAATAACGGTGAAGACAAAATAAGCGAGCAGATACAAAGGTTTCCGACTGAAAGTATCGAGCATATACCCGGAAAAAGGCCGGATACACAAACACGCCAGCGTATAGCAAGACAAAATAAACCCGATCATCGACTTACCTGCCATAAACTGCTCTTTCAAATAAAACGGCAATACCGGCAAAAGCAAGTAGAAAGCAAAGAAAAGCAGGAAATTGGCTGCCAGGATATAACAAAAATTAAAAGAAAAAAGCTTGTCTTTAATCATAGCATATTCAAAACCAAATGCAAAAGTAATAATAATTAGTTCATAAAGTCCATCGACTTTATAAACATTTACTTTTGTATTACATAAATAATCCCGGCAGAATGAATTATTTTATGAAAAAAAGTTGCTGATCAGACTGCAACTCTCACACTCGGAGAATTTAGCCGGTTAGAATTTCAGGCTTCAAACTTATTAAATGAATCAGCTGTTTTTCCTATTTAAAAACATGAAGTACAAAAATATGAATTATTCTCATTTTTAACATTATATAGACTTTATAACTCTAATAATTTTCGAATCAGATATTAAAAAAGTTCTGGTTATATCCATTCTCAAGCATACTATTGTATTTTTCTTCGTCGAAAGAGTAGAGATAAGCTCCTTTTTTCGAAGTAGAGTAGTCCTTTTTACCCGTATTGATCAGGATATTCATGCTATGGATCTTCTTCCGGAAATTACGTTTGTCGATTTCACATCCGAAAATCGCCTCGTAAAGCATCTGTAAAGAAGGAAGCGTAAACTCCTGAGGTAACAGGTTGAAACCTACCGGACAATTGGTCGCCCGTCTTCTCAAACGCCCCAAAGCTTTCGTAACCATCTGGTTGTGATCGAAGATCAGAGGAGGCACTTGCTCCAACAGTACCCATGCTGCATTATATGAACTCACCGCTTCTTTATCATAATTACGGATATCCATCAAAGCAAAATAAGCGGCAGAAACGACACGGGCTCCCGGATCACGTCCCACATCACTGAATGTCATCAATTGCTCCATATAAACTTTTTCCAAGCCGGTACAATCCCTCAATACCCGTTCCGCTGCCTGGTCCAGATTCTCATCCGCCCGCAAAAAACCTCCCATCAGAGACCATTCTCCCTTACAAGGTTCAAAATTCCGCTTTAATAACAACAACTTTAATCCTTCCTCATCGAAACCAAAAATAATACAATCTACAGCGACTTTGAAATCAGCCTCTTGTTCATAATACCTTATACTTTCCACCTCGTAAAATTTTTTTACAAAACAAGCAAAAAAATAATTATAAGGCAAATTTTTTCTACAGTTAAAAGTATAAGATACACTTAAGCTTCTATTTCTCGTATACCGATTTGTTTCTCACTTTCACAGGTCGTATTCCTTCGAGTGTTGGTGTCACCGGAAGAATTGTCCCATCTTTACCGAAATACATCCGGTCGATACACACTTCGCGGTGATATCCGGCAGCTTCCCCCATCGTGATCCCTTCCGGCCGTTTAAAACGGTGATATACGATATACCATTCGTCCTTCCCCGGCACTTGGATCACCGAATTATGCCCTGTCCCATAAATTCCTTTTTCGGGATCTTTCGCCAGGATCAGATTTGATTCCGGTATCTGAATCGGCCCGACAGGAGAATCGGCAATGCCATAACGTACCCGGTAATTTTCACTGCGGGTATCGTCTTCCGACCACAAAAAATAATACTTTCCTTTTCTGAAAATCACACAGGTCCCCTCCCGGAAAGTTCCGTCCGAAGGAGTAATCACCCTCTGGCTTCCAGGTACGATATTCAGCCTATCCCCGCTCAATTCGGCCACGGCCATAAATCCGTTCCCCCAATAAAGATAACTCTTACCGGATACCGGATCGGTAAATACATCGGGATCGATATTCTGTCCCCCGCTCACCCCCTGAGGCAAACGGTCGATCAAAGGTTTTCCCGAATCCTTGAAAGGCCCGGCAGGATGATCGGCCACAGCCACCCCCACTTTCTGAGCTGCCGTATAATAATAGAAATACTTATATTTCCCTCCGATCTTTTCTTCGGTAATACAAGGAGCCCAGGCATTCCGGTCGGCCCATTTCACCTGTGAGGGCAGATCGAGTATAATCCCTTCGTCCTGCCAATGTACCAAGTCAGGAGATGAGAAAGCCTTAAAACTGTTTCCTCCCCATCCCTCATACCCATCGGTGGTCGGATACAAATAAAACTTCCCCGTTTGCCGGGCAAACAAGATCGCCGGATCGGCATGAAAATCACAGATCACCGGATTACCTGCCTCCGGATCCGTCCCCTGATAGATTGTCCGCCTGCGGGCATTGCCCCAATACCGTTCCAATCGTCCGGCTTCAGCCGCCGTCACCGGAATAATCGTTCCGTGCCGGGGATGAAAATCCCGTGCAATACGTTCCCGATTCTTCAACAGACTCTTGATTCTGGCATGGGGCAAAGACAAACCGAAAGGCTTGATCAGGTAACCGTCGGCTCCCGACTCGTAACCTGCAATTTTATCTTTTTCACTTTGTTTGGCAGTCAGCAGGAGTAATGGTCTCCCACTTGCAAACGAAGTAGTCCGGCATCCGTACCCACCCACACAAATCCTTCATCATCCTGCAACAGACTCCTGACCGAATTGGTCGACAACCGACATTTCACCTCTTCCAGCCGATGTAAATTAAACTGCCGTCTACGGGTATCCACCCGGTTTATGCCTCCACCGAAAAGTCCCAACCACATATTGTTATCCTGATCCTGAAGGATGGAATTCACTTCACTGTATGAAATTGAATTTCCCCCATCCCAGGACGAATAATTATAAAAGAAATCTGTCCGGGAGGTATCGGGTAAAAGACTCAAGCCACTTCTCGACCCGCCCCATAAGGTTCGGGCATTACGGTCTTCCGCAATCACATAAACGATATCATCCAGAATAGATGTGGGCAGGTTGAATCGCATTATTAGTCAATAAGTTTCGGTTATACAAGTTCGATTTATAAGTGACAAAATCATATCCGTCATACCGAATCAATCCACTATTCGTTGCAATCCAAATAAACCCTTCACAATCCTGGTACACTTGCCGGACTTCATTACTTGTTCCCCCTTGTGGTAAGGCCAAGATCTCGAATTGTAAATCCAAACGTCTCTGTTGCCCCCTAGCCGACTCTGTGTTTCCCATACTTAAAACAAGAGTGAAAACGATGAAATAAAATAATCCCGGATTTAAAATAATTCTCATATTCAGCACTTAGTTGACAATAAAAAGGAATCTTTATGAAGCGAAGATAAGTATTAATTTTGGCAAGTGAAACTTAAAATATTTAACAACCAGATTAAATTCCACTTCCTTTCCCCGGAATATATTTTACATACGCCACCAATGCATAAATCACATTTAAACTATTACACCTTGTCGTTTAAAAAAGTCAGAGAATTATTCGATAATTTTTTGTAAAGTCAGAAATGCCCGTATTCCTTTTTCAGTAAATAGTCTGTAACTGGCCGATCGAAGTATTTTCAATGCCGGTCAGGAATATCATTCCGAGCTAAATCTTTTATCTGCACCAGGGGGAGAAATCCTTCCAATACGCTAAGCAGGAAGGGCAGATCGGATCAGGACCGAAAGGACCCGGCCTCTTTGAGTATCAATATATAAGCGAAAAAACGCCCCGAAGGGCGTTTTCATTATCCTAAATATGTTTTCAACAATTTACTTCTTGAAGAGTGTCTTAAACGACGAATGGCCTTCTCTTTAATCTGCCGCACCCTTTCACGGGTCAGGCCGAACTTCTCGCCGATCTCTTCCAAAGTCATTTCCTGGGTATTGATCCCGAAGAATAATTTGATAATATCCCTTTCCCTTTCGGTCAAAGTAGACAAAGCTCTTTCTACTTCGGTAGAAAGCGATTCGTTGATCAACGTACGGTCAGCGATAGGCGAATCGTCATTTACCAATACATCCAGCAAACTATTATCTTCTCCCTCGACGAAAGGAGCATCCACTGAAATATGACGTCCGGATACCCTTAACGTATCGGCCACTTTTTCTGCGGGCAAATCCAATGAATCAGCCAATTCTTCAGGCGAAGGACGACGTTCGTTCTCTTGTTCGAAACGCGAAAAAGCCTTGTTGATTTTATTCAATGAACCAACCTGATTCAAAGGCAAACGAACAATACGCGACTGTTCTGCCAAAGCCTGCAGGATAGACTGACGAATCCACCACACTGCATAAGATATAAACTTAAACCCACGGGTTTCGTCGAATTTTTCTGCAGCTTTGATCAAACCGAGGTTCCCCTCGTTTATCAAGTCCGGCAAGCTCAAGCCTTGATTCTGATACTGCTTGGCCACAGACACTACAAACCGCAGATTCGCCCTCGTCAATTTCTCCAGTGCTTTCTGGTCTCCCTTCCGGATCCGCTGAGCCAGCTCAACTTCTTCTTCAACGGTTATCAGATCCTCTTTACCAATTTCCTGCAAATACTTATCCAGAGATGCACTTTCCCTGTTGGTTATTGATTTTGTGATTTTTAGTTGTCTCATACTATCTTTTATATACCACTGCAAACGTCCTGCAAAGGTATGGTTTTTTATTCATTAAGCAATTTGTAAAATTGTCCAATCTTAGTAGATTAACATTTTTTAATCCCGCAGCGAAAAAGCGAAATATTCAACTCTTCCCCTCGGACTCACTGCAGTAACGAAAACTCCCTCATCTCCGGCTGCTTTCAGAGCCCTCTCCAAATCCTCGCTATCGTAGATGACCATGTCGTTAATTTTAACAATAATATAACCTTCGGTCAACCCAGCTGATTTTAATTTACCATTTTTCAAATCGGTAATCTTAACCCCTTTATTCAGCCGATAGCGATAACGTTCTGCCTGCGTCAAGGGTTGCACCTCAGCTCCCAAAATTCCGGAACCGGTCTTCAGGCTGACATCTCCATAACTATTTTGCAAAACAACATCTGCAACCTTCTCTTTTCCATCCCGGCTCAAAGTCATCTGAATCGTATTCCCGGGGGTATATTGGGCCAACTGTTCCTGCAACTGTGCAAAAGTCTTCGCTTCATAGCCATTCAACTGCAAAATAACATCCCCGACTTTCACTCCGGCCTTTTCAGCAGCTCCACCCGGAATCACTTCCGCCACATAAATACCCGATTGCTCTTTCAACTTGTATTCTTTCGCTAAGGCCGGAGTCAATTCCTGCATCTTGATACCGATCATTGCCCGCTGTACCTTACCGTATTCTTTCAGGTCACTGACCACTTTACGTGCTACATTCACCGGCACTGCAAACGAATATCCCGAATAGCTCCCGGTAGGTGACTGAATAGCCGTATTGATACCGATCAACTCTCCTTTCGCATTCACCAAGGCACCACCGCTATTTCCGGGATTCACCGCAGCATCCGTTTGTAAGAAAGATTCCAGGTTCATTTTTCCCCCCAGCTGACGAGCCTTGGCACTGATGATTCCTGCCGTAACCGTAGAAGTCAGATTGTAAGGATTACCGACAGCCAGTACCCATTCTCCTAAAACCACATCATCCGAATTACCGTATTCGATAGGCTGTAAACCGTTCGCATCGATTTTCAACAGGGCTATATCCGTATCGGGATCGGTTCCGATTACCTTTGCTTCGAATTCACGCTTATCGTTCAAAGTAACCATCACCTTATCACTCCGGTCGATCACGTGATTATTGGTAATGATATAACCATCTTCCGTAATGATCACTCCCGATCCGATTCCCATATTCCGGGGCACTTCACGCATCTGGGGTTGTACTCCTCCAAACCAAAATTCCAAAGGATTTCCATAATACTCCTTTCTCATCTGTACGGTCATCACATTGACCACAGCAGGTACTGTCTTTTTGGCAGCCATTCGCAGGTCTACCGGCCCAGCACTGTCATTAAGTACGTCATTTTCAGATTTATGAACGACAGGACGCACAGCGCCCGGACCTACAATTTGGTGTTGCAGGGTAGATTGTATGGTTTTCGAACCGAAATTATCAGCTATAAAATAAGCAATCAGGCCGCCTGCAAGCCCTAACACCAACGGAATAATAAACTTTGTTATTTTCATATTCTCTTCCTGATTAAATTGTTACAATTTCCAATTATCTTTGTCGTTTACAATAGTAACAATATCTTTGCCAAGTGTTTATTAATAATTTCTTAATTAGCAAAGCTTAACATCACACTATGATTATTAAGTTTCAAAAATTTCAAGGTGCTGGCAATGACTTCATTATCATTGATAATCGCAATCAGGTATACGAATTTACAAGAGAAATTGTTGAGTATTTCTGTGATCGCAAATTCGGTATCGGAGCCGATGGGCTGATGTTATTAGAAACTTGTCCGGGTTACGATTTCAAGATGCGGTATTTCAACTCCGATGGCAGGGAAGCCAGTCTGTGCGGTAACGGCAGCAGATGCATCGTTGCCTATGCCCATCGCTTGGGCCTGTTTCTGCAAACCACCCGTTTCCTGGCAGCAGACGGTGAACATCAGGGCGAAATTACCCTCCAGGGCGTACGGGTTAAAATGAACGATGTATCCCGAATTACGGTGACCCCCGATTATTTCTTCCTGGATACCGGCTCTCCCCATTATGTAAAAGTAGTAGCCGATGCATTTCAGACGGACGTCGTCACAGCAGGCCGTATGATCCGTTATGCCCCTTCTTTCCAACCCGGAGGCACCAACGTAAACTTCATTACCCCCACTCCGGCATGTATCCGAATCGCTACCTATGAGCGAGGAGTCGAAGACGAAACCCTCGCCTGCGGGACCGGTTGTGTAGCCGCTGCCCTTTCCGCAGCCCTGTTAAATCACGACCACTCCGGGACCTATACGTTACAAACCAAAGGAGGTATATTGAAAGTAAGTTTCAAACAACTGGCAGACAACCATTTCACAGACATTTGGCTGGAAGGTCCTGCCGAATTCGTTTTTGCCGGCGAAATCGAAACACCCCAAAACCGAGACAAGAAAGCAATGTAAGCGGAGTGCCGGTCAGCCTCCCACCTTTAGGCCTTCCTGATTGGCGCAATCTTCGATTCCGGGAAAAATTTCATCAGGAAGGCTATTTCGCTTATCAGCCACAGAAATGTCAAGCCACGAAACATCAATCAGAGACAGGAGTTCGCCGATCGTTTTTCCGGCCAGCCGGAAAACCTTTACTTAGCTTCTTCGGCCTTTTTAAATACAGCGACTACCTTATTTTTAGACAGGAAAGAAAGTTTGTTGTCTTTGATCGAATAACCGTCTACACCATCCAGCATTTGGAAAAATTCCGTTTCGGTCTGTAGGTCGGGACAAGCCATCCGCGTCGCTCCCATCGGAGAAAATTTCAAACGGCTCGACTCCATTTCATAATTACCGAAAAAACGGTTACAGCCCCCCCTTCCGTTCACCCGGTGTTCGGCTTCATTAAACTGAATAAAAATCTCGCTATTGGGATCGGTCAAGCTCAATTCTTTATCGTTAAGCGTTTGCAATACCCATTTCACTCCACTCAACTTCGCCATATTTTTCGAAGAGTTACATCCGACAACAGATAACGCAACACATAACACGAGTAAAAAACTTTTCATGACTTTTTCCTTTTCAATTTAAACTATTAAACTTAAAATACCATAGCAAACGATACAATGGTATCCCTTAATATATCATTTCTTTTTCAGCAAATATCATGCCAACATAATCCGTTATGTTCTTCTCCCTCTTTAGCTTCCCATTGGTTTTGCGCCTACGGTCTGATACCCTAACAATCTAAAACACATAACATTATAATCATACATATAGAAGCGGATATTATATTCGTCCGGCGTCTGATAAAAATTATTTTGCATAGTCACCAAATCAGGTTTTTTCTCCTTCGAAGGGACTACAGCGAACATATAATCATAATATCCCTGTTTCAGCTCGGCCTGCCCGACATACGCTTTATTCTTCGCATCATAGTCCATTTTTAATTCAGGCAGCAACTGCCAGTCTGCAAATTTCCCATAGATATAAACTTCCGCTCCGGGAATAGGTTCCGGATAAAGAATAGCAAAATGGGCGACGATATAATCGGCTTCCAGATCAGAATTTTGTACATTCTCTGCCTCGATGTAAAAATTCCCCCCCCCGATCAGGGGTCGGAATATAACGCTGAGGAACGGTACCAGGTACCAGGATGAAATTATATCTCCCTTCCGGTCCCTTCAATACATCTTTCACATAACGGGTATAATAAACCAAACTGGAACATTGGAAATTACGAAAAGGAGACAAACCGTTGAAAATATTATCGCTCCCGTTGCCATATACCAATTGGTTTTGCCGGACAAAAGTGGGAGTAAAATTTCTGCGGGAATTCGGATCCTGGTTTTGAGTCACATACACCCGGGTATCCCGCACCGGATTATAGATCTGCAAACCGGTATAGTTCACTGTAAAATTCAGTTGCTGGGAAGTGTACAAAAAAGTAGGATTCGTGCTATTCACCACAGATGCAGCGATACCGACCTTATTTTCCACGACAGCAAAACGTTGTGAAACAACCGCACTATCCGGATTCTGATCGTTGTATACCTGTAATAAATAGTTCCCGGACAATTTGATACCCACTTCTTCATTCGGCAAATTCAAGGTAAACCGGGTGTAAGGCACAACCGTATTGAAAGAGTATTCGTAATTATCCAGCGGATTACTGAAAAATCCGGTCAAATAAGTAAAACTGCTCAAATTGGAATTATTCCAATCAGGATCGCAATGAACAATTTTATAGGTATATGAGTTCGTCTCGCTACTCAGATCGTCGAAACTAAAAAAAAGCTGCTGTCCACTCCCCAACTCGATAACCGGTTCGGCAAAAGGACTGCCGACAGGGTAACACTGAACGGTTCTGATCTGGCTTTGCGCCGGTATCATATTCCCTATCCCCAGGATAAAAACCGATAGATTCAAAAAAAACTTCATCCCCAATAAATTAAAATCTAATTAACGACAAAATTACGTAATTGGTTTGTATATTTGTGCCTTAATTTTAGGAAAACTATAACACTTCATATTTTTGCAAGCCCCTTATCGGGGCGAGGTAAAAAGTTATGTGGTCAGTAATTGTAAATACTTAATTATTAATAATTAAAACACATGTCCAAGGTAATCAAATTAAAAAAAGGCCTTGATATCAAGTTAAACGGAGAAGCGGAAAAAGTGGTGCAACCTGCTGGTAAAATAACCAGTTGTGCGTTAAAACCGACGGATTTCCGGGCTATGACTCCGAAACTAGCAGTCAAGGTCGGCGATGAAGTGAAAGCGGGAGATGTCTTATTTATCGACAAAACACATCCCGAAATTAAATTCACAACACCGGTAAGTGGTACCATTGAAGCCATCAACCGAGGCGAAAGACGTAAATTACTGGAAGTCGTGGTCAAGGCAGATGCCGAGACCCGGTACCGGGATTTCGGAAAAACAGAAGTCAGCAAACTGAATCGGGATGAAATCATCGACAGGCTGTTGGAAAGCGGCGTTTGGCCTCTGATCAAACAACGTCCTTACGACATCATTGCAGACCCGATGAGTACACCGAAAGCCGTTTTCGTGTCGGCCTTCGATTCTGCTCCTCTGGCTCCGGATTACGACCTGATCCTGAACAATCAGAGCAAAGATCTTCAAACCGGTATCGATTGCCTTTGCAAACTCTGCAATAAAAATGTAAATCTGGGCTTGCAGGAAAATACTCCCTCCGCTTCTGTATTTACCAAACTACAGCATGTAGATATCAATTATTTTGCCGGTCCGCATCCGGCTGGCAACGTAGGTGTTCAGATTCATCACCTGAATCCGATCAACAAAGGAGAACAAGTATGGGTGGTCAACATTCAGGATGTCGCTATCATCGGCCGCCTGTTCAATGAAGGCCGGTTCGATGCACGTAAAATTATCGCCCTGGTCGGTTCTGAAGTGACAAAACCCCAGTATTATCATAGTATTTTGGGTGCTTCTATTCAGGATCTCACCGCAGGAAAATTAAAAAATGCAGTAGAACAACGGATCATTTCCGGCAACGTACTCACCGGAACCCGAGTCGTTCCGGAAGGTCATCTGGGCTATTACGACAATCAAATCACCGTCATCCCGGAAGGCAATAACTACGAATTTTTAGGCTGGGCGGCCCCGGGGTTCAATAAATTCTCGGCTTCCAGATTATTCCCGTCCTTTTTATGTCCGAAGAAACATTACACCCTGGACACCAATTACCACGGTGAACGCCGGGCCTTCGTCGTTACCGGACAATATGAAAAAGTATTTCCGATGGACATCTATCCGGTATATTTGCTGAAAGCTGTCCTCGCCCAGGATATCGACCGCATGGAACAACTCGGTATCTACGAAGTTGTGCCCGAAGACATGGCTTTATGTGAATTTGTCTGTACCTCGAAGACGCCTGTTCAGAAAATCCTGAGCGACGGAATCGAACTGATGATGAAAGAAACGAATTAATTTACGATGGAAGATTTCCGATCATCACCCAATAGGGAGGTATCGGAGCTAACATCTAAAATTTAAAATCTAAAATTAATAAAATGAACTTTTTACGAAATTATTTGGATAAGCAGAAACCCAAATTTGAAAAAGGAGGTAAGCTGGAAAAATTCCACTCCGTTTTCACCGGTTTCGAGTCTTTTCTTTTCGTGCCGAATACGACCACTTCCAGCGGAGCTCATATCCGGGATGCCGTCGATCTGAAGAGAACCATGATCATCGTGGTACTTGCTTTGATTCCGGCACTTCTTTTCGGGATATACAACGTAGGTTATCAGCATTTCAATGCTGTCGGCGGCCTGGCAGACACCACTTTCTTCCAACTGTTCTTCTACGGTTTGTGGAAAGTGCTCCCCATGATCATCGTATCTTATGTCGTTGGATTGGGCATCGAATTTGCAGTCGCCCAAATGAAGGGACATGAAATCAATGAAGGTTTTCTGGTTTCCGGTTTACTGATCCCCATGATTATGCCTGTCGAAGCTCCGTTATGGATGGTGGCTTTATCGACAGCCTTCGCAGTAATCATCGGTAAAGAAATTTTCGGAGGTACAGGTATGAACATCTGGAATCCAGCCCTGTTGGCCCGTGCTTTCTTTTTCTTCTCCTATCCTTCTATGATTTCAGGAGATAAAGTATGGATTGCCGGAGACACAGCCGATGCCATCTCACAAGCCACTCCACTGGCACAAATGGCTCTGGGCCAACCCCTGACTTACAGTACGGCAGACATGTTCTGGGGATTTATTCCCGGTTCGGTCGGTGAAACCTCGGCCTTCTGTATTCTGATCGGAGCTGTGATTCTGTTATTGACCAACGTCGCCAGTTGGCGCACCATGATTTCGGTTTTTGTCGGAGGTTATCTCATGGCGCTCATATTCCAGCCGATTTCCGGTGTCGAAGCCTATCAGCAACTGTTAATGGGCGGTTTTGCTTTCGGAGCGGTATTTATGGCTACCGACCCGGTAACTTCCGCTCAAACCAATACAGGTAAATATGTTTACGGTCTGTTGATCGGAGCGATGGCTGTGATCATCCGTTGCATCAACCCGGGTTATCCCGAAGGCATGATGCTGGCAATCCTGCTGATGAACACGTTCGCTCCCCTGATCGACTGGTTCGTTGTACAGGCTAACATCAAACGCAGACTGAAAAGAGCGAAAGCCGTTGCTAATTGACGATTTAAGATTTAAGCAATCATAGATTTAAAAGATATGAATAAACAAGGAAATACCTATACATTCCTCTATTCAGTTGTTCTGGTAGTCGTTGTTGCAGCGCTACTATCCATCGTATCTCTTTCCCTGCAACCCCGGCAGCATGAAAACCGCCAAAACGAAAAGAGACAGAACATACTGAGTGCGATACACATTTCCTCCACTGCTGCCAATTCTGCAGAACTCTTCGACAAATATATCAAGGAGCAGTTTATTATAAACAGCAAAGGAGATAGAATCGAAGGCAAGGCCTTTGACGTAAACATCGAAAAACAATACAACCTACCGGTTGAAAAACGGGAACTTCCCGTATTTGTCGCCAATGTCGACGGAGCCACCAAATACATCCTACCGATTTACGGAGCCGGTTTATGGGGCCCTATCTGGGGATATATCTCCCTGGACGACAACAAAGATACCGTTTACGGTACTTTCTTCGACCACCAGGGAGAAACTCCGGGGTTGGGAGCTGAAATTACCACGCCTGAATTCAATAAAAAATTCCGGAACAAACAGATTTTCTCTGGGAATCAGTTGGTTGGAATTCTGGTCGTAAAAGGCGGGAATGCTTCCGGGGCGAATGAAGTCGATGCCATATCCGGAGGTACGATCACTTCCAAAGGAGTAGAGACCATGATCAAGAATTACTTAACCTATTACGAACCGTTTTTAAAACAAAAATAAAATGAGCGCATTATTTTCAGCTAAGAACCGGGAATTCCTGCTCGGTCCTCTGAGTAAGAACAACCCGGTTATCGTACAGGTCCTGGGTATTTGTTCTGCCCTTGCTGTTACTGCCAAGCTGGAGCCTGCCATCGTAATGGGGCTTTCGGTAACAGCCGTAACCGCTTTCTCGAATGTGATCCTTTCGCTGATGCGAAATACCATTCCGACCCGTATCCGTATCATCGTACAATTGGTCGTTGTGGCCGCTCTTGTAATCATCGTCGATCAGCTGTTGAAAGCTTTCGCTTACGATGTCAGCAAACAGCTGTCCGTATATGTCGGATTGATCATCACCAACTGTATCATCATGGGGCGTATCGAAGCTTTCGCCCTCGCCAATAAACCTTGGCCTTCTTTGTTGGACGGTATCGGTAACGGTTTGGGGTACGGCCTGATCCTGGTGATCGTAGCTTTCTTCCGTGAACTGCTTGGTTCGGGTACACTTTACGGTTTCCGTATTATTCCGGAATCGTGGTATGTACAGAACGGCGGTTGTTATCTCAATAACGGTTTGATGATTATGCCGGCCATGGCTTTGATTCTTGTCGGACTGATTATCTGGGTACACCGTTCCAGAAATAAAGATTTAATAGAAAAATAATTAAAGTAAAAATAAGATATGGAAAATCTATTAAATATATTCGTCCGTTCCATCTTCATCGACAATATGATCTTTGCCTATTTCTTAGGCATGTGTTCCTATCTGGCCGTATCGAAGACTGTGAAGACCTCTTTCGGTCTGGGAATCGCTGTTATTTTCGTATTGTTCATCACCGTTCCGGTCAATTATCTGTTAGACAACTATGTGTTGAAACCCGGCGCTTTACAATGGTTGCTCGGGGATGAAGCTGCCGGAATCGATCTGAGCTTCCTGAGTTTTATCATGTTCATCGCCATCATCGCCGCTATGGTACAATTGGTGGAAATGATCGTCGAGAAATTCGCTCCCGCTTTGTACAACCAATTGGGTATCTTCCTGCCCCTGATCGCTGTAAACTGTGCTATCATGGGAGCTTCCCTGTTTATGCAACAGCGGAACTACGGCAGTGTACTCGAAGCGACGACATTCGGTTTGGGCTCAGGTATCGGCTGGATGCTGGCTATCGTATGTATTGCCGCTATCCGGGAGAAACTGAAATATTCCGACATTCCGGCTCCATTACGGGGAATCGGTATCACGTTTATCGTGACCGGACTGATGGCTATCTCTTTCATGAGTTTCCTGGGTATCGACCTGAATAAACTGAAAGCTCAGCCGGCACAAACCGAAACGACGGCACAGGTATCCTCTTATGGTGAAGAAGAGACCGTCACCGGCTACCTGACTGAAAAAGATCAGATGGCTTCAGCACAAAATGAAGGCAATGCCGATGCAGAATAATTTAAAATTTAAAATCTAAAATTTAAAATTAAATGGTACTATTAGCAATAAATACAACAATCGTCACTACCGGCATTGTGGTATTCCTGATTGTCATCCTGATTCTGGTGGGTATCCTTTTGTTTGCCAAAGCCAAACTGACCGCCAAAGGGGATGTGAAAATCAGCATTAACAATGGCGACCGGGTCATTACAATCGAACCGGGCAGTTCACTGTTGTCCACCCTGGCAGGCCAGAAAATATTCCTGCCCTCGGCCTGTGGTGGTAAAGGTTCCTGTGGTATGTGTAAATGCCAGGTAGATTCGGGTGCAGGTTCTATCCTCCCGACCGAAACAGGTTTCTTCTCCTACAAACAACAGCACGAAAACTGGCGTCTGGCTTGTCAGGTGAAAGTGAAAGAAAATATCGAAATGCGTATTCCGGAATCCGTGATGGGAATCAAAAAATGGGAATGTACCGTAGTTTCCAACCGGAATATTTCTACTTTCCTGAAAGAATTCGTTGTAAAATTGCCGGAAGGTGAAAATCTGAAATTCAAATCCGGAGGTTATATTCAAATCGATGTGCCTGCTCTGGATGTCGACTTCAAGGATATGATCATCGATGAAAAATACAAAGGCGATTGGGAAAAGATGAAAATGTTCGATCTGAAAATGCACAATCCCGAACCGACTTACCGGGCTTACTCCATGGCCAATTCTCCGGCAGAAGGCAATATCATCATGTTGAACATCCGTATCGCCACTCCGCCGTTCGACCGTGCGGCAGGCGCTTTTGCTCCGGTAAATCCGGGTATCTGTTCTTCTTTTATCTTCTCGCGCAAACCGGGAGACAAAGTAACGATTTCCGGTCCTTACGGTGAATTCTTCCTGCGTGAAACCAACAACGAGATGATGTTCATCGGTGGTGGTGCCGGTATGGCTCCGATGCGTTCACACATCTTCAACCTGTTCCATACGATGCACACCGACCGCAAAGTGACCTTCTGGTACGGAGCACGTGCCCTGCAGGAAGCTCCCTACGTGGATGAATTCAATAAGATCCAGGAAGAAAATCCGAATTTCCACTGGACACTGGCACTCGACCGTCCGGATCCCGTTGCAGATGCTGCCGGTGTAGCCTACAAACCAGGCTTTGTACACCAGGTGATCTTCGAGAACTATCTGAAGAACCACGAGAACCCCGAAGATATCGAATACTATTTGTGCGGACCTCCAATGATGATCCAGGCAGTCACCAAAATGCTGTACGATCTGGGAGTTCCCGACGAAAATGTCATGTACGACAACTTCGGTGGATAATCCTGATAAAAAAACCGTTCTTTTTGCAGAGAACGGTTTTTATTTATACCCGGCCAACCTGTCATTACATCCATTCGCTGACATCATTCCCCCGTTATCGGTATTATTTTTCCAATACCCGGCTCTGGTAAGTTCCTGAAACATCACTGATCTACTCTTGTAAAGCCGCTTTCCACTTCATCAAATCCGTTTTCCCATAAAAAGTAGCCGTTAAGTCACACTTCTCGTCCAACAATCTAATCCCCCCTTACAAAATTGTTTCTTCTTTACAAACCTGCCCGGCTGATAAAAAACGATCGGAATAAGTTTTATCATTCTTCTACCGGAACAAATTATAAATCCCCTCCAACGAACCGTTTAAAGGGGAAATTGAAGCATCAAACCAACTCATTATCAGCGAGTCATATATTTCAAATTGACAGCATACAAGATAATAAATAGAAGAGATATAAGGCCCGAAAAGAACATCACCATCCCGACATACATCGAGAATCCGGCAAAATAAGGCAATACAAAAAGAGCCAGAATCTGAGCTGCCGTATAGAGATAAAAACCGAGACGGCGTAATTGAAACATCAGGATTGCCCCCAGCAAACTGATCACACTCAACACCAGGCTTACGACGGCAATCTCCCTGGCATGTACAAAAGTGGCCTGCAGACTCGCCATAGTCGAATTCAGAATATCGGAAAGAACGGCAGATCCGGCCCCCTGGTCCATACTGTTCAGCATGGAAGAATAATGTTCCATCTGCATCGATGAGTCGGTCAATCCGGCTGTAAATACGGAAAATAAATTGGATAAAGTTCCCCAACCACTACCGATAAAAGTAAGAATACACAATACCAATAAAAAAGTCGGGCGCTGAAGCTTGTTCTGCTGTTCTTCAAAAGGATTTTCCATGTTTTTCAATTCTGTTTGTTCACATTCTATTGGGTACAAAGATACAAAATTCAAAAAATATCTAACCGATTACATCACTTTCAATTCAAAACTTTTCAACAAATAAAAGTTTAAAATGCTTTGCTTTGGAAAAGGATTTAGTTTAATTTTGACAAAAATATTTTTAACTACTTAACTATGGAAAGAGATACCGTTATATTTGACCTGATTAAAAAGGAGTGCCAGCGTCAAAAAGAAGGAATCGAACTGATTGCTTCTGAAAATTTTGTGAGTGATGAAGTCATGGAAGCCATGGGATCCTGCCTGACTAATAAATATGCAGAAGGTTATCCCGGAGCCCGTTATTACGGTGGTTGCCAGATCGTCGACCAGACCGAACAATTGGCGATCGACCGGGCATGCAAATTATTCGGTGCCGAATATGCGAACGTGCAGCCTCATTCCGGAGCACAAGCCAATGCTGCCGTATTCTTTGCCTGTATGAAACCGGGCGATACTTACCTGGGACTGGATTTGGCTCACGGAGGTCATCTGTCTCACGGCTCACCTGTCAACCTTTCAGGAATCAACTATAAACCGATCGCTTATCATGTAAAAGAGGATACCGGTCTGGTAGACTATGATGAAATGGAACGCCTGGCGCTGGAACACAAACCGAAAATGATCGTTTCGGGAGCTTCTGCCTATTCCCGTGACTGGGATTATAAACGGATGCGTGAAATCGCCGATAAAGTAGGTGCAATCCTGATGTACGATATGGCTCATCCGGCCGGTTTGATCGCCAAAGGCCTGCTGAACAATCCGTTCGAATATTGTCACATTGTAACGACCACCACGCATAAGACCTTACGCGGACCACGTGGAGGTATGATTTTACTTCCCAAAGATTTTCCGAATCCCTGGGGATTGAAAACACCGAAAGGAGAAATCAAGATGATGTCACAAGTCATCAATTTTTCAGTATTCCCGGGACAGCAGGGCGGACCGCTGGAACATGTCATCGCAGCTAAAGCAGTCGCTTTCGAAGAAGCGCTGTCCGATTCTTATACCGAATATGCAAAGCAAGTGCAGAAAAACGCAAAAGTTATGGCACAAGCTTTCATGGATAAAGGATATAAAGTGGTTTCAGGCGGAACAGACAACCATTGCATGCTGATCGACCTGCGGACCAAATTCCCGGAACTGACCGGTAAAAAAGCTGAAAACACCCTGGTAAAAGCCGACATTACGATCAACAAAAACATGGTGCCTTTCGACAGCCGTTCTCCGTTCCAGACTTCCGGTATCCGTGTCGGAACTCCGGCTATCACAACCCGGGGACTGAAAGAAGAGGATATGAAAGTGATCGTCGACATGATCGACCGGATCCTGTCGAATATCGACGATGAAAACGTCATTGCAGAAGTGAAGAAAGAAGTCAATGCGATGATGAATCCCCGTCCGATGTTCGCCTGGTAATAGGAAAATATAACCCATTAAAAGCTGCCTTAAGGGCAGCTTTTTTGTTTTCCTCTCACTCCAGGATCTTAAAAGCAATATCGAGATAAGCATCCATATCGATCGTTTTCTCCCGGATATATTCGTCACTGCGTTTATGCCCCAAACGAATCACGATAGCATTTTTCTGAGGAATGACGAACATATACTGTCCTCCTAGCCCCCGAAACGCAGGAAACCGCATCTCTTTGTAATGCATAATCCAGATTTGAAAGCCATAATAATCCAATGATCCGTCTCCGAATTCATTTTCCAGATATCCGGCTGGGGTTATCGCTTCATTCAGATAAGTTTCGGAGATCAGCTGCCGGCCGTTCCAATTTCCTTTATTCAGAATCAAACGTCCGAGCCGCGCCAAATCCCGGGCCGTCGTATTGAAACAACAATATGTTTTCTCATCCCCGTCTTCCCGGTCCAGGTTCCACAAAGCGTCGTTGCAGGCTCCCAGGGGTTTCCATAATTTTCTTTCAGCATATTCACTGATACTCACCGGGCTATGGACTTTCACTTCTGTCTTAAAGATCCCCCACTCATATTCCTTCTCTTTATGCACCTTATCTAAAGCTGCTTCGAGCACAAATGAAAGTAATTGAGTATCACCGCTTTTATAGGAATACTTTTTTCCAGGTTCTTCGACTACTTTCAAATCCATAATCAAATCCCGGATCCGATCACCATAGTAAGCCTGAGTGGTTTTCGAAATCAGGGCGGTATAAGCTTCATCCCAGTCCAATCCCGAACTCATCGTCAAAAGATTGCGGATCGTAATTTTATCCCCCTCCTCGAATTCAGGCAAATATTTGCTGACTTTATCGTCCAGACTTTCGATAAATCCTTCGTCATAAGCTATGCCGACCAGCAGGCCGACAATACTTTTGGTAGCGGAAAATATATTGGAAAGCTTTTGCGGTGTCCAATCTTCCCGGTATTCCTCATACCGGATACTATCGTCCTGAATGACGAGATAAGCCACCGTTCCGTATTTTTCGAGATACGCCTCTTCGTCGTCGGTCATCCGGTATCGATTGGCGTCCCTGGCCACCGGCCATTCCCAGCAGGAATCAGCTTTTCCCACCGTATCCGACGGAAAAATATAGGTATCCGAAATATCCGGGAACCAGTGAATCAAAGCCTCCTGCATATAAGTCGGCATCAGCAGAAACAGCAGGGCAATCCCCAGAAACAGCAGGGCACTGATTTTTTTCCATTTTCTACTCTTCATATTCCGCCGAACTTTTCTTTAACCTCCCTTTTCACATTCCCTCAAATCCTCGGTTGTCAAACGTTCCGGTAAGAAACGGGTGACATCCCCGCCGTTCAAATAAATATTACGGACAATCGTCGAACTTACAAACGTATGCTCGGTCGAGGTCAGCACAAAGACCGTCTCGATACGTCCGTCCATGGCCCGGTTAGCTTGTCCGACAGCACGTTCGTATTCAAAATCGGCCGCCGTCCTCAGGCCCCGGATAATGATGTGGGCATTCACCTGCCTGCAAAAATCTACGGTCAAACCGAAATAAGGTTCTACCGTCACCCGATCGGTATCTTCAAAAGCCTTTCTAATCAAACGAATACGACAATCCGTATCGAGAAATTCCTTCTTAACGGGATTGACACCGACAGCAATAATAATCTTATCGAACAATTTCAAGCCCCTTCTTACGATCTCTTCATGCCCGACCGTAAAAGGATCAAAGGATCCGGGAAATACAGCAATTTTTTCCATAGTCGAATAAATCAATCCGACAAACATAACGAAACAAACGTTATAAATAAAAGAAAAAGTCAAAAATATTGCCATTCACTTACAATTTAGAAGCAGAAACAAATTCTCACAAACAATTAATGAATTATTTCTATATTTTCTTGCCATTTTATTAGAAGTTGTCGTTTAAATTTAATATGTTTGTACAAATCAAAATAACAAAATACAAACACTCAAGTTATGGCACAAAAATTATTAATCAGAGATCTTACTTTGAGAGACGGCCAGCAATCTTCTTTTGCAACCCGTATGACTCAGCAGCAGATCGACAGGGTATTACCGTTTTATAAAGATGCAAACTTCTATGCAATGGAAGTTTGGGGAGGAGCTGTTCCTGATTCAGTAATGCGTTATCTGAATGAAAATCCATGGGACAGATTGGAAAAAATCAAAGCCGTAGTGGGTAATGTATCCAAATTAACAGCATTATCCAGAGGTCGTAACCTATTCGGATATGCTCCTTACACAGACGAAATTATCGAAGGTTTCTGCCGCAATTCGATCGAATCGGGCTTAGGAATCATGCGTATTTTCGATGCATTGAACGATGTGAACAACGTCAAATCGACCATTAAATATGTGAAGAAATACGGTGGAATCGCCGACTGTGCAGTATGTTACACCATCGACCCGAAATATCCGAAACTGGGTTTACTCGATAAATTGAAAGGTAAAAAGAATCCGGAACCTGTATTTACCAACGCCTATTTCCTGGACAAAGCCAAACAAATGGCTGCCTTGGGAGCCGACATGGTGACCATCAAAGATATGAGCGGTTTGATCCAACCTTCACGGATTGCAGAATTAATTCCGTTATTCAAACAGAATTTGTCTATTCCGGTAGATTTCCATACTCACTGTACCCCGGGTTATGGCTTGGGTGCTGTCCTGATGGCTATCATCAAAGGCGTAGATATCGTCGATACCAATATCTGGAACTTTGCCGGCGGAACCGGAGCTCCTGCTATCGAACTGGTTTATATATTCTGTAAGAAATTAGGTGTCGAACTGGACGTCAACATGGAAGCCGTTGCAAAAATCAACAAAGAGCTTTACGGTATCCGTAAAGAACTGGAAGCGGTAGATGCCAGCAAGCAATTCCCGAATCCGTTCAACCCGTTGACAGACCAGTTACCAGCTGAAATCGACAAAGAATTCGATAAAGCGATCGAAGCTGCCAAAGCAAACAACGAAGAAGCTTTATTGAATGCTTGTCATGCTATCGAGGCTTATTTCAATTTCCCGAAACCCAATGAATTGGTAAAGAAAGCCGAAGTTCCCGGTGGTATGTACAGTAATATGGTCGCTCAGCTGAAACAATTGAATTCTATGGATATTCTGGAAAAAGCTATGGAATTGATTCCGACCGTACGTTTAGCAGCCGGATTGCCTCCTTTGGTAACTCCTACCAGCCAGATCGTCGGTGCACAAGCGGTTAACTGTGCTCTGGATATTAAAGCCGGGAAACCGATGTACAGCAATGTTTCCAATCAATTTGTGAACCTGGTGAAAGGGGAATATGGAAAAACTCCGGTCCCTGTAGATCCCGAATTCCGTCTGAAAATAGCAGGTACCCGCGAGGAAATCCCTTACGATACCAGCAAATACCAAATGCAGCCAAACCCCGAATTACCGGAAGCAGGCGGAGTGAAACTGGCTGCCAATGAGAAAGAAGTATTGTTGCTCGAACTCTTCCCGCAGGTAGCTAAAAACTTCCTGACTAAACAGAAAGTAGCTGCTTATGAAGCACAGCATAAAGCTGACGCACCCCAGGCAGAAAAAGTGGTTGCTGAAGAGAAGAAAAACGAACCGATCACCGGTAAGACAGTAAAAGCACCGATGCCGGGTAGTATTTTACGCTTCACCGTAAAACCAGGCGATACGGTAACCAAAGGTCAGACTGTAGTCATACTCGAAGCCATGAAAATGGAAAACAGTATCGCAACCGACTATGCAGGTACTGTAAAACGTTTGTTGGTAAAAGAAGGTACTACTGTAGCTGCCGATGCTCCGATGATCGAAATCGAAGCTTAATCATTATAAAGGGGCTGTCCAAAAAGTCGGATAGCCCCTTTTGCTATTGTTTATTTCGGTAA
>OAZW01000058.1_pt1 | contig 159761 bp, 144 predicted proteins | sample 1495231 | NCBI WGS metagenome assembly OAZW01 (sample SAMEA2580062, study PRJEB22360) | human gut metagenome | reverse complement strand
CTCTTAAGAAATTTTCAAGGTTGTTGTCTATTGTTTAATTATCAAGGTTCTTCGCTGTTCTTGTTAAGAAGTAGCTTTAATATTTTATCACGCTGTTTCTCACTTGTCAAGAACTTTTTTATTTTTCTTTTCGCTGTCTGTTCCGGAAGTTGTTCTCCCTCACAAGTCAGCCTATTTAGATTATCACATCGACTTCTCTTTGTCAAGAATTTTTTTCACTTTGTACAGCGATCTGCTCTCGCATCCTGTCCCACAGTGGCCCTTGGGCTTATTCTTTTCATCGGTCTGTCTCAGCGACAAGTGGTATCTTATCACGGGAAAAGTGAATTGTCAATGTTTTTTCTGTTTTTTATTTTTTTCGCACAATTCAGACAATTCACTTTTGTTTTTACTTACGATATCATGCTGCTCATATCTTGTCCTTTATTTCGCCCAATACAAAACAACAGCCTTCAAAAACTCTGCACATCCTGACACTTCTTCATCATAAATAACGCAGTGTACGTGTACTCACCCCTGTCATTTCTGCCACTTCCCGAATACTGTATTCCATCTTTCTACCTCCTGCCGGATTTTAGTATACAAGTTGACGCAGCGTCAAAGTCAAGGTGATTTTTTCATTATTTCAAAAAGAATTTTACAAGTTTTTTCTTTCCTTTTGTAAATGGTGGATAACAAACCGGAAGATTCCAGTTTGCCGGTTTTATAAACACGCTTTTTTCATGTGTAAATGTGTCAAAACTGTACTTCCCATGATACCGTCCCATACCGGATGCTCCCACTCCTCCGAACGGTAGCATCGGATTGATCAGATGACTGATCGTATCATTCACGCACACTCCTCCAGAAGCCACCTGTTCCAGGATAAATTTTTCCGCACTTTTCTTTCGGGTGAACACATACAACGCAAGTGGTTTCTCTCTTTTATTCACAAAACGAATCGCATCTTCTAATCTGTGATATGACAAAACAGGCAGGATCGGACCAAATATTTCTTCCTGCATAGCGGCTGAACTGGCGGAATTTTCCAGTTTTCCCACATACAGAATCGTCGGCTCGACATAGCGTTGTGTAAAATCCGTTGTTCCTCCATAAAACAAATAATCTCTGTCTTGATCCAGAATGTTCTGCAGACGCTCCATGTGCTGTTTATTTACAATTCGTCCAAAATCCGGATTTTCCTTGATTTCTTTTCCATATAGATGAGAAAATGCTGTTTTCATCTCTGTTAAGAACTGCTGTTTTCTGCTCTCATCCACAAGCACATAATCCGGCGCCACACAGGTCTGTCCCGCATTCATGAGTTTTCCCCACGCAATTCTTCTTGCTGCCTCTTTTATATTTGCAGTTTTTTCGATAATAACCGGACTTTTTCCACCTAATTCCAATGTCACCGGCGTCAGATTTTCTGCTGCCGCTTTCATAACGATCCTTCCGACACGTTCACTTCCTGTAAAAAAGATATAATCAAATTTCTGAGAAAGTAATTCCTGATTGACCTCTACTCCACCTTCCACACAGGCAATATATTCTTCTTTAAAGGTAGAGTGTACGATCTGATACATTGCTTTTGAAACATGTGGGGTAAGTTCTGATGGTTTGAGTACTGCACAGTTTCCTGCCGCAATCGCTCCGATCAGAGGCTCTGCCAACAACTGTACCGGATAATTATATGGTCCCAGAATAAGCACACTTCCATAAGGTTCTTTTTGAATCTTACTTTTGCCCGGAAATAAATACAGCGGTGTTCTTACACGTTTTGGAGCCGACCATTTCTGAAGATTTTGAATCGTATATCGAATATCAGCAAGTACAAATCCAATCTCTGTGGCATAAGATTCAAATACAGATTTTCCAAGATCTTTCTTTAATGCCTCCTCCAAAACCGTTTCATTTTTTCGCATTGCATCTGCCAACAGTTGTAACTGGCAGATACGAAATGCAAGATCACGAGTCCGTCCGGTTTCAAAAAATTGTTTTTGTGCCTCTGTTAACTTTGAAAACATTCTATTTTTCTCCATATCTTTTTACACATTAGCTCCTTTCTTCGGATGTTCATATTTCTCAATTATAACACTGCCGTATCGCCTTCTCAATTCATCTTTGATTCCTTTTCGCACGATCGGCAATTTTATTTTTGACAATTTCTTTCATTTCAGTCGGGATATGATATAATCATTTTGCGAAATGTTGTTCAAAAAAACGATACAGAAAGAAGGACCATATATTTATGAAAACAAATTCAAAGAAATGGCTGAAACGCCTGGGAATCTTCCTTGGAACTCTGATACTGATCGTAGTCGGCTATGTTGTTTATGTATTTTCCAGTTACTACCGTCTGGAAGACAAGCAAAAACTGACGATCACCGGAAAATCTACAGAAAAGGCAAAAATCAAAAAAAGTTACCGCATCACATCTGGAAATATCGGTTTCGGCGCATACAGTGACGACTATTCTTTCTTTATGGACGGTGGAAAAGAAAGCCGTGCCCGTTCCAAAGATGCCGTCATCGAAAATGTCAGCAGCTATGCGAAAGCTGTAGCTCAGTTAAACCCGGATTTTATGCTGTTCCAGGAAGTGGATATTGACGGAACAAGAAGTTATCATGTGGATGAACGCAAACCATTGCTTTCACAGACACTTTCAACCGATAACACCTCACGAAACTACACATTTGCTCAGAACTATGACAGCCCTTATCTGTTCTATCCGATTCTGGAGCCACATGGAAAGAACAAATCCGGTATGCTTACAGTTTCTAACATGAAGATCACGGAATCCATCAGACGCTCTTTACCGATCGAGGATGGATTTATGAAACTGCTGGATCTGGATCGCTGTTATAGCGTCAACCGGATTCCGACAGAAAACGGAAAGGAACTTGTCCTGTATAATCTGCATCTTTCCGCTTATACATCTGATCCGAGCACCGCGGACAATCAGCTGCGGATGCTGTTTGAGGATATGAAAGAAGAATATGACGCTGGAAATTATATTATTGCGGGCGGTGATTTCAATAAAGATCTGCTTGGAAATTCTGCTGAGATTTTTGGTCACAAGGAATTAGAAGACAACTGGGCAAAACCGATATCCGAAGAACTGATTCCTGATTTCATGCAGTTGATTGCACCGTTTGACGAGAAAAATCCGGTACCGTCCTGCCGAAACGCAGATCAGCCTTACAGCGAATCTGATTTTGTTGTAACAGTAGATGGTTTTCTGGTATCTGATAATGTGACTGTAGAAGATGCACTGGTTCTGGATACCGGTTTTAAATGGAGTGATCATAATCCGGTTTATATGGATTTTGTTTTAGAGTAAAAAAGTACAGGCTGATGTTTTGCAAAGAACACCAGCCTGTATTTCTATTCATAATGTGTTTTTACATATTCATCCATCGCATCTGCGATCATTTTCGAATACTTCACCGCCTCTACCACGGTCTTTGCGCCGGTCACTACATCTCCGGATGCGAAAATCCCCGGCATGGTGGTCTCTCCATTTGCATCTGTCTTGAGCAATCCCCGATCATCTACCTGCAGCTCTTTATCCCGGTTCACGATCCGATCCTGTGGTCCCTGAGAAATCGAAATAATGATACTGTCAGCCGGAACAAGCCTGGCAGTCTCTTCTTTTTTCACCAGTTTTCCATCTTCGGTCCATTCCACATCACAGATCATGGCTCCTTCATCTCGGATTTCAATGGCCGTCTGCAGATATTCGAACTCCACTCCGTCCAGTTTTGCATACTCCACCTCTTTTGGGGATGCCGCCGGAACTTCTGTGATGGAATAGACGGTTACATGCCGGGAGCCTTTACGAATTGCCGTTCTTGCCACATCCATTGCCGCATTCCCCGCACCGATAACAAGCACCCGGTCTCCCAGATCATAGACATCCGGATTGTTCAGATAATTGATTCCGTAGTGCACATTTCCAAATGTTTCTCCCGGTATGTGCAGCTGATACGGTCTCCAGGTTCCTGTTCCGATAAATACGGCATGATATCCGTCTCTTAAAAGATCTTCCACTCCCGTGGAACCACCCAGCGCAAAATTGGGCCTAAATAAGATACCCAGCTCTTTCATTTTTACATAATAGCGGTCTAAAATGGACTTTGGCAGACGAAATTCAGGAATCCCATAACGCATGATTCCTCCGATCTTCTCTTTCACCTCAAAAATCGTCACTTTATATCCTCTGCACGCCATCAAAATAGCGATTGTGATTCCTGCCGGACCCGCGCCGACAACTGCAATCCGTTTGCCGTTTTTCGGAAGCCGCTCCAGCTTCATCCGGTCAAAGCAGGTATCTGAAATATAATTTTCAATCGAAGAAATATGCACCGGTTCTCCTTTTATGCCTTTCACACAATGCCCTTCACACTGTTTTTCGTGGTCACAGACCAGAGAACAGATGACGGACAGCGGATTGTTGGCAAACACCATTTCTGCCGCCTCCGGCATCTCTCCTTGCAGCAGCATCTGGATCATCACAGGAATCGGGGTATGGATCGGACACCCTTCCTGACATCTCGGTTTTTTACAATTTAAGCATCTTTTTGCTTCATCAATGACATGCAGTCCCATTGTTATTACAACTCCTTACTTTACGATCTGTTATCCGGATAGATGATTTGTATTTTTATGCGCAATAACAATTTATCACATAAAAAAAGAAAGTCAACAATCGTTATTTTGTTGACTTTCCTGTTATTTTATTCACTTATTGAAGATCTTATAATCTGCATTTAAAATCTTCATATCCGAACGATTTCACGATCTCACATTCTCCACTTTCGCGTTCCCACACAATATCCGGAAGACGCATTCCATTGAATGTATTATTTTTTACAGTGGTATAGATCGCCATATCTCCAAATGTAAGTCTGTCTCCCGCTTTCAGTTGCTGATCAAAAGAATAACTTCCGATCACATCTCCTGCCAGACAGGTCGGACCGCCAAGCAGATACGTATATTCTTTTTCCTTCGCCTCTCCAGAATCAAACAGAGGCGGGCGATACGGCATCTCGATCACATCCGGCATATGACACGCTGCAGAGACATCCAGTACCGCAATATCATTATGTACAATATCTTCCACTGTTGTGATCAAATGGCCCGCATTTAACGCCACCGCTTCTCCCGGTTCCAGATAGACCTGAACCTGATAGGTATCCTGAATATGGCGGATACAAGAGATCAGCAGTTCCCTGTCATAATCCGCTCTTGTAATATGGTGACCACCGCCAAAATTCACCCATTTTAACTGTTTCATCCACTTGCCGAATTTTTCTTCCACTGCTTTCAATGTGATCTCCAGCGCATCTGCATTCTGCTCGCAGAGTGTATGAAAATGCAGTCCCTCTACATAAGATGGCAGTGTTTCGGGAAATTCGGATACCAGAATCCCAAGACGGGAGCCCGGTGCACAAGGATCATAAATCGCATGCTCTCCCTGCGTGGAACATTCCGGATTTACACGGATCCCCACACTTTTTCCGGCTTTTGCAGCACGTTCTCCGAAACGCTCAAGCTGTGAAAACGAATTAAACACGAGATGTTCGCAGCTTTCCAGCACCTCTTCAAATTCATCTTCCCGATATGCCGGAGAAAAAATATGATTTTCTTTGCCCATACATTCTTTCCCAAGCTTTGCTTCATACAAGCCGCTGGCAGTCGTTCCATCCAGATACTCTCCGATGAGAGGATAACAGGAATACATAGAAAATGCTTTCTGTGCCAGCAGAATCTTACATCCGCTCTGCTGTCGGATTTCCTGTAAGATCTGCAGATTCTTTTTCATTTCTGACTCCATGATGACATAGCATGGAGTCCTTAATTCTTCTCTTTTCATTTCTGATGTCCGTTTCTTAATCTACCATCTGAGGGTTTTCTACCACTTTCCATGGAAGTCCAAACTCATTGAGGGCATCCATAAACGGATCCGGATCAAACTCTTCGATATTGTAAACACCGTCTTTGTCCCATGTCTTTGTCATGAGCATCATAGCTCCGATCATCGCCGGAACACCTGTTGTGTAGGCAACCGCCTGTGATCCCACTTCTTTGTAGCACTCTTCATGATCACATACATTGTAGATATAGATCGTCTTCTCTTTTCCGTCTTTCTTTCCTGTGAAAATACATCCGATATTGGTCTTTCCTTTTGTTCTTGGACCAAGGGATGCCGGATCCGGAAGAACGGCTTTCAAAAACTGCAGCGGCACAATTTCTTTGCCTTCATACATGATCGGCTCAATGGATGTCATCCCTACATTTTCCAGACATTTCAAGTGTGTCAGATAGCTCTGGCCAAATGTCATAAAGAAACGGATTCTCTTGATCCCCGGAATATTCAATGCCAGAGATTCGATTTCTTCGTGATGAAGCAGATACATATCTTTCATTCCCACTTCCGGGAAATCATATTCTCTTTTGATCTCCATTGGTTCTGTCTCTACCCAGTGTCCGTCTTCCCAGTAAGATCCTTTTGCAGAAACTTCACGGATATTGATCTCCGGATTGAAGTTTGTTGCAAACGGATATCCATGATCTCCGCCATTGCAGTCCAGAATATCGATATAATTAATCTCGTCAAAATAATGTTTCAGCGCATATGCAGAGAATACTCCTGTTACTCCCGGATCAAATCCACTTCCCAACAACGCTGTAATTCCTGCTTTTTCGTATTTTTCACGGTATGCCCACTGCCATTTGTACTCAAATTTTGCAGTATCTTCCGGTTCATAATTTGCAGTGTCTACATAATCCACTCCTGTCGCAAGGCAGGCATCCATAATTGTAAGATCCTGATATGGAAGTGCCAGATTCAGTACTACGTCCGGTTTTTCCCTTTCGATCAGTGCGATCAGTTCTTCTGTGTTATCTGCATCCACCTGTGCTGTTGTAATCGTTCCATTATAAGAATCCTGCAGTTTTTCTTTCAGCGCCTCGCATTTTGAAACCGTACGGCTGGCAATACAGATCGCATCAAATACTTTACTGTTCTGACAACATTTGTGTACAGCTACACTTGCAACTCCGCCACATCCAACAATCAATACTTTTCCCATTTTTTATCTCCTTCTTTCTTGTTTTTTCTTCTATTAAACTTGCAGTGCAAGTAAAAATTCTCTGATAATCTTTCCGGCTACTGCTGTGGAAACTCCACTTGGATCATAAACCGGACTCAGTTCATTGACATCACATCCGACAACATTCACACCCTGTGCCGCTTCGATTACTGCATTCATCAGTTCCACAAATGTCACGCCACCCGCCTCAGGTGTCCCGGTTCCCGGAAATATGGACGGATCCAGTACATCCAAATCCAATGTGATATAAACCGGCTTGCCCTGCAGTTTTTCAATCACCTCAGTCAGCCCGTCGAGATTGAACTTGTGCATCTTCACATGCCCTTCTCTTGCCCAGCGGAACTCTTCTCTGTCACCGGATCGGATTCCAAACTGATAGATCCTGTCATCTCCCAACATCTCCCAACATCTTCTGAGCACACAGGCATGAGAATACTGCACTCCCAGATAGTCCTCTCTCAAATCTGCATGTGCATCAAAATGTATGATATGCAGATCCGGATACTTCTCTGCTACTGCACGGACACTTCCCAGTGTCACCAGATGCTCTCCGCCGATCATAAATGGGATCTTCCCGCTGCTTAAAATAATCTCGGTACAATCCTGAATCTCAGCCAGCACTTTTTCCGTATCCCCGATCGGCAGCTCCAAATCTCCACTGTCAAAAATCTTATAATCCGTCAGATCTTTTCCCTGATACGGACTGTAAGTCTCCAGTCCATAAGACTCATTGCGGATTGCCTGACTTCCAAATCTTGCCCCCGGACGATAGGAAGTCGTGGAATCAAAAGGTGCACCGAACAACACGATCTCTGATTCATTATACTCCGCATCACATCCGATGAACGTCATTACATTTTTATTCAACATCTTTTACAAGCTCCTCCACATACGCCGGTAGTGCAAAGACTCCGTGGTGCACTCTCGGCAGATAATATTTTGTATGAATCCCCCGCAGATTCCAGGAAACTCCATCCAGGTCATTGAGCGGGTGATACTTTTTAGACGCAAATCCAAACAGCCAGTGTCCTGACGGATAGGAAGGGATATGCGCCTGATAAATCTTACTGATCGGGAATGATTCAATAATTCTTTTGTGCATTCTCTGACATTGGAATGCCTCTTCTGTATAAAACGGACTCTCATGCTGATTGATCATGATCCCATCCTCATGAAGCGCATTGTAACAGTTGCCGTAAAATTCCTTTGTAAACAATCCCTCCGCAGGACCAAACGGATTTGGTGAATCGATCAGAATCAGGTCATATACATCAGATCTGGAACGCACAAACCGCAGTCCGTCTTCGTTATAGATCGTCACACGCGCATCATCCAGACTGCTGGCGATCTGCGGGAAATACTTCCGGCAGACTTCCACCAGAAGCGGGTCTACCTCTACTACATCAATCTTCTGGATGGTGTTATACTTTGCAAGTTCTCTCACGCATCCCCCGTCGCCTCCGCCGATAACCAGAACATTCTCCACTTTTGGATGCACTGCCATCGGAACGTGCGCCATCATCTCATGATAGATAAATTCATCCTTTTCTGTCAGCATCAGATCGCCGTCTGTCACCAGGATCTTTCCAAATTCTTTTGATTCGAGAACATCGATTCGCTGAAACTCGCTCTGCGCACTAAACAGCTGCTTGTCCACACGGATGGACAGTTTCACATTGTCCGTGTGTTCATCTGAAAACCACATTTCCATCACTTTTATCCCCCTTATATCAGAACATTTAAATATTCGATTGCCGCATCTTCAGGTCCCGTCATGGAACACCCCTTTTCTTTGGCATAGAGAATATACTCGATTACATCTTTTGTGATCTTCTCTCCCGGTGCCAGAATCGGAATTCCAGGCGGATAACACATTACGAACTCACTGCAGATTCTGCCTTCTGACTCCCGGATCGGCACTGCCTCTTTTTCCGCATAGAAAGAATCCTGCGGACTCATGATGACCTCTGGTTCAATATATTCCTGGCTGAGCATACCCGTCTTGTCTTTCTGATATCTGCGCTTTACTTCTGCCAGTGCACTTACCAGACGCTCAATCTCCTGGATCCGGTCTCCGATAGACAGATATGCCAGAATATTCCCGATATCTCCAAATTCAATCTGAATATCATACTCATCCCGCAGAATATCATAGACCTCGATTCCCGCAAGACCAATTTCCAGCGTATGGATGGACAGCTTCGTTGTATCAAAATCATAAATACTGTCTCCATTGATCAGCTCTTTTGAAAATGCATAATATCCTCCGATCCGATTGATCTCTTCTCTTGCATAATCCGCCAGCGCCGCCACTCTTGCAAAAGATTCCCTGCCGCGCAACACCAGATTTCTTCTGGAAATATCCAGACTGGACAGTAAAAGATAGGAACCGCTGGTGGTCTGCGTCAGGTTGATGATCTGTCTCACATAACCCGCATGCATAGACGGACCTACAAGCAAAAAGGAACTCTGTGTGAGACTTCCGCCTGATTTGTGCATACTCACAGATGCCATATCTGCCCCTGCCTCCATTGCCGAAACCGGCAGATTCTCTCCAAAATAAAAATGTGTTCCATGGGCTTCATCTACCAGAACCTTCATACCGTGAGCGTGTGCTTTTTTCACGATAGAACGTAAATCAGAACAAATTCCGTAATACGTCGGATTGTTCACAAACACAGCTACCGCATCCGGATGCTTCTGGATCGCCAGTTCTACCTGAGAAACTTTCATTCCCAAAGAAATTCCCAAACTATGATCTACATCCGGATTGACATAGATCGGAATCGCTCCGCATAACACCAATGCGTTGATCACACTGCGGTGTACGTTTCGCGGCAATATGATCTTATCCCCTTTCTTACAGCAGGAAAGTACCATCGCCTGCACCGAGGATGTCGTTCCCCCCACCATCAGAAATGCATGACTTGCATGAAATGCCTCTGCTGCCAGCTGTTCTGCATCTTTGATAACAGAAACCGGATGACACAGATTGTCGAGCGGTTTCATGGAATTGACATCAATACTGACACAGCGTTCTCCCAGTAATTCCACCAGTTCTTTATTTCCTCTTCCGTGCTTATGTCCCGGAACATCAAACGGTACGATCCGCATCCGCCGGAACCGCTCTAATGCTTCATAAATCGGAGCATTCTCCTGTGATAAATTCTTCATTTTTCTTTCACCTCGCCCTTTTTTGTCAATTCCCCTTTACTTCTGAATGTTTGTGATATAAAAAAAGCGCAGAAAAACGTACGTTACATCTACATTCTTTCTTGCGCTTGCTATGCTTCTTTATATAATGCCAATCTCCTGCTTAAGTACAGGAGCTTTGTCTTTTCTTCTAAGTATAAGCACTACAGATATAAAGGTTTTCGAGTCTATATAGCAAATATTTTACTTTTAATACTCTTATTGACCGTTTCACAAGTTGATGTGCTGTTTACGCACCGGTTATAAAGTAACCAACTTATAAAATTTAAGCTTTTAACTTAATCAATAATGCAGCTTTTGCTGCGTTAAATATTTGCATGGAACTCTCCATATCTGTCCGTTCTCCATACGAATCTATTATACGTGCATGAGTTTGGAATTGCAAGGATTTTTTCCTTTATTTTCTTTCTTCTTTCCATCAGAATGTGTTATGATAACCCTAACAAATCACCCGATTTTCGGATGTCACTGGAAGGAGATCAACTTTTATGAGAAAAATACGCTGGGGCGTTCTCGGTACTGCCCACATCGCAGAGGGACAGACAATCCCGGGAATGCAGAATACCAAAAACTGCGAATTATACGCAATTGCCGGCCGTAGCCTGGAAAAAGCAAAAGAATTTCAAAACCGGTTTCATTTTAAAAAAGCCTACGGAAGCTATGACGAATTATTAGAGGACCCTGAAGTAGAAGCAGTTTATATTCCTCTGCCGAATCACCTGCACAAAGAATGGGTCTTAAAGGCAGCCGCTCACAAAAAACACATTCTCTGCGAGAAACCGATGAGCGGTTCTGCCAAAGATACAAGAGAAATGATCCAGGCATGTAAGGATGCCGGTGTGATTCTGATGGAAGCCTTTGCTTACCTGCATTCCCCGTTGATGCAGAAATTAAAACTTCAGATCGATCAGGGATTGATTGGAGATGTAAACTTTATTGAATCCACATTTTATACACCGGGATATGAAGATAATATTCGCATTCATCGGGATACTCTGGGCGGATCTCTTTACGATCTGGGCTGCTATAACATTACGTTCGCATCATATCTGTTCGGTGAAGTCCCGATTTCTGCGAAAGCTGTCTCTCATTTTACAGAGGAACATATTGATGATATGACTTGCGGACAGCTCCTGTATCCTGGAAACAAACGAGCCGTATTTTCCTGCGCCATGTTCCCGCACCAGCGCGGAGACCGCTCTTTTATCTACGGTACAAAAGGAATTTTAGAGGTTCCCGTTTCCTTCAATGCCGAGGGAACTCAGAAATGGTATCTGATCGAAGGGGAAAAGAGAACTGCTTTCTTCATGGATATTCCAAATAATTATATGTTGGAAGTGGAACAACTCGGAAACTGCATTTTAAATGGAGAAACACCACATGTCAGCGCCAAGTTCTCTATACAGACAGCGGAAACGATGGATATGGTTCTGAAATCTTGTGGATATTAAAGTTAAAAAAGGCTCTGCATAAGCAGAGCCTTTCTAACATTTTCTTTCGAGGGTTAACCTCTAGCCAGATTGTGGTAAATGTAAAACCCTTATAAAGCTCATAAGGTACTGCTCTCTGGCACAACACCTTACTTTTCCGCTTGGCAGACACTCAAGTTGCCTGTCTTTAATATTATATTACCTGTCATATGAAAATATGTCAATTCAAAATTCGTGACTTCATAAAGAATTAACATTTTTCATTTGCAGATGTCGTAACTGACATCCCTAAGTATCTCTGATCCTTTTACAAGTTTCCACGCATCCGATAGGTTCTCTGACTTTGTATCATATGATGCTCTCTTTTCTTTTCACTTGGAATCTCCTGTCTTTCATGATGTCGGATGATCCAGTTCTGAAGCAGTGTCTTATTTTCTGACTTCAGCACTTCCTGCGAATACTCTCTGGAGTCATCCACTGCCAGCCAGAATCGAGTTCTCTGTGCTGCCAGCCAATCTGACAACCGTGTGGCATTTAACTTTTCCTCTACTGAATGTTCATTATTATAAATCTGATACTCTGAACATACCCAAACAAATATAATCGTTGTAACTGCTAAAATACATGTTCCCATCAATGCTTCCGTCATAATCATACACTCCTTCCTCTTTTTATAGTATAATTGTAGCTCTTTTAGACTCTAAATTCAATGTTTTCAGATAAATTTATTCTTTCTTTTTATTTTTCTTTATTTTTCGCATGAAATAAAAGGCTGTAGCTGCAAGTAAAAGAAGTGTGATCACAAACAAAATATCAGGGCACACTGAAAAGGTGATTTTCCCTGCCAGAAATACACGGGTCGGTCCATCTGCACCTCCAATGAGGCTGATTGTTTCGTTTGCCACCTCTCCCTGCAGTTTTTCAATTCCCGACTTTATCTGATATTCCTGATACATCAGATATCCGGACACCATTCCGCACAACAGGGTCAAAATAATTAAAACAGTACCTATCCAGCCAATTTTGAACTCTCTTTTAACTGCATTTTCCCGCAAAATTTCTTCTGCGATTTCTTTTGTCCCTCCCTGATGCGCAACCGCCTCTTCTTCCGAAACTCCATTTTCGATCATATCCGAAATTATTTCTTCATAATATGCAAGATACTTCTCCCGTTCATCCTTTTTTAATTTTCTCAGACTGTATCGAAGATTCTTGATAAACTGTTCCTTCTTCATTTCTCATCCTCCTCTGCAATATAATCCAATATTTTTAACAACTGTGCTCTGTCTTTATCAAAATTTTTCAAATACTGTCTTCCCTCTTCTGTTAGATGAAAATATTTTCGTAATTGATTATTGTACTGTGTGGTATAGGATTCTACTTTTCCACCCATCTCCAATCTTCGCAAAATAGGATACAAAGTGGATTCTGAAATTTATACAAAAAATCCAGTAATTCTTTACTGGACTGTCAAGTTATCTTATGCTTTTGGGTATTATAGCGGGACATCCCAAATATTCAAAAGCATGTCACAACGCAATCTATGCCTGATCAGGCAGTACTTATCAAAAAAGATGCAGAGGAATTCTATTGTTTTTTAACAACAAAGTGTACAAGCACTCTTTTCAGAATGCCCGTACACTTTTCTTTTTACAATCCTTTTGTAATCTCTCTCGCTACATATACACCACTTGCTGATGCATGAGACAGAGAATGTGTCACTCCACTTCCGTCACCGATCACGTACAGACCTTTGTACATGGTCTCCAGATGTTCATCCAGTTCTACTTCCATATTATAGAACTTGACTTCCACACCGTAAAGCAAAGTATCATCATTGGCTGTACCCGGAGCGATCTTATCCAGTGCGTAGACCATCTCGATAATTCCATCCAGAATTCGTTTCGGAAGTACCAGACTCAAATCTCCCGGTTCTGCTGCCAGTGTCGGTCTGACAAATCCATCTTCGATTCTGTCATGTGTGCTTCGTCTTCCACGGATCAAATCTCCAAACCGCTGAACAATAACACCTCCGCCCAGCATATTGGACAATCTTGCAATACTCTCCCCATATCCGTTGCTGTCTTTAAACGGCTCTGAGAAATGCTTTGCCACAAGCAGTGCAAAGTTTGTATTTTCTGTCTGCTTTTCTGTATCTTCGTAGCTGTGTCCGTTTACAGTTACGATTCCGTTTGTATTTTCATTTACTACGATTCCGTATGGATTCATGCAGAATGTACGGACTTTATCCTCAAATTTTTCTGTACGGTATACAATCTTGCTTTCATACAGTTCATCTGTCAAATGGGAGAACACTGCTGCCGGCAGTTCTACGCGGACACCAAGATCTACACGGTTGGATTTTGTCGGGATCTTCATGTCGCGACAGACTTCTTCCATCCATTTACTTCCGCTTCTTCCTACTGAAATAATACACTTCTCGCATTCATCACGGTCTTCTCCATGTGTCACGATATAGCCGTTTTCTGTCTTCTCCAGTTTGTCCACATAGTAATTGAAACGGAATTCTACTTTATCTTTTAATTCTGCGTACAGATTTTCCAGGACTACATAGTTGATATCTGTTCCCAGATGACGGACAGATGCTTCCAACAACTTTAATTTATTCTGCAGACACAGCTTTTTGAACTTGCTTCCTGCAGTGGAATACATCTTGGTTCCTTTTCCACCGTATTCCACATTGATCTCATCCACATAGCGCATCAGATCAATGGCAGTGTCTTTTCCGATATACTCGTACAATGTTCCGCCAAAATCGTTTGTAATATTATATTTTCCATCCGAAAAAGCTCCGGCGCCTCCAAATCCATTCATGATGGCACAGGTCTTGCAGTTGATACAGCTTTTTACCTTCACTCCGTCAATCGGACATTTTCTTTTCTCCAGAGGATTTCCCGCTTCCAGAACCGCAATTTTCAGCTGCGGTGCATCTTTCACCAGCTCATATGCCGCAAAGATTCCTCCCGGGCCTGCTCCAATAATGATCACGTCATACTGACTCATATGTTTCTCCTTTCGTTACGGTCATTTTACTCTCACTGTTTCTATTATAGCCAACCATCACGAAAAAAGAAACTGTTTTCCGGATTCTTATGAAATCCTTCCGTTTTCCATCTGATATACTTTTTCCGCCACAGCCATGGTCGATTCTCTGTGGGATACTAAAATAACAGTCTTGTCTTTCCCCATTTTTTTCAGAGATCTTAAGATAATACTTTCATTCAGAGAATCCAGATTGCTGGTCGGCTCATCCAGAAGCAAAAGCGGTGCATCGTGCAGAAATGCTCTTGCCACGCCGATCCTCTGTTTTTCTCCTCCGGAAAGGGTATCTCCCAACTCTCCGACCAGCGTATCGTATCCATTTGGAAGGCTTTCTATAAATTCATGCAGAGATGCTTTTTTTGCTGCCTCTACGATTTCTTCTCTGGAAGCCCCCGGCTTTGCGATCGCAATGTTTTTGGCGATTGAATCATGGAACAGACACGTCTCCTGTGTCACATAGCTTTCCATATCACGCAGCTCGTTTGTATTGATACCGGACAATTTTCTGTCTCCCATTCGGATCACTCCGCTGTCTACATCATAAAAACGCATCAGCAGCTTTAACAGCGTTGATTTTCCGGAACCGCTTTTTCCATGGATTCCAATCCGACTGCCTTTCGGAATCGAGATCGAATAGTCTTTTAAAATCTGTTCTTCTTCATAAGCAAAATCAATGTTTTCACAATTGATATCTGCAAATTCTGCGGTTGCCTGACCAGATACTTCTTCAATCTGCGGTTCTTCTTCCAGAAGGGATAACACACGTTCTCCGCTTGCCAGTGTCTGCATCAGATTGTTCGACAGACTGGACAGAGCAACAACCGGTCCGAAAGAACTCATCATCAGGATCGTACAGAGCAGTACTGCGTCAAATCCGATTTCCCCCTGCTGATGCAGCCACGTTGTAAGGAACAGCATTCCAAAAGAGAAAATCAGAATCAGGACATTTGTTCCTCCTCTTTGTGTTCCTTCCAGTTTCTTCATTTCTTTCTGTTTCGCATCCAGTTCCACACTTTTGCGTTCCATCTGCTCTTCCCGTTTTTCTCCGCATCCATACTGGATCGTCTCATCCAGTCCACGAAGACTGTCCAGAACGAAACTGTTCAGATCCCCGAAACGGGTACGAAATTCCATTCCTTTTTCTGAACCTCGTCTGGAATTCCACATGGGCATCAGAACTCCGATCGCAAGATATCCCACAAGGGCGAGCAGACCGATCAGCACATGATATCGGAAAAAGAAAATTTCCATGATCAGCGAAGTCAGAACTGCAATTGCAATCGGTGAAATGGTATGCGCGTAAAATACTTCCAACAGTTCAATGTCTGTTGTAATAATGGAAATCAGATTTCCTTTATCTCTTCCGTCCAGTTTTGCCGGACAGAGCTTTCTCAAAACCGCAAATACTTTGTGACGGATCAGTGCAAGCAATTTAAACGCAATATAATGATTGCAGGCCTGCTCCCCATAGTGCAGAATTCCCCGCAGCACTGCAAGGACTGCAAGAGAGACAAACAACGTCAGCAAAGTGGTTCCTTTCCAGATTCCCATGACCTGCAAAATTCCTGCTCCCGCAAGTACTGTCAGAAAGATCGCACAAAGATACCCGGTCACACCGAGAACAATCGCCGCTGCCATCACATGCATGAGAGGACGGATCAATCCGATCAGTTTTCCCATAATCTGTATTCCACTTCTTCGCTTCATGCTCTTCCCTCCCTTACCTGACACAATTCCTGCTGTTTCTGATACATATTTGCATAGCTTCCTGCTTTTTTCATAAGTTCTCCATGTGTGCCGCTCTCTGTAATCTGACCATTTTCTAACATATAAATCTGATCAGATGCCACCACATTTGCAAGCCGATGAGAGATAAACAGGATTGTTTTCGTCTTTGCCAGCTCCCGGATCACTTCCATGATCTGATCCTCACTTTCCACATCAATATTGGATGCCGCCTCATCAAAAATATACATCGGCGTATCATGAAGAAGCGCTCTGGCGATGGCAAGACGCTGTCTCTGTCCGCCTGAAAAATTGCTTCCCTGCTCCTCCAGCATCGTATCCAATCCATTTTGTGCCTGCAAAAACTCATACAGATTTACCTGTCTGAGCGCTGCTTCCATCTGCTCTCTCGACACAGATGGATCCGCCATTTTCAGGTTTTCTTCTACCGTTCCCTTGAACAGATAACTGTTATGTCTCACCAAGGTGATCTTATCCATCAGACTGGACTCTTTAATCTCCTGAATCGGTACATTATTGATCTGGATCTGTCCCGAAAATGTACGATTCTTCCCTGTCAAAAGTGCCGCAATGGTACTTTTTCCACAACCGGACAGACCCACCAGAGAGACAAATTTTCCGGATGGTATGGTCAGCGAAATATCCCGTAATACCTTTCGCTCCGGCTCATAGGAAAATTCCACATGCTGCAGTGTGACGTCCATCTGTTCGCCCTCAATCTCGTGCTCTCCCCGTTTTGGCTCTTCCATATCCAGAATCTTAAAAATCTTGTCACTTGCCGACATTCCGTTCATGGCAATGTGGAAGAAAGAACCCAGCAAACGCAGTGGAATGAAAAATTCAGATGCAAGCAAAATAATCGTAAACGCCCCTGCGAGTGATACATTTCCTGCCAGATACTCTTTGACAGTCACAATCATTCCAATTGCTGCTCCGCCATATGCTACAATATCCATCACACTGACAGAATTAAGCTGCATAGTGAGTACTTTCATCGTGATCTTACGAAACCGCTCTGATTCGTCGTCCATTTCTTTGGCTTTTTGCTCATCTGCCTGATAAATCTTTAAGGTTGTGAGTCCTTGCAGGTTCTCTAAGAAACTGTCACCAAGTTCTGTATAGATTCCCCAGTATTTGCTCAGCAGTTTCTTTGCGAATTTCTGTACTGCCACGATCGACATCGGAATCAGCGGTACACATACAAGAAGCACAATACATGCCTTGATGCTGATCGGTGACAATACCGCAAACAATGTGATCGGTGCAAGCAGACTGTAGAACAGCTGCGGAAGATATCTCCCATAATAAATCTCCAGCTGCTCGACTCCTTCCGCAGACACCTGAACCACCTCGGAAGTAGATACCTTTTCTTTATAGGCCGCTCCCAAACGCAGCAGCTTCTCATAAATCTGCTTTCTTAAAACCGTCTTTACATCCGCACTTGCCCGATAAGAGGCATATGCAGCTCCTTTTTCGCACAGAAAACGCGCACAGATTGCCAGGATCACAATTCCTGCCGTTTGCAGCATCACCTGCTGATCCAATGTTTTTTCAAACAGCTGCTGGATCATATTTCCTGCCGCAAACACTGCTGCGATCTGAAACAGCAGTGCGATCCACTGCCAGAAAATATTAGCTCCGATATATTTTCCCGAGCCCTTCAACAGCTTGAGTAGTCTCGTCTTAATCATATGTTTCTTTCCTTCCCATTCTCTTTTTTTCTTTTGCAGAAGTGATCACGTGCCGGATTGCCATGATTGGATGATAAAATAACATTCTCGGTCCGGCAAACCGCATCACATTTCGAATTTCTTCTCTCATCTGCGGCTTGTAACAATGTACCCTGCAGTTACTGCAGAATGTCTTTGTCTCCATAAACGGACATTTATCCACACGCATTGCGGCATAGTCTCTGAGTTTTTCACACTCGTCGCACAGTTCCTTGTGTTTTTCCACAGTTTTATGTTTTTTCCGACAATAAAGGTGGATCATCAAATCTACGATCTGCTTTTCTTTTTCCCGTTTGTTCTGCACTTGCTGACTCTTTTTTATATCTTTCATTTAAGCCGCCTCAATTCTGATCGTCTTGATTTTTGTAAAGAAATATACATATTTAAAAAGGATCAGCAGAAGAATAAAAATACGCCCCGGCAGATTGCTCATCATAAAAAATGCACACATCAGCATTGCGGATGCCGGAAGCAGAATACACAGCTTTGTCTTCAATGTCATGGCACGTTCCTTTACAAAGCTGTCCAGATGATTTTTATAAATCCTGGTTCCCATAAACCACTTGTGAAATCTTTCTGATCCTCTTGCAAAACAAAAAGATGCCACCAGCAAAAATGGAGTTGTCGGCAAAATCGGCAGGACTACCCCCACCGCTCCGATTCCAAGACATAAAAACGCTGCTGCCAGCCATAACATTTTCAATGGTTTTTTTCTCATACGCTCTCCCTTTCTCACTTCTGTCAAAAGTTTTTATCATCTACTCTTTAGTAGTCTTGACTAACAAAATGATGCTACCATAATTGATAATTGTTTTCAAGTAGATTTTCGCAGGAAATCAGAAGAACTTTCTGTGAATTTGCTGTTCAAAAGAAAAATCCATGATATGATAAGGAACAAGTGTAGAAAATAATTTGATTTGACAGGGTGATTTTATGGATAAATTTGAAAGACGATGGGTTCGACGTGAATTTAATAAAACAAACGGTATGATCTTTCTTTACAAGATCTTATTTGGCCAACTTACTTTTTTAATCATGATGGTGATGTACCGTCTGCTTCCGGTTGACGAGAATTTTAATGACGGCGCCGTATGGTATCTGATCTCCGGATTTCTCTGCCTCGGAATCTTTGTCATATGGCGCAGACCTTCTTTTTTCCGTACGCAGATTTTTCCGGTACATTCCCATATGAGCCCGGGAAAATTTCTTGGCTTTTTTGGAATTTTCATGATCGCGCAGAATGCTTCTTCCGTTCTTTATGTGCTTATGGAAATGGGAGCACAGCACTTCGGTTTTACATTTGCGCGTTCTCTGGAAGCTGCTACGGGAGGCTCTGTTACGATCTCTATGCTTCTCTACTCCGGATTTGCCGCTCCGCTGATCGAAGAGTTTATTTTTCGCGGCGCGGTACTAAAGACATTGGAGCCTTTCGGCAAGTGGTTCGCCCTTCTGGCGTCCTCACTTGCCTTTGCCCTGATGCACGGAAACTTCGCACAGATCCCATTCGCAATGGCTGCCGGACTCATCCTTGGTTATATTGCCATGGAATATTCCATCTGGTACAGTCTCCTTCTGCATATTTCAAACAACCTGATCCTGGGAGATATGCTGCCCTGGCTTGCCGGACTGATGCCGCAAAACAGTGGAAATATCCTGTACAATGTGATCACTAATCTGCTCGTCATCCTCGGAATTGTGCTCCTGCTTCGGAAATACCGCTCCATTCCTGGCATCTGCAGCAGTGAGTCTCACAATACTGGGAAACTGTTATTTTTATATTTTACTTCCATTTTTGGAATCTTATTTACACTGTCCTGTATCTGGAACGGATTTGCCGGGATCAGTCCGCTGTAGTGTTTCTTTTTAATAACTCTACCACATACCGCTGAGCTTTTTCCCCGTATAAAAAGACATCGTACAGATTTCCGTTCTGACTTTCCCTCTCTTCTGCCCGGATGCCGAGCGCTTCTCCTTTTTCTGTCAAAAAGGTTCTGCTGTATCCGTTCCAGAACTTCTGCTCCAGATACCCTTCTGCCAGAAGTTCTTCGGTGATGGATTTGATCGTCAGACGCTTCATCGTCTTTTCATCCCGCAGTCCGTTGATGGATGCCACGAATTCGCTGATTGTCGTCTCCGGAACAAAATCAATCTGCTGTTCCATTTCCTCTGTCAGATGAAATGCCTCTTTTCTTCCTTTTTTTGCCCGCTCTGTCAGCGGAATCTCTGAAGCACCATAGTTTGTTTCCTCGGCTCCGTATGCCGCCTTATCTCCATTCGTAATATCACGAATGCAGTATAAAAACGCCTCCCCATACTGTTCCAGTTTTCTGGCGCCCATCCCGTTAACTGTCAGCATTTCTTCTTTTGTGAGAGGGATTTTCACGCACATATCATGAAGCGTCTTATCAGATGCCACCATATACGGCGGAATGGATTTTTCTTTTGCCAGTTCGCTGCGCAGCTTTCGGAGTTCTTCAAACAGATGCTGCGCTTTTTCACTCAGATCTCCCAGTCCTTTCACACCTCGCCTTGCAGATGTTTTCTGTACTTCCGCTTTTCTGTATGCGATCACAAACGAATCCGTCCCTTGAAGCAATTCTTCTGATGTATCTGTGAGCTTCAGTAATGCGTATTTATCTTTTGTCTGGCACAGATAGCCTCGCTCCAGCATCGCCTGAATGATCTCTTTGATGCGTTCCTGTCCGAGTTTACTTTGTTTTCCATAACAAAGATTGTCGTTCATCCGGTAATTCCGGATTTTTGCAGTATTTTCGCCAAGCAGCGTGCCTGCGATCATGTTCACCCCGAATCTCTGCCCGGACTCACGGACACATTCAATCACATCTGCTGCCGCTTCTGTTGCGTCCATCTCTTCCAGTTCCTCCAGACAGTTGGAGCAGTTTCCACAGGGCTCTTTTGCCTGTTCCCCAAAATAGCCGAGAATATAATTGCGCAGGCATCCCGTGGTCGTACAGTAGGTTGTCATCTTCTGAAGCCGCTCCCGATCCTGCACCTGGATATTCTGCATCTCTTCCGGTGTGTATTCTCCATAGTTTTCCTTGCTTTCCAGCAGAAACTGATTGATAACGACGTCCTGAGGCGAATAGTAAATGATGCATTCTGCCGGCTCCGAATCCCGTCCGGCTCTTCCCGCTTCCTGATAATAATTTTCCAGACTTTGGGGCATATTGTAATGCAGGACATACCGGACATTGGACTTATCGATCCCCATTCCAAACGCATTGGTTGCGATCATCACCTGGATCCGATCGTAAATAAAATCCTCCTGACTGCTCTTTCTTGCTTCATTGCCCATTCCCGCATGATATCTGCCCACGGAAAATCCCGCACTTTCCAGAAACAGGTAAAGTTCATCCACATTCTTTCTTGTGGCACAGTAAATAATTCCGCTTTCATCCGAATGTTTTTCCAGATACTCCCGGATTCTTTCTTTTTTCTCTTTTGTTCTCTGCACCTCAAAATACAGATTCTCCCGGTCAAATCCTGTCACTGCCACATAAGGATTCTGCAGCTTCAGTACTTCCCGGATGTCTGTCTGTACACGCTTTGTTGCCGTGGCAGTAAAGGCTGTCACGATCGGACGGACAGGAAGCTGGCGGATAAATGAAACAATCCGCACATAACTCGGTCTGAAATCCTGTCCCCACTGGGAAATGCAGTGAGCCTCATCTACAGTCACCATAGAAATTTCGGCATGACAGGCAAAATCAAGAAAACGGGGAGTCTCCAGACGCTCCGGCGCCACATAGACGATTTTGTATCGTCCCGCTTTTGCAAACTCCAAAGCCTTTGCAACCTGGTTTTCTGTCAGCGAACTATTGATATACGCTGCATGGATCCCTGCTTCGTTCAATGCTTTTACCTGATCCATCATCAGAGAAATTAACGGTGAGATTACAATGGTGATTCCCGAAAGCATCAGCGCCGGCACCTGATAGCAAAGAGATTTTCCGGCTCCGGTCGGCATAATGGCAAGCGCATCTCTTCCCGCCAAAATCTGATCGATGATCTCCTCCTGTCCCGGACGAAATGAATCGTATCCAAAATATGTTTTTAAAATCTGTAGTTTTTCCGCTTCCACTGCCAGATATCCTCTCTTTCTAAATTCCAAGCTTCTTTCGCACTTGCTCTCTTCTCTCATAAAACTCCTGATAGAACGCCTGGTCATCTGCCGCCTCATATGGAGTCTGATAAAACAACCGAAGGATATACGTCGTAAGGATCTGGATATTCTCTTTTTCCAGTTCTATCATTGCTTCTTCACAGGTTAACAAAAACTGATGCCAATCTGAAATATATTTTTCGTAGGATTTCAAGTTCGGAATTCCAAGCCATTTTTTCACTTTCACTTTTCCGCGGTTCTCTTTTCTACATTCTTTTGTCAGAAGAAAATATCGAAATCCCTCTTCTTCATACAGCCTTCCCAGCGGAAACAGTCTGCAGATTCCCGACCGAAACGCATGAATCCCACATCTTTCGTTCTCATCCAGAAACGGACAGGCATCCGTCTTAGGATCCATTTTTAAATTTGGAAGGATCATACCATCCACTACATTTAACTCAATCTCCTGATTCAGAAGACCGGCAAAATCCTTCCCGGTTGCCTGTTTCAAATGAAACAGATCAATGGGATCCAGAATAATAGATTTCCCCATTCCGCGACAGCATGCCGAACAGCCCTGGCAATCATAGCAGTCCGCTTTTACCATGTCGTTGGAAGTATATAATTTTCCATCTGAAATCTCATTTAAATCTACATTACGCCTCATACAAGCTCCTTTATCATCTAAAATATTTCTAACCAGTTTATTTTAACACGCTTTTTATGGACTGGACAACAGCAACTATTTCTCCGTCATTTTTGCCGAATTTATATCCGATCAGACGGCTTTCGCACCTGCTTTCTCGAAGATAAAAAGACCGTACAGGAGCTTTTGAAAAAAATGATGATCTCTATGAGGAAATGGAACGATTTATCCTTTATCTGCAGATGTGTATTAAACTCCGTCAATATTTCCAGCTGAGATAATTTTCTCCCACATATAATATCCATGCAGTAATTCTTTTTCCAACATTTCAGTTGTTTTATATGGCAATATTTTTTCCTCAACTTCTGGAATACAATCGATTTCTCCTCTAATGTATTGAGTTAATCTATTGGCTGCCGACTTCGCTCTAACTGCAACACCCGCAAAACGAATATCTAAAATTTCATATCCAAATGGCTTATATTCATCCATCCATATTCTTTGTCTCTTGTTGCGTAATACTTCCGTCAGTTCTTCAATTCGTTTCAGTTCATTTTCTGATATTGATTCCATAATTTTGAACTCTTTTTTTAAATATGACTTTTGTATCTGTTCCGTAATTCCTGCCTTTTGAGATAATATTTCAGCTAATAATTGATAATACTCAAATATCTGTTTTTCTTCTAAATCTTCGCTATCATCAACAATACTACGCAAATTTTTAGCAAGCAATTCATAACGTTTTTTTAATTTTACTTCATCAAACATTTTTATAAAAAGTCCCATCAAATTATCTTCATATAAAATTGTTTTTGATGGATTTTCACAATATCGATTATGACCACCTTCCTCATATTGAGGATTATCAAACGCATCCAATAAGCAAAAGTTATCCCACTTCATTTTAAAGCAAAATTCGAATCTTTCTGCTATTTTGTCCTTTGATGGTTCTTTTGAAAATCCATATTCTCCATATACTGCTAGAATGGGTAACATTGTAACTAATGGTGTTTCTGCACCATTGTCCATCCATACCGTACAAAAAACATCATTAATTCTCATCTCACAACAAGCGGTCAACGCATCCTTTGTTGAAAGTAATGCTTTGCTAATTCCAGGTGCAATACCATTCCAAGTCCATGCCCCACCGGCAAAAATAACAGGATTTCCTAATTTTTGGTGAAGGCGAATATATTTTTTATAAAACTCAATTCCTTCGTTATAATAATCCCAATAGCAAAGAGCAATCTTATCTGACATGTTTTCTTTGTTTCTAGGTTCTGCATCTTCCGATAAACTATAATAATCCTCTACTCCAAAATTTAATTTTAAATACATATCAGACCAAATCATCGGTTTGAGATTTAATTCTTTGCACATTACCTCCAACCACTCTAGATGAAGTTTCATAATCTTGCTCGGCTCATGATAGCCATATTTATCTAAAAATCTGCCTCTTCCTAAATTAGCTGCTTCATCCATCCCTAAGTGAACAATCCCACCTGAGAAACATTCAGCTACTGTTTTTAAGATATCTTTCAACAAATTTCTAGTATTTTCATCTTGTAATAACAAAATATCGTCAATATCTTTATAGGCATCAAACATTGGTTGCTTTAATGCACTTCGCAAATGAGCTAATGTTTGTATGCATGGAATAAGAGTAACTCCAAAGAGCCGACCATACGCATCACACTCTTTTAGCTCTCTTTTTGTCAACCGCCCTCTTAAATACCCCCAATACGGATATCCATCTATCTCCATAGTATCTTCCATATAAAGATATAAACGATTCATGCCAAACTCTGCAAGCCTCATGATATATTTTTTTATAGTTTCAACTTTAGGAACGCAATTACGTGAACAATCCATCATAATTCCGTTTGACTCAAAATTAGCTGTTTCCTCGATAGTAAATTGTTCTTTTGCTTTATTCTGAAGAAGTAGTGAAACCCCTCTAAAGAAATGTGCTTTCTGAGAATAATAAATAACACAGCAATTTTCTCGTTTTTTTATTATTAATTTATTATCACAAATATGTTTACACTCAAGTTGGATTTCAGCAGTTACTCTATCTTTCACCAATATATGTTGATGTTCTGTTAACAAGAGTTCTAAACCGTCTATCAGTTCATCTTTAAAATTTTCTGATATCCAAACAGTTTTTGTAATCATCTATACCACACCATCTCTTTCATAATTATAGTCTTCCTTCTGGAATTATAATCTCAGATAATCCAACGCTATGCCTTTCGTTTTCTGTTGTTTGTAAAACGATTTTAATATTGTCTGTATTTAAATCGTTTGTGAATTCATATGTGACTGCATACAAATTTTTTCCGTCTTCTGAATACACTTCTTCGGGTTCGTTGCTTACATATTCGATTAATTTTTCATTATCTTCTTTCGAATAAAAAAGCACACTTTCTGGAAAAGCAGAAATTGTATCTGTATAATGATACATTGTAATCTCACGTATTGGATGTTTCTCTTGCCATTTTAATGTTATAACTCCCGTATTTCCTCCAAGCGGAATATTTTCTTCCCACGTAGTCCAAAGTTCAGATGGATTTACCGTGTTATAAACTCCATCTTTTAAGCGTTTTACCTCGTCACCATAAAAATTAGCACTTATTTCTGCTATACTAGCTATATTTTCCGCCTTACATCCATGCTCTTCAAATCCCACATCGGGTTGCCCATTATACAGAATATTTCCCCAATAATCATATTCTCCATTATCTTCTATAACAACACCAGCATCAATACATGGAGACACATCCCTAATTTTGTATTTTTCAACCCCTTCTCCTTCTGCCATGAACATTGGATTCCCTATAATAGCATGCTTATCCATAGTTACTGCTTGAACACCGCAATAATTATTGTAATCATAAGTACATCCTATCGTTTCTAAATTTTCGTTACCCTCAGTTTTAAATATTATATTATTCTTAAAACTTATATTAGAAGCATTATCACCTGAACTTTGATGTGCTTGACGAACAAAAGGTGTATTTCCATAAATAAATGTATTATTATAGAAAGAAACATCATATGTATTAGTACCATACATCATAATTACCTGACTATTCGCTACACATCCGTCGTTTACGCTCAAATTATAACGTACAATATTATCACTACTCCTATTAGATGAGCAAAGAAGTATAAATCCACCTTCATTATCATGAGAATAATTGTATTCGTAGATATTTCCGGTCGTACAATTATCAAAATCAAAAGCCATTCCATCTAAAGTAGTCTTAGTTTCGCAAACTTCATTATATCGAAAAACACAATTATCAGAACTCCACATCCAAACACCAGCATGATACTTTCCATTCGGGCGAGAATTTGCACCTCTAACATAATTATGTTCTACAAGTGCTCCATCACAACACGTAATTACAATCCCATCTCCATCAACATTTTCCACTTTATTATTACTTACAATTACTTGTGTCGATGGATAATATTCTCCAGCATTCGGTTCCTCCAATCCCCATCTGATTGACCAATAAGAATAAAAATAAATTCCTTCTCTTCCTAAATCTTTTACACTATTCCCGTCAATTATAATATCTTCCCACTTTGATTTAACTGCTCCTTCTCCTGTAGATGGATTCTGAGTTGTAATCTTTCCAACAATTCCTCCATTGCATTTTGAGCTACCGACTCCTGTTGTTATTTCTACACCTGTCACATCATGAATATTACAATTTTTTACATAAATATGTTTTAATATACCTGCATCTTGGTTTTCAAAACATATGCCTTGTCTATCCCCTTTAACTGTAGCATTATTCGTTATTTCTAGGTGATTGATTTCCCAATATTGTTGATTATATAAATATACAGCTGCTCCTTGATCCATATTTCCTTTAATATATGGGTCTTTACCCTCTCCATATCGATCGATAATTATGCTATTTTCTTCATTCCCAGAACCTTTCGGCCATAATTGTCCCTCCCAAGTTCCTTCTGCCTTAAATAAAATGGTATCTCCTGGCTGAAAGAGCATACTATTTACCTTTTCTAACGTTTTCCATGCCTCTTCTGGGCTCCTTCCTGATTCATTATCATTTCCTTTTTCTGCATCTACATAATATGTAAGGCCTGATCTGTCTTCTGCCTTAACAGTCATTTTTCCACAAAACAAAAAAGTAAATAACGCGAATAGCAAAACTACATAATTCAATCTTCTTATTTTCATGATCATGTCACCTCATCATAAAATTCTCCTATTTTGACAGTTCATTCATTCTATATTCCGATGGAGATAATCCTGTATTTTTTTTAAATACTTTAAAAAAATAACTTGCGTCTACATATCCTACCATCAAAGCAATATCTTTAGTCATCACCGTAGGACAGTTCAATAACATTTCTTTTGACCTTTCAATTCTTATATTTTGAATATAATGATTTGGTGTAACTCCTTTATACTCTCGAAATAGTCTACTCAGGTACGAAGGAACTAGTCCAAATTCTTGTGCCAACATTTTTGTGGTAATCCTCTCTGTGTAATGATCTTGAATAAATGCATCCACTCTCCGAACTAATGCGGCAGTATTTTCTTCTGCCTTTGGAAACATAAGCCTCTGACACCAAAAGACAAATTCCTCAAATATTTCACTCAAACTGTTTGATCTCATGATAATATCATTGATTTCTCTTGTCGGATTACTGATCTCTTCATTTAAAAACCCTGTCTCATAAGTTTGGATAAACATCAAGATTTTCTTTAAAGTCTCTTCTAAATCATACTGTGTAATATTTTCTTCTTCCATTTGTTTTTGAATCTCAGTCAACAACTCTTGAAATCCTTTAAATTTCCCTTGCTTAATCATATATTGCAAAGATTCTTCTGTTGATTTTTTCATACGGAATAAAGAACATTTATTATCTTCATTAATTACTTCGCATCTTCCATATTTCCAATTTCTCCGCAATTTTTTCCGTAATTGACTTATAATATTACCTATCTCAAAGATATCTGTACACACATCTCCTGCTATTATTGCTATCGGAAATATATGTTCTTTTCTCTGAAGATATTTTGCTACTGTCAGTTCAATATTCTCTGTAGCTTCCGTTTCTAATAATACGATTATCTCATTGAGATACTTTCCATAGTATGTATATGTTCCAATTAAACTTTGTATTTCATTCTTCAGAAAAATACGAAAATCGACATTATTCCAAAACTCACTGTCAAATTCCGATTCTTCTATGTTAGATGTGCAGTACGCTTTCGCCACCATATAAACTGGATATACATTCCTAAATTCTATTTTTTCTTCAGAATTCCTCGATTCATACTCACTGTTACCAATCTGTTTTTTCCCAAACAATAACTTCTTCAGAAGCATATCCTTTTTTGTTTCTTTTTGAGATAAAATCTGGTCTTTCAATTCTTGCAGAAGCACACATAATTCATGATTTTCTATTGGTTTTATCAAATAACGTTTTGCCTCATACCGAATCGCTTGTTGTGCGTATGAGAAATCTTGATAGCCGCTTATAACTACGCTAATAATCCAAGGTTTTTCTTCTTTTATATATTTCAATATCTGTAACCCGTCTACCAGAGGCATGTTAATATCCGTAAACACGACATCTACTTCATGGTTTTCAAGATATTCCAATGCCTCTTTTCCGTTTTTTGCCAACATCACAACACTAAAATCTTGGTCTGCCTTTTCAATCAGTTTAGCAATACCCCTCAATAACGGAAATTCATCTTCTGCAATAAGAACCTTAATCATTTAAGCGTTCCTCCAATCATAACTACTGCACCTTCTTCGTCATTTAACAACCGAAATATAAAATCATTTTCATAACATATCACCATACGCATATAAATATTCCAAATGCCCATTCCTTCAACAGTACTATCTTCTAGATTATTTTTCATTTGACTCATGGAAAACGCTTTTACCCTTTCTGTAAATTGCTCTAAATATTCTTCTGAAAATCCTATTCCGTTATCATGAATTTCTAAAATCCACTTTCCATCCTTTTCGCAAACTACTATCCGGATTTTCCATACAGGTTCTATCTTCTTAAATGAATGTTTAAAACAGTTTTCACAGATGGGTTGGATAATATATTTTGGAATTTTGGTGTGATATAATTGCTCATCTCCTTCTATCTTGTACTGAAAAGCATCCTCATAACGTACCTTCATCAATTCCATATAATCTAAGGCATACGCAATTTCTTCTTCTATTTTACTAAAGCCGTCTCCCATGTGTGAACCATAAACCAACATTCTTCTCAATCTGGTACACATATTAGCTATTTTATCATTTCCATCCATCTGTGATTCAATCGATATAATTGCCAATATATTATAAAGAAAATGTGGATTCATTTGAGATTGTAAAGCAAATAATTGGGCTTTCAATGCATTCGTCTCTGATGCATATTCTCGTTCCATTGCTGATTTCATTCGTTCTATCATTGCATTAAATGCATATTGTATTCGAACAAATTCATCATTATTTTTCCACTGTTCTACTTCTAATTGTGGGTTATCCAAAGTCATCTTTTTTACAGACGCATTTAATTGTTCTAATGGTTTCGAAAGCTTCCTCACAATCAGCATTTCCGTTATAACTGCAATACACAAAATCAAAATAAATCCTATCAAAATTACTGTATTGTATTGATTAAAAAAAGTAACCTCCGGTCCTTTTTCTTTTACAAACATCACCTGATATGGCGCATTATCTAATTCCCTTGTATATACAACATATTTGGAACTCTCCACAGGCACTTCTTGTTTTATAGAGTTTTTCATTTCTCTAAAATCAACTTCTATCTTCTGTAATTCTTTCTCATATGTTGAATTAGAATAAATCATATTGTCCTTGTAAAATAAAGTAACATATGTATCTTCATTTATACTTTCAATCACATCATTTAACCATTTTACATTTTCTTGTACTTCGACATAAGCATATACACTTTCATTTGTAATATGATTTTTAATTTGACGAATAATTGAAAAATATGGTTTTACAATCATTCCCGTGTCATTCAATATATCATCCTTAGACCATGAATAATATACATGATTATTTCCACTCGCAAAATACTCTTGCACTTTCTTGAAATTATCACTTTGAAACCATTGGTCTATTCCAGAATTAGTTGTAATATCTGTTGCTGTGTATGCAAAATCATGATACTGGTTATATAGACAAATTCGTTTTATTCCATCTTTTTTAAAATTATAGGAATTCAGCAATTCAACAATCTTCGCATTTTCTAATGGCTCATCTTCAAAATAATTTGATTCTGTACTTCCAACCAATTTCCTAAATGAATTTACAATGTCAGGGTTAGCTGCAATTTGAAGTGCAGTTTTATCTAATACATAAAAATGATTATCCAACTGTTCAACAATACTATCGGATACAATTCTAAAATCATCCAACATACTTTCAGAAATTGTTGATAATACCTTATGGTAATAAATACTACCCAGTAAAATAACTACAAACAAAATGATGATATTTTGTGCCAAGATAATTTTGGTCTTAAACGGAAACTTACGAAACATTTTTCTTCTCTCATTTCATTCAATTCTCATTTTATATTGTAGCACACTACACCTTTTTCAGTAATTAGTAACATTAACTTTATAGGGTATCATATTGTTAAGACTTATCCTTTTACTGCTCCGGCTGTCATTCCCTCTACGATATATTTTTGTAGACATAGATAGAGAAGAACTATTGGTAAAACTGTAAACATAATTGCAGCAAAAACATACTGCCAATCTCTTGCATATAATCCATAAAAATTATATACCATCATCGGAATAGTTGTCCTATCAGAACTACTCATCAGATACAAAGGAATCTGAAAATTATTCCAAATACTAATTGCTGCAATAATCAAATTAGTTATTACTGCTGGTTTCATAATTGGAATTAATACTTTGAAAAACATTTGCATTGTATTACATCCATCTATTAAAGCAGCTTCATCAATCTCTCTTGGTATTCCTTTCACAAAGCTTGCAAAAGTCATTACTGCGAATGGCAAATTTACTGCTACAAATACAAAAATAACACCCGTATATGTCTCTAATAACTGTAGCTTAAGCAGTAAAAAGTATGTTGTTACAAGCTGCATTGTTGCTGTTAATCCAAATATGAAATAATAATATGCCGCATTCATTTTTTTATCATTTCTTCTAGATATAACAATTCCTGCCATGCTTCCAAAAACAATGATAATGGTTACTGCTATGACTGTAATAATAAGACTGTTTTTATACCCTCTCAGTATATTACCAGTTTCCAACACATGCTGATAATTTTCTATCATAAAATGTTCCGGCAAACTCAGATCCATATGAAGCGCTTCGCCCTGTGTTTTGAACGATCCCAACACCATCATAATAATAGGAATTAGAAATACTGGCGAAATAAGTAAACAAAGTAAACAGGATATGATTTTATTTCTATGCTTCGATTTTATCATGATTCAATCTCCTTACTTCTTAAGAAACGATTTAGAGCGAATGCCACAAGCGCTACGCCAAGAGATAAAACAACAGAACTTGCGCTAGATTTGCCAAGTAAACCTAACCCAAAGGCACGATATGTATAGGTGCTGAGTACCTGTGTGTCAAATCCCGGTCCACCACCTGTCAAGGCATATACAAGATCAAATACTTTTAAACCACCTGTAATATTCAATGTAATTACTACTGTAAAAGAAGGTGCTAACAATGGAAACGTAATCTTCTTAAATCGCTGCCATACAGACGCCCCATCCATTTCTGCACTTTCATACAATTCACTTGGTATGGATTGTAATCCGGAAATAAATAAAAACATATTAAACCCTGCCCACATCCACACCTCTATAAATATAATCCAAAACATAGCGCTTCCGTACTGTCCTAACCAATCTTTTGCAAATCCGGACATACCAAGTGCATTCAGTCCATTATTTAAAAGACCATCCTGTTTTAAGATTCCTGTAAATAAAAGACCTACAATCATACAACTTAATACGCACGGCAAATAAAATAAAGTACGAAAAAAACCGTTTCCCTTAAATTTTTGTACCACCAAAAGTGCAAGACCTAATCCTACAATCGTTTTAAAGATTGTTGTCATAATTGCGAAAAGCGCTGTGTTTCCAAGTGATCGTAGAAACACCTCATCCCCGAATAAATTGATAAAATTCCGAAATCCGGAGAAAACTGGTGAATTTAATCGATCCATATTCCAGTCCGTAAATGAAAATAAAAATGCTATTACAATAGGTACAATATAAAAAACTGTGTATATCCCAACTGCTGGCAAACACATCCATCCTGGATATAGCTTTCTTTTTATGTTATTCTTCATATATCTTCTGCTCCTATAAATTAAGAAGATGCCATACCATTATTTTAGGCATGGCATCTTCTCTTATATTATGCTGATTTTCAGTTATTCTTAATTAAACGCCTCAACGCCTTGATCTTTCATATACTGTTCAAAATCCTTCTGGAATTGTTCCATAATTGATGCTCCATCTCTGTCGCCTTTTGCTGGTGCATCTACATAATATACATACAGACTGCTCTCACATAATGCATTTAAATCCATTACATAGAAGTTCCATTCAGGAATAACTTTTCCTGTCTGAATAAATTTTTCATTAATATCTTTTAAGTATTCTGGAACCTCACCACCATCAACATCCTTAAATGCTGGAAATCCTGGACGATCCTCGAAATAAAGATTTGCATATTCCGGTGTAGACCAAAGATTAAGTACTTTTTTCACAGTATCCATATTTTCAGAGTCTTTATATACCACAAAACCTGGAGAAGACATATTTTCTGTTACAACATCTACGCCATCTTTCATAGAAATGGCAAACATTCCTACATTAGCATCTGGATTTGCTTCTAACACACTTGCGGCAAAAAAGTCTCCGTTAAAATGCATCGCTGCACTACCATCTGCAACAGAAGCAATCGCGTCATCATATGTAGCAGATGTAAAATTCTCATTTATATATCCTTTCTCATAAAGTTCCAAATATTTATCAATAATTTCTGCCATTTCTGGAATATCCGTCCACTTCATTTCATTATTCATAAGTTTTTCCGCATATTCCTGTGCTTTTTCTGCCCCCAATGCCTTTGCAAAGTTATCTGTCATTAACACTTGCGGTACCCAACTATCTTTAGGCATATAAATTGGAGTGATTCCTGCATCTTTTAAAGTCTGACATACATCCAACAATTCTTCCCATGTCTCCGGAACCTTTGTAATACCTGCTTTCTCAAAAACATCTACATTGTAAATAAATCCATGGGTACCTGGTACACTTAAAAACGGAAATCCATAAATTTTCCCATCTTCTTTGTTTTTAACATTATCCGGAATCAGAAGATTATCGACCCATGCCTCATCGCTTAAATCGGCAAAATTACTTGCCGGATCCACAATATCATAGACTGCTGGAATGTTATAATCAATAATATCCGGAGCCTCCCCTGAATTAAGTTTCATTTTAATCATATTAAGAGACTCTGCATCTGGAACCACCTGAACATCAACAATAATATTTTCCTCTTTTTCGAGTTTTTCAATCATAGCCTGCAATCCATCATAATATCTTGATTGTTGCACCATTGCGCTGATCGTAACCTTTTCGTTACCGTCTTTATTCTGTGTAGTCTGAGTGCCAGTTTCTTTTGAAGTTCCACAACCAGCGAGTAAACCAACACTAAGAGTACAAGCTAATCCTATCGAAACTACTTTTTTTGTGTTTTTCATTTTCACTACCTCCCTTTCCTGTTTTGGCAATTTCACTATATTTATAATTATAATCCCACTTTTTTTGTTGTAAATGTAAAAACACGAAATGCTAAGTGTATAAATGTAAAAAACAAAAGAAATCTTTTACATTTTTTTGTAAAAAGACTTCTTTTGTTCACACTTTTAAACAAATCTACAATTTATTATTTCTCGTTTATCTGCCTTTAAATACATATTCCAAACTTGATTTTGGTATTTCACCTGAACTCTCTTCTCATATTTCGTGGAAATTCCAGCGGCAATTAATTTGCCTTCCCTCCATTTTATATCAACTTCTATTCCTCCTTCTGCCAATAATCCAGTTACTTCTCCATTTTCCCATTGAGTAGGCAATGCCGGAAGTAATTCTATCCTGCCATAGCAACTTCTTAGTAGCATATTGGCAATTCCACTCGCTGCACCTAAATTTCCATCTATCTGAAAGACTTCTCGTTCACCTTCATTCTCTCCCAGTGGCGGATGTAGGTCAAAAAGATTATCATAAGACGATTTTATCAATAAATTATTTAAAAACCTTAACGCCTTATCCCCATCTCCGAGTCTTGCAAAAAAATTAATCAACCACGCACAACTCCACCCAATATGTCCGCCTCCGTAAGAAAGTCTCCTATCAAGAAAATGCTTCACACTCTCAATAAGTTCCGGAGTGTCGTAGATGTTAATTATGGTTCCAGGATAAAACCCCACCAATGCTGAAAAATGTCGATGAGCTGGGTCCTCTTCTGTGAAATCTTCTATCCATTCCTGAAGTTGACCATTTTTCCCAACTTGATATTCAGGTAATAACAAGCTTTTCATTCTTACTTGTTCTAATAATTCATCTTCTATTCCCAAAATATTAGACGCATTTGCATAGTTTTTAAACAGTTCTTTTATTAAAGAAATGTCCATAGTCGAACTGTAACTTACAGAACATTCTTTTTCGTCCCAATCCCGAAATGTATTTTCAGGAGATGTTGAAAGTGGAGTGTGATATCGCCCATCTTGTCCCTTCTCAAGCCAATCCAAAGAAAATTGTACCGCACCTTTCATAATCGGATATATACGTTTCTCTAGAAGTTCTGTATCACCGGTATATTTAAAATAGTCATATATCTGAACACTTAACCATACACCTCCCATTGGCCAAAATGCGTATTTTGCCATGCCCGATACAGGTTCCGTATGTCGCCATATGTCCACGTTATGATTTGCAACCCATCCTCTACAATGAAAATAATTTTTGGCTGTTTCCTGTCCGACCTTACTGATCTGTTCCACCATACTAAGTAATGGTTCAAAACATTCTGTTAAATTACAGATACCTGCTAGCCAATAATTCATTTCAGTATTTATGTTAATTGTCCAGTTACTACTCCAGACAGGACGAATACTCTCGTTCCATATTCCTTGAAGATTCGACGGTTGTGTTCCTCTCCGCGAGCTCGAAATTAACAAATATCGATTATAGTGATAATACAAACAATATAGTCCAAAATCACTTGCTCCCTCTTTAAAATCCTTTAGTCTTCTATCTGTTGTTTTACCATTATCTTCCTCATTCAAATACAATTTAGACTGTTTAAACAAGGGCTGGTAATCCTCGAGATGTCTATTCATAATTTGTTGGTATGTTATTTTTTCTACTTTTTGAAAAATAGAATCAACTTTCTTGATACAATTATTCATGGAAAAATCAATCTCTATCGTATCTGACTGATACCCATCTGAAGCTGCTAACAAGACAAGAATCTCTGATGCTTTTTCCACGAAAACTTTACCATTAACACAATGTACCATCCCATCTTTGATTTTCACTTTCATGGAACAACAAAAAGGCATCCCCAAATTTCCACTTTCATATACAATAGGATTATCACTTTTCACATAATTGGGTTCCACATGTGTAGGCGCATTCCCTATAATTGTAATCCCGTTCTTCCCATTTTCCATCGAAATGGAGTGTAATCGACTTTCCAATTCAAACGTAACATTCAACTTTTTTTTAGTATCACAGAAGAAATGAAGTATAATTGCATTATCTGGATATGATGCAAATATTTCTGAACGATAATATTTTCTATCATATGTAAATTCAGTACTCACCACAGCATGCTCCAAGTCCAATTCTCTTTTATATGAGGTATACTCTTTCACATCACAATACTGATACCTCAAAATCCCAAGAGGCATATATGATTCATTATATTGGCCTAACAATTTTTTTTCTATTATTTTTTGCGCCTCATAGTATTTGCCAGACATACATAATTTTTTCGCATGTAACAGTGCTACTTTATCAATAGCTAGCTCTTTTCTTCTTCCAGTTCCAGACCATAAGGTGTCTAAATTCAACGTAATATATTCTTCAGGAACTTTCCCGTATACCATCGCTCCTAAGCTTCCATTTCCAATTGGCATAGCTTCACAAAATGAAGCTGCTGGAACAGCATACCATAATTTTGTATTCATTTTTCTTTCTCCTTTTGTTTCTTCAAATCATATTTTTACAGGTTTGATTTGAAATAAGTTAGTAATAAAAATCACATAGTAAAATTGCCCAATCAGCTTCTTATGCCTGCTTAATTGAATTTCAATATACCATGCAACTTTTAGGGAGGTCAATAGCTTATTAAAATAATGAATTCTACTCTCAAAAAACGCGGGAGTTTGACAGTTGAATAAAGAAAAAAACTTATAATGCCTATAAAATAGCACTTGTTTTGTCAAATTTTTTAAATTTATTAGTGCTTGTTTATACTTGTTTTGGTACAATACAAAAATAAACAAGTACTGATCATGGAAAAAAATAGTACACACCGGCATTTTCCCCGTGCTGGATTAAAGGAAGTAATGGAACATTTACCTCAAGGACTTGATACAATAATTGAAGAAAACGGCAGTAACTTTTCAGGAGGGGAATGTCAACGGCTTGCTATCGCCAGAGCATTACTGAGTGGAAAAGATATCCTGCTAATGGACGAAGCAACATCGGCATTGGATGAACAAACCGCAAATGATGTAGAAAACAGCATTTTATCATTGGAAAATATCACATGTATCAGCGTGACTCACAGACTCTCTCGTGAAAATATGAAAAAATATTCAGCAGTTTTGAAAATGGATAATGGAGAATTGCACGAAGATGTTCTATGACATTTCTGCAGAATCAGTAGAAATATATCGAAGAAATCATGTAAATTGTAACCTATTGCCTTACAGAATTGATGCAGATGTGCTATATTGAAAATGCAAAAAGAACAACCGCCCACAAGGGGTTGACCAATTAAAGAATGTACATAGAAAATACCACCCTCACTCGCCAAAGTATCATATCATTTTGAGGGTGGTTTTTCTATGGCTTAAATCATCAGTGACAAATCATGTAAATGAATGTCAGTAGTGATAAAATGAACATTCCAACGGCCATAAGGTCTTTAAAATCAAAGTGATTTTTATTATCGTTCATCAGCCCCCCATTCTATGTAAAATAGAGGTCATCCACCCTGTAACACGGTTGTTCTACTTGAAGTGTTATCATATTCTTACTGATATTTCAATTCCCTGTTGCCCGTGCAGCCCTTCTCTAATAGTCTGCATTTACTCAAACATCTTCTTATAAAAATCAATTTTAATTCAACCGATCGTTCTCCTTACACAAACACTGCCAGCTTTTTTATGCAAAATCCCAATCCCAAAATCGCCTTTCACTTTCCTCAAGCAAAAGACGATTTTTACGATTTTCTTCTATTGTGCAGTATCCTTTGTAATCAGCTCCACTTCCACCGGGATGGTTTTTTCCACTGTTTCTCCCTGCAAAATCTGAATCGCGGTCTCAACTGCTGTCTCTCCCATCAGATTCGGTTTCTGTGCCACGGTTGCCGCCATTTTTCCGGCTTTGACTGCTGCGACTGCATCGTCTGTCGCATCGAAGCCAACCACCAGGATCTTTTTGTTTCCAATTGCTTCCACTGCTCCAAGTGCCATCTCATCATTATGTGCAAATACACCCTGAATTGCAGAATTTGCCTGCAGCATATTTTCCATCACGCTCATTCCCTCGGAACGGTTAAAATTCGCGGTCTGTTTGGAAACAACATCCAGCTTTTCATCTGCCACCAAATGGAAGCCTTTTCCTCGCTCGATCGTTGCACTGGCGCCGGAAACGCCCTCCAGTTCTGCCACTTTTGCCTGTTCCCCAAGAAGAGATACCATATATTCTGTTGCCATTTTCGCACCTTCCACATTGTCGGAAGCAATGGCACAGTCTACGTCTACTCCGTTTACACCTCGGTCTACTGAAATCACTTTAATTCCTCTTGAAACCGCATCCTTCACTGCCGGTGCAACTGCGTCGGAATCCACCGGATTTACGATCAGGACACTGATATTTTTTGAGATCAGATCTTCGATATCACTGGTCTGTTTTGCCGCATCATCCCCGGCGTCTACCACAATCAGTTTTTCTCCTTCTGCTTCCGCCTTTTCTTTTGCCCCTTCACTCAAAGTTACAAAAAACGGATTATTCAAGGTGGAAACGGAAAATCCAATACTGCCGTTTCCGGACATCTCACCTGATGCGTTTTCCGTTTCTCCGTCAATCGTAATGGCATTGCATCCTGTCAATCCAAACACCAGAACTGCCGCTGCCAGTATGCTTACAACTCTCTTCATTCTCATACCGCACTCTCCTCTCTTATCGTCTTCTGTCAGACAATACCGCGATCAAAATTACAATTCCTTTTACCACATCCTGATAATAAGAAGATACTCCCAGGATATTCAATCCGTTATTTAACACTGCAATGATCAAAACACCGATGAATGTTCCCCAGATTTTTCCACGTCCTCCGTTCATACTCGTTCCGCCAAGCGCTACGGCTGCAATCGCATCCAGTTCATATCCCTCTCCCAGTGTCGGCTGTGCAGAACCAAGACGGGATAACAAGATCAGCCCAGACAATGCTGCCATACATCCGGAAATTGCATATGCTGCAAGTTTTGTACGATCAATATTGACTCCTGCCAGCTTTGCCGCTTTTGCATTGCTTCCTGTTGCATAAATATGACGTCCGAATGTTGTTTTCTGCAATACAAATAAAAAGATTACAAAAATCAGAATAAACAAGATGACCGGAATCGGAATGTGATAAAAGTTTCCTTTTCCTACCACTTTCAGTGTAAAGCTGTCTCCCAGGTTGGAGATCGGTTTTCCATCCATATAGATCATCGTCAGTCCCCGGAACACGGTCATTGTGATCAACGTTGCAATAAAGGGCTGTAATCTGCCTTTTGTTACAAGAAATCCACTGATACATCCAAATCCGGTTCCGATCACCAGCGCCAGGATCATTGCCAGTCCCACCGGCATTCCGCCTGAAATAAATCCTGCACACAATGCCGTCGTCAGAGCAAGTACCGAACCTACAGACAGGTCAATCCCGCCTGTCAGAATGACACAAGTCATACCAAATGCGATGAGCCCGTTAATAGAAGACTGTCGAAGCAGTGATAAGAAGTTCCCCACTGTCCGGAATTCCGGACTGATTGCTCCGATCACAACAATTAACAATACAAGCGCGATCAGCGCTCCCAGATCTTGTATATAATTTGCCGCTTTTTTCTTATTCATTGAGATTTCCTCCTGTCGCCAGAATCATAATATTTTCCTGATTTGCCTCTTCTTTGCTTAAAAATCCTCTCACCAGACCTTCTCTTACTACCATTACCCGGTCAGACATTCCGAGCACTTCCGGCAGTTCGGAAGATACCATAATAATCGCCACTCCCTTTGCGGCAAGATCATTGATAATACTGTAGATTTCCTTTTTTGCCCCAATATCCACACCGCGGGTTGGTTCATCCAGAATCAACACTTTCGGATTCGTGTACATCCATTTTGCAAATACAACCTTCTGCTGGTTTCCACCGCTTAAGTTATTACATTCATGCTGCGGTCCAAAACACCGGATATGTAACTCCTCGATCCCCTTTTTGACCAGCTCTTTTTCTTTCTCTCTCTGGATCACCCCGTGTCTGGAAATACGCTTCAGATTTGCGAGAGAAATATTTTTCATAATGCTCTCTTCCAGCATCAGCCCTTCTACTTTCCGGTCTTCTGTGATAAATCCGATTCCGTTTTTCATTGCCTGTTTCGGCGTTTTGTTCTCAATCTGTTTTCCATTCAGAAAAATCTCTCCCGTCACATGCGGCATATTTCCAAAGATTGCCTGCATGATCTCCGTTCTTCCGGCTCCCATCAATCCGGATACTCCCAGCACTTCCCCTGCATGCACTTCAAAAGAAACCTTTTCAAATACGCCCGGACAGGTCAGATTTTTTACTTCCAGAACACGATCACCGATGCTTACGTTCCGCTGCGGATACCGCTCTCCAATCTCTCTTCCGATCATCATTTTGACTACATCATTCATATCTGTCTCAGAAATCTTCTTTGTGTCGATATAAGTTCCATCCCTCAGGATCGTAATCCGGTCGCACAGTTCAAAAATCTCTTCCATCCGGTGCGAAATATAAACAATGGATACGCCTTTTTCCCGAAGCCCATTGGCCACTTCAAACAGTACCCTGGTCTCACTCTGCGTCAACGCTGCCGTCGGCTCATCCATGATGATCACCTTTGCATTTACCATCAGCGCCTTTGCAATCTCAACCATCTGCTGCTGTCCTACGGAAAGCTCTTCCATCCGCTGTCCCGGATCGATCTCTACGCCAAGGCGTTTCAAGATTTTTTCTACTTCCCGGCGCATTGCTTTTTTGTCACATACACCGCACTTCTTTTTGATTTCTTTGCCGAGAAACATATTTTCTTCTACTGTCAGATCAAATAACACGTTCAGTTCCTGATGGATAAATACAATCCCTGCTTTTTCCGCTTCTCTGGCATTTTTGTAGCAGACTTCCTCTCCATCCACGATCACCTGCCCCGCATCTTTTGTATAAACACCTGTCAAAATCTTCATCAACGTCGATTTTCCCGCACCGTTTTCTCCCATCAGTGCATGAATTTCTCCAGTACTGAGTACAAATCCGGCATTTTTCAACACGGCATTGTTCCCAAAAGACTTGTTGATCCCTCTCATTTCAATTTCCATAAGCTGCTCTCCTCTCTTAGAAAATACAACCCGACTGTAAAATAATATTTGCATAAGGCGTTGTCTCTCCGGTTCGAATAACCGCCTTGCATGTTTTTGTCATTTTTTTCAGATCACTGTGCAAAACAAATTGTATCTCTGGTTTGAAACCCGTTTCATACTTTGCAAAAAATTGTTCGATCTGACGGAGTATCTCCGGATTCTGAAGTTTCATCTCCTCTGCCAGTATGATCTTCTCTACTTTCATATCTGCCCCTACTTCTTCCAACACATCCATAAAAGACGGCTGTCCGAATTTTACGGCCAGATCGATCCGTTCTGTCTCATCCGGGATCGGCAGTCCACAATCTCCGATACAGATTGTGTCCGTATGTCCCATATAAGACAACACTCTGGAAATATCACTGTTTAAAATCCCCTGTCGTTTCATGCTCTTCCTCCCAGTTTTTCCAATTCTTCTTCGACTTCCTGTGCCATCGGCATTCCGCTCTGTGCCCCGAATTTTTCTGTGGATAAGCTGGCTGCCACATTCGCATACCGAAGTGCTGTCTCCATATCCGCTCCTTTTGCTCTCTGCAGGGCAAATGCACCGTTTAACGTATCTCCTGCCCCGGTCGTATCTGCCACATTCGCTTTTCTCGCCGGTACACTCAAGATTTCTCCATTCTTCAAACAAGTAATCACACCTCTGGAGCCCTGTGTGATGATCAGTTTTTCCGGATACTCTCTTAACAAGTCCTCTGTAGAATACTCCTCTCCAAAAATCAGGACCGCTTCATGTTCATTTGGTGTTACATACGTCACTTTTTCGATCACTTCCAACGGAACGTTTGACGCCGGAGCCGGATTTAACACTACCGGAATCTGATTGTCATAACAGAAATCTACAACATAATACACCGTATCCAACGGAATCTCCTGCTGCAGCACAACCATATCAAAAGTCTTCAGCTCCTCTTTGATCCTGTCAATATAATCTCTGTCCACTTTCCCGTTTGCTCCCGGAACCACGATGATCGTATTGTCATTTTCTCCGACTGTGATCATAGCAATCCCGGTCGGAACTCCCTCTAAAACCTTGATATGTCCCGTCTCTACACCGACTTTCTTGAAATTCTCCAATAACCGGGTACCATTTGCGTCATCTCCAACACATCCGAACATCTCCACTTTTGCTCCGAGCTTTGCCATAGCAACCGCCTGATTCGCACCTTTCCCTCCCGGAATATAATGAAGGCTGTCTCCACGAAGTGTCTCCCCTTTTAGCGGAATCCGCTCTGCGGTCACCGTCATATCCATGTTAATGCTTCCTACTACTGCCAGTTTCATTCTGCTTCTCCTTTCTTTTTCGTCGTCTGACGCCTGATCAGCTCAACATCAAATATATTTTCTTTCTGATACGAAATCTCTTCTCCATGATGGATGATCATCTGTACTGCCAGTTTTCCCATTTCTTCAATGGGCTGGGAAATGGTCGTCAGCTCCGGTGTCATTCTCCTGCTGAACTCAATATTGTCAAATCCGACCAGCTGTACATCTTCCGGGACTCTTCGCCCGTTCTGATGAAGCACCTTATAGACTGCCATTGCCGCCATGTCATTGCTCGCCAGGATTCCATCGGTATCCGGGTATCTGCGAATCAGTTCTTCTGCTGCCGCAAGTCCGGCATCGTAATCATAATCACAGTCGATCCAGACAGCTTTTCTTCCATACTTTCTGCACACATCCTCATATCCCTGATAACGCTGCTGCCCGCTGGAAAACTTCATCGGTCCCCGCAGGCACACAATATGCTGACAGCCGCATTCAATCAGATGCTCTGCCGCAAGTTTTCCGCCTTTGTAATGATCTGATTCGATAAATGCGATTTCCCGTCCCTCAGAAAGCTTTCTGTCCATCACGACAACCGGAAGTCCGCATTCTGCAATCTTCTTTCCGGTCCGATCGCTGTTGGTCATGATCACAATTCCATCTGCCTGCATCTGTACAAGCATCTGAATGTTCATCCGTTCTTTCTTCGGATTATTTGCTGAATTGCATAACAGCATCTTATATCCGTTTTGAAAGGCTTCCTCCTCCACTGCTTTGGCGATTTCACTGAAAAATGGATTTTCAATATTCGGAACGATCATTCCAATAATCTTTGATGATTTCTTAAACAATGCCCGCGCCAGTTCATTTGGCTTGAACCCCGTTTCTTGAATAGCATCAAGAACTCTTTGCTTCTTCTCCTCATCCACATTCGCTGTTCCATTCATCACTCTCGATACAGTAGCAGGTGAAACTCCTGCAATCTTTGCAACTTCTCTGATACTTGCCATCTTATGTCCTCTTTCTTTTGCTGCTGTGAAACTTTTTGAAACCCGTTTCATATCTTGATTTTATTATAGGCATAACTCCTGACATCTGTCAATCTCCTTTGTACACTTTGGTGGTATTGTATAGATATCTCTCTTTTCTTTTATTCCTATCGCCCAAAAACTCTGCCTTTTTTATGCATAATCCCTATTTTATTTTTCCGCTTCCATTATACTTGACTGTTTCAGTCCAATATTGTAAGATGAGACAAAACGTCAGGGAGGTCAGATATGTTATTTACCAAAGAATGTGATTATGCAATCCGCATCATGCGTGCATTATCTTCCGGAGAGTTAATCAGTGTCTCACGGATCTGCGAGATGGAGCATCTGCCCTCTGCCATGACTTACAAGATTACCAGAAAGCTGGAAAAGTCCGGATTTTTAAAAAGCTGTCGGGGTACCAACGGGGGATATGCGCTCAACTTAAAGCTTGCAGATATTTCTCTCTATGATCTCTGCGCTGCCATAGATCCGGATATCCTTCTTTTAGAATGTATGAAAGAGGGTTATCATTGTTCTATGAACAGTCCGAAAAATCCATGTCTGGTACATCACGAATTCTGCCGGCTGCAGAATATGCTGGTACAGGAAATGAAACAAAAATCTCTTGCCGAATTATTTCGGTAAGTGTTTTTTTGCCCTAATCTTTACTATTTTAGTACAGTTTTATCAAAGGAGGATCTTACAAAATGAATCAATGTTATGGATGCAATACATGCAAAAGCGCAGACAAGCCTCTGGAAGGCTTTATCCGCTCGCTTCCGATGGAAACTTCCCATCACCGCGTGGAAGGACAGAGCACAAAATGTGGATTTGGACTGCAGGGAGTCTGTTGTCGTCTCTGCTCCAACGGTCCTTGCCGCATCACTCCAAATGCGCCGAGAGGAATCTGCGGTGCCGATGCCGATACGATCGTAACCCGCAATTTCTTAAGAGCAGTAGCTTCCGGAAGCGGATGCTATATCCATATCGTTGAGAATACTGCCCTCAATCTGAAGAAAACCGCCCAGATCAAAGGAGAATTAAAGGGTCTGAAATCTCTGGAGCATCTGGCGGAGATGTTTGGAATTACAGACGAAGATATCTATGTAAAAGCAGAAAAAGTGGCAGATGCCGTACTTGCAGATCTGTACAAACCAGAGTATGTTTCTGCAGAATTGATTGAGAAAATCGCATATGCACCACGTATTAAACGCTGGAAAGAACTGGGAATCATGCCGGGCGGTGCAAAAGCAGAAGTATTCAAAGGTGTTGTAAAATGTTCCACCAATCTGAACTCCGACCCTGTGGATATGCTTACCGACTGTCTGAAGCTTGGGATTTCCACAGGAGTATACGGACTGACTCTGACTAACCTGCTCAATGATGTTCTCCTTGGCCAGCCGGAGCTTCGCCTGGCCCCGGTAGGACTTCGTGTGATCGATCCGGATTACATCAACATTATGATTACCGGACATCAGCACACGATTTTCGTAGATCTTCAGGAACGCCTGATTTCAGAAGAAGCAAAGAAAAAAGCGCAGGCTGTTGGTGCAAAGGGATTCAAACTGGTAGGATGTACCTGCGTAGGACAGGACTTACAGCTCAGAGGCGCACACTATACCGAAATATTTGACGGTCATGCCGGAAACAACTATACAAGTGAAGCAATCCTGGCAACCGGAGCAATCGATGCAGTTCTTTCAGAATTTAACTGTACTCTTCCGGGAATCGAGCCAATCTGTGAAGAATTGAAGATCAAACAGATCTGTCTGGATGATGTTGCAAAGAAAGCGAATGCGGAACTGATGCCGTTTGAATTTGAAAACCGCGAAGAACAAAGCAGCATTATTATTGATAAAATCATCGAAGCCTACAAGGAACGACGGGGAAGTGTTCCGTTACATCTCATGGAAGAACATGGAAATGACCATACATTAACGGGTGTCAGTGAAGGTTCTTTAAAATCCTTCCTGGGCGGAAAGTGGACACCGCTGATCGAACTGCTGGCATCCGGAGAGATCAAAGGTCTTGCCGGTGTGGTGGGATGCTCCAACCTGACTGCAGGCGGACATGATGTCTTAAGCGTGGAACTGACAAAAGAACTGATTTCTCGAGACATCCTCGTCCTCACTGCGGGATGTTCTTCAGGCGGAATCGAAAACTGCGGACTCATGACTCCGGAAGCTGCCAAATATGCCGGTCCAAAGCTGCGCGCTGTCTGTGAAAAACTGAACATTCCGCCGGTTTTGAATTTTGGTCCTTGTCTTGCGATCGGCCGTCTGGAAATCGTTGCAACAGAAATCGCCGCAGAGCTTGGCGTAGATCTTCCACAGCTTCCACTGGTACTTTCTGCCGCACAGTGGCTGGAAGAGCAGGCACTGGCTGACGGATGCTTCGGACTTGCACTGGGACTTCCGCTGCACCTTGGACTTCCTCCGTTCGTAACAGGAAGCAAAACTGCAGTCAAAGTACTCACAGAAGATATGAAAGAACTGACCGGAGGACAGGTCATCATCAACGGAGATGCGAAAGAATCTGCTGATATCCTGGAGCAGATTATTCTGGAAAAACGCCAGGGCTTACATATATAGGAGGTGCTGCTATGAGACGAATTATGATCGATGCCTCAAAGTGCGATGGATGCAAAAACTGCACCATCGCCTGTATGCAGGCGCACCGGGAAACACCGGGAACTGTTTATGATCTGGATCTGACGGACATCCGCAATGAATCCAGAAACCACATCGAAAAGCTGCCGGACGGAACCTATCGCCCGATTTTTTGCAGACACTGCGATCAGCCGGAATGCGTGATGTCCTGTATGAGCGGTGCTCTGACAAAGGATCCGAAAACGGGACTCGTATCTTATGATGAAACAAAATGTGGCTCCTGCTTTATGTGCGTTATGAATTGCCCGTTCGGCGTCCTCAAAGCAGATACTGCCACCCGTACCAAAGTCGTAAAGTGCGACTTCTGCCTGCAGGACGGTGCAGAACCCAACTGCGTAAAAGCCTGTCCAAAACAGGCAATCTATGTTGAGGAGGTGTCATTATGATGCATGTTATTATCGGAGTGGGGGCTGCCGGGATCACCGCAGCAAAAACCATTCGCAGCCAGCAGCCGGATGCCTCTATTACCATGATTTCCACAGATGAGCATGTACACTCCCGCTGCATGCTTCACCGTTATTTGAGCCATGAACGTCAGGAAGATACCTTGTCCTTTGTAGAACCTGACTTTTTTGAAACCAATAAAATCGAATGGATCAAGGGTGTTTCTGTAAAAACAGTGGATGTAAAAAACCAGCAGGTTCTGCTTGATAATGACACATCCTGCCACTATGACAAACTCCTGATCACAACCGGTGCAAACAGCTTCATCCCGCCTGTTGGACAGTTCCGTGAGGCAAACAATGTATTCGGACTGCGGCATCTTTCGGATGCTCAGGCGATCCGCCCGCTGGCCGATCAGGCAGCACAGATTCTGATCGTTGGTTCCGGTCTGGTTGGAATGGACGCTGCCTATGCATTTCTCGAGCAGGGTAAAGAGGTTACTGTTGTGGAAATGGCAGATCGTATTCTTCCGATCCAGTTAAATGAAACTGCCGGAACTGCCTATCGGAAATTATTTGAAGAACACGGATGCCGTTTTCTTCTTGGAAAAAAGGCTTCTGAAACGCATATGAACAGCAATGGTTCAATCGACTATGTCCTTCTGGATGATGGAACCCGGGTAGACTGTGATCTGGTCATTGTTGCTGCCGGTGTTCGTCCCGCAGTTGAATGCGTACTGGATACTCCGATCGAAGTAGATCGTTTTATTAAAGTGTCTGACACCATGGAAACCAGCTGTAAAGATATTTACGCTGCCGGAGATGTAACCGGATTATCTGGAATCTGGCCAAATGCCATGAAACAGGGACAGGTCGCTGCCCTGAATATGTGCGGAATTAAAACACTTTACGAAGACCGATATGCTATGAAAAATACGATGAATTTCTATGGGCTGGTTACACTTTCTCTTGGAAGAGGAACAGAAGAAGAGGGAGATGTTGTTCTCGAACAGGAAGATTCTCACAATTATAAACGTGCAATTTTACGGAACGGAAAATTAGACAGTATCTTATTACAGGGAAGTATTGATTATTCCGGAATCTATCAGTATCTGATCAAAAATGAGATTGATCTTTCCGGTATGGAAAAAGATGTCTTCCACCTGTCGTTCGCTGATTTTTACGGAGTGAAAGAAAACGGCGGATATTGTTATCAGAATCAGACATAAAGTAAAAAGCATTCCTGCATGGATCATTGCTCCTTGGCATATGATTCCCGGCAGGAATGCTTTTTGTTTTATTATCTCGCAGATTCGCCAACTGCAACTGCTCCGCTCAATCCCTCTTCACTCTTTCCCTGGTCATAAACTTCCCTGTCTAAAAGCTGCTCGGATTTTGCCACAAGAACTGCTGCTGTTGCCGCACCTGTCACATTTGCTGCCGTACGCATCATATCAACAACACTTGAGATCGGAACCAGAAGTACAATGATCTCTACCGGAAGTCCTGCTGCAGTAAACAGTGCTGTGGTTGTTACTGTGGAGGTTCCCGGAACTCCTACTGTTCCGATGGAAACGATCAGTGTCAATACGATCAGAAATACATACTGGACTGGGACGTAAATGCTTTTTTCTTCCCAGATAGGACAGCAGTACAAACAGAACTACTGTAATCGCCACTGCCGCTATCGCTAAAACATCACTATCCATTATTTTACTCCTTTAAATGCCGCATCAAGATCTTCGATCAAATCTTCTACTTTTTCAATTCCGATCGAAAGCCGGATCGTGTTTGGTTTGATTCCCTGATCTAACAATTCTTCCTCCGTACACTGGCTGTGAGTGGTGGTTGCCGGATGAATCACCAGAGATTTCACGTCTGCTACATTTGCCAGCAGGGAAAAGATAGACAGCTGATCGATAAATGCCTGGGCCGTCTGCGCATCTCCCTTAATCTCAAAAGTAAAGATAGAGCCGCCTCCGTTCGGGAGATATCTCTTATATAATTCATGGGTTGACTCCGTTTCCAGTGAAGGATGGTGTACAGCCTCTACCTGCGGATGATTCGCAAGATATTCCACGATCTTCAGCGCATTGCTCACATGCCGCTCAACACGCAGAGATAATGTCTCCAGCCCCTGCAGGAAGATAAAGGAATGGAACGGAGAAAGTGTTGCACCCGTATCACGCAGGATCACTGCACGGATATAGGTTACAAATGCCGCACTGCCTGCTGCATCTGAGAACGATACACCATGATAACTCGGGTTGGCTTCTGAAATCCACGGATATTTACCGGATGCCTTCCAGTCAAACTTTCCACTGTCAACGATCACGCCTCCAATCGCTGTTCCATGACCGCCGATAAATTTCGTTGCAGAGTGAATCACCAAATCTGCGCCATGTTCGATCGGACGGATCAGATACGGTGTTGCAAATGTAGAATCTACTACCAACGGAATATTGTGTCTGTGCGCGATTTCTGCCACCTTCTCCAGATCTATCAGATTTGAATTCGGATTTCCAAGTGTCTCTACAAATATCGCTTTTGTATTTTCCTGAATGGCTGCCTCAAAAGCTCCTTCTTTCTCAGGGTCCACAAACGTTGTTGTCACATCGTTTGTGAGCGGAAGAGTATGCGCCAGAAGATTGTATGTGCCGCCGTAGATGGTCTTGGATGCCACAATATGCTCTCCCGCCTTTGCAAGTGCCTGAAATGCATAGGCAATTGCTGCCGCACCGGATGCTACAGCCAGCGCTGCCACACCGCCTTCTAATGCTGCAATCCGTTGTTCGAAAATATCCTGTGTCGGATTTGTCAGTCTTCCATATATATTTCCTGCATCACGGAGTCCGAAGCGGTCTGCCGCATGCTGTGAGTCGTGAAATACATAAGAGGTTGTTGCATAGATCGGGACTGCTCTTGCATCTGTAACCGGATCTGCCTGTTCCTGTCCAATGTGTAATTGTTTTGTCTCAAATCCCCAGTTTTTAGAATCTCTGATATCTGCCATTTCTATTTCCTCCTTCTTTGGAATCTGTTTCTTCCTTAATTCCTTGTAATCATATTAACGTAGTAGGATTTATTTGTCCAATATAGATTGAGAATATCCTGTTATAGATTTATTTTATAGCAGACTCATTGTTTTGTATGGCTGCTTTAACCGTATCCAGAAACATTTCATGTATTCTGTTGTCCTGATCTAATTCCGGATGAAATGCCAGTCCAAACTGTGTCCCGTATTTTACCGCCACGATCCGATCATCTACTGCCGCAAGAACTTCTACTCCTTTTCCAACTTTTTCAATATATGGAGCTCTTATAAATGTCATCGGTATTTTCCCGATTCCCTTCATTTCCTGTACTGTACGGAAACTTCCAAGCTGTCTGCCATAACCGTTTCTTTTCACCGCTGCCGGCAATGTTGCAAAATAAATATTCCGGTCATTTGTCAAATTTTCCGCCAGAAGGATCAGGCCGGCACAAGTTGCCAGCACCGGCAGTCCTTCTTCGATTTTCTGCTTCAATATCTGATACATGTCCAGCTCTTTCAGAAGTTTTCCCTGCACAGTACTCTCACCTCCGGGAAGGATCAATCCATCAAACGGTTTCATCAGGTCCTCTTTTTTGCGGAGTTCCATACATTCTATTCCCAGGTCTTCTATTTTCTTCCGATGTTCCGCAAATGCTCCCTGTACTGCAAGTACTGCGATCTTCATTCTATCTGCCCCTTTCCGCCATCAAAAGTTCTATCTCCTGTTCATTAATTCCTACCATTGCCTCTCCCAGATCCTCAGAAAGCTCTGCCAGCATCCTGTAGTCTTCAAAGTTTGTTACCGCTTTTACAATTGCTTCTGCCCGCTTTCTCGGATCTCCTGACTTAAAAATACCAGATCCCACAAATACGCCTTCTGCACCAAGCTGCATCATCAGCGCCGCATCCGCCGGAGTTGCGATGCCTCCCGCCGCGAAGTTTACAACAGGAATACGTCCGTTATGATGTACATATTCAACCAATTCATACGGCACATTTAGGGCCTTTGCTTCCTCAAACAACTCATCCTCCCTCATGGAGACCAGTTTTGCAATTTCCCGCTTCATCATTCTCATATGTCTGACTGCCTGTATCACATCTCCTGTTCCCGGCTCTCCCTTTGTACGGATCATAGAAGCTCCTTCATTGATCCTTCTAAGCGCTTCTCCCAAATCTCTTGCACCACATACAAATGGTACCTGGAATTTGCGTTTATTAATATGATAAACATCATCTGCCGGAGAAAGTACTTCACTCTCATCGATATAATCAATTTCGATTGCCTCTAATATCTGTGCTTCAACAAAATGTCCGATCCTGCATTTTGCCATAACTGGAATGGATACTGCTTCCTGAATTTCCTTGATCATCTTCGGATCACTCATTCTGGATATTCCGCCCGCTGCACGGATATCAGCCGGAATCCTTTCCAGCGCCATCACTGCACATGCTCCCGCCTCCTCTGCAATCCTTGCCTGTTCCGGTGTTGTCACATCCATGATCACTCCGCCTTTTAACATCTGTGCTAACTGCTTGTTGAGCTCATATCTTTCTGCACTCATTTGCTGTACCTCCTCTTAATTGCTATCATTTTTATATGAATACTACATTAAGATTGGCTTTTCTTAAATATCCAGTTTTAACGCTTTTAACCATGCCAGTTTTAAAAACAAAAAAGCTACCGCTATTATTTCCAATATTTTTCTACTTCCTGCTCAGCCTCTTGGAAAGAAAGCTGGAACTTTTCCTGTACCTTTGCACACACGCATTCTTTTTCCATTCCCATTTCCTGTAATAATTCTACAGTTGCCTGTCTTCTGCCTTCTTTCAATCCTTCTTTCAATCCTTCTTTCAGTCCTTCTTTCAGTCCGGTCTCTTTATAAATCGTAGAAAAATACTGATGATCCCGGATCATACGCTCTCTTTCTTCGTATTCCAGACGTTTTTCCTCATCTGCGCTGATTCGATTCAAATCCTCATAGGCTTTCTTAATATATTCGTTTTTTTCTGCTGCCATTTCAAACTCCTCCTTAGTCTCTGCATTGATGAACTGAAGCCATTTCAGCAGCTCTGTCTCGGGATAATCATGTTTTGCCAGCTTCGGAAGTTCCAGTGTATGAATCTCAAATTTATCACTATACAACTTCCTGCCCTTATCTGACCAGAAATGAAAACGGGAATAATATTCTTCATCATCAAACATTATAAAATTCAGAATCCCGATATGAATACATTTTTCTAATTTTTGATAATTTTCTCCCGGCTTCAATTGATCTGTGAACATCTTCCCCAGATAGAACAAGGTGCGCTCTGCCCAGTATTCACTGAATGTCACTTGAATTTCGATGTCGATCTGTTCCCTGTTATTCAACAGAACCCGTACATCCAGAATCCCCAGCTTCTCATCTTTATCCTTCTGACGCAGATGAGATGGTAAAATCCTGCTCTCAATAACATCTTCCACATTGATTCCAAGTACCGCTGCCAAAAATGCGTTGCGTACCTCTTCATCTTCCATCAGCTCTTTAAAGCAGAAATCCACCTTTGGCTTCATTAAAAATTGTGTTGTTTTTTCTTTTTTCATACATGCTCCTCCTTGGTTCTGATGAAATCCAGAATATTTTGATGAGCATGTAACTGTATTTTGACTTTATTATAACTTTTGATACGATATTTCACAATTGCAAATACAGACAAACTCCCTTTATTCTCTTATCCATCTTTTCTACATTTTGATTTGGGAATTATATTGAATGGCACCTTCTGCCATATTGGAAATTTGAAAGGGATTCCTTTCAAGATTGATTTTATTATACTTGAAATTTTGTATGGATACAATGAAATTTCCGTAAATATATTATAAAAAAACAAGGAAGCTGTGCCTTTTGCGCAAACTTCCTTGTTTCTTTTCTCTATAAATTCCAGCGTTTTCCCTGAGATACTCTCAATCGGTTCATGGCTCTTGCCAGAGATGCCTGGGAATGGTAATACTCCTGAATGCTCTGTTTCTGGCGGATTCTCTCTTCTGCACGCTCTTTCTGCTCCTGTGCATGACGGATGTCGATTTCTTCCGGTTTCTCCGCGGTATCTACCAACAGTGTCACACGGTTGTTGACTACCTCTGCAAATCCCCGGCCAAACGCAACTTCCATCCAGTTTCCTTCCTCGATTTCCATACGTCCCATTCCGATCGTCACTGCGATCACCATATTTTCATGGTTTGGCAGGATTCCTTTTTCTCCATCCGGCGCCGGAATCACAAGCTTTCTGCAGCGTCCTTCGTAAAAAACCCTGTCACTTGCGATGATTTTCAAACCAAATGTATCCATATGCCACGCTCCTATTCTGCAGCTTCCTCAGCTTTTGCCTTTGCAATGACATCGTCAATCGTTCCTACATTGAAAAATGCAGATTCCGGATAGGCATCCATCTCTCCGTCAATAATCATCTTAAATCCACGGATTGTCTCTTTTAACGGAACATATTTTCCAGGGATTCCTGTAAATGTCTCTGCTACAAAGAATGGCTGAGACAAAAATCTCTGGATTTTTCTCGCACGCATAACAGTTGCCTTATCTTCATCTGACAACTCTTCCATACCAAGAATTGCAATAATATCCTGCAGTTCTTTGTATTTCTGAAGAATTGCGATGACTTTATTTGCCACTTCGTAATGCTCTTCTCCGACTACATCTGCTTCCAGGATACGGGAGCTGGATTCCAGTGGATCTACCGCCGGATAGATACCCTGCTCTACAATCTTTCTGGAAAGCACGGTCGTTGCATCCAGATGCGCAAATGTTGTCGCCGGAGCCGGGTCAGTCAAATCGTCCGCCGGCACATAAACTGCCTGTACGGAAGTGACAGATCCGTTCTTTGTAGAAGCGATACGTTCCTGTAATTCACCCATTTCCGTTGCCAGTGTCGGCTGATATCCTACTGCAGACGGCATACGCCCAAGCAGTGCGGAAACCTCAGATCCGGCCTGTGTAAAACGGAAAATATTATCGATGAAAAGAAGTACGTTCTGATGCTGTTCATCACGGAAATATTCTGCCATTGTCAAACCAGTCTCAGCCACACGCATACGCGCTCCAGGCGGCTCATTCATCTGACCGAATACCAAAGCAGTCTTCTCCAGAACACCGGACTCTTTCATTTCAGACCAGAGGTCATTTCCCTCACGGGAACGCTCTCCGACTCCGGTAAAAATAGAGTATCCACCGTGCTCTGTCGCAATGTTTCGGATCAATTCCTGGATCAGCACCGTCTTACCGACTCCTGCACCACCGAACAATCCGATCTTACCGCCCTTTGCATATGGTGCAAGAAGGTCAATGACCTTGATTCCCGTCTCCAGGATCTCTACTACAGGGCTCTGATCTTCAAATGTAGGCGGTTCTCTGTGGATCACCCATTTTTCTGCATCCTCGATCTGTTCTCCATTATCAATTGTTTCACCTAATACATTAAACAGTCTGCCCAGTGTCTTCTCACCGACAGGAACTTTGATTCCTGCTCCGGTGGCTGTTACTTCCATATCTTTATGCAGTCCTTCACTGGCAGCAAGCATCAGGCAGCGCACCTCATTGTTTCCAAGGTGCTGTGCAACCTCCATGATGCATTTCTTTCCATTGTTTTCAACTTCCAGAGCATCTTTGATATAAGGAAGATTGCCGTCTTCAAATACTACGTCAACGACAGGTCCCATAACCTGTACAATTCGTCCTTTATTCATATGCTATTCTCACTTCCTTTTCTGCTTCTGCGCCTTCGCACCGCTGCAAACTTCCGTAATTTCCTGGGTAATTGCAGCCTGTCTGGCTCTGTTATATACGATTGACAATTCCCGGATCAGGCTCTGTGCACTGTCTGTCGCAGCTTTCATTGCCATCATACGGGCATTGTGTTCACTGGCATATGCCTCTACCAGACATCCGTAGACCATACCAATGACATAGTTCGGAACAATACTGTCCATTACACTGTCCGCAGACGGATACAGTTCAATTGCCTCCCGATACATATTCAGAGGCATCCTCATACTTCCAAAATCTTTGGTCTCCAGCGGAAGCAGCTTCAATTTTTCCGCATCTGCCTGTACAGAATTCTCCATGCGGGTGTATACAACATACACTTCATCCAGCTCCCCTGCCAGAAACTGATCGATCACCGACCAGCCAATATCTCTGGCACGGTGCATCGTCGGTTTCTGAACGGTATACTGGAAATTTGTGTCAATCTCTACATTATGTTTTGCAAAATAATGCCGTCCCAGCTCACCTACAACAAAGAGCTTGTGAATCCCCGGCTGTGCAAGGATCTCTTCTTCCAGCTTGATAATATTATGATTATAAGCTCCGGCAAGTCCCTTGTCTGCCGTAATTACGATCGAACCGATCCTTTTCTGCTCTGCCGGGATATCCTGGCGGGCATCAAAATAAGAATGCCGGATCTCTGGCACATGGCGCAGGATACGGGAAATCTCACCCTGAAGTCCATAAAAATACGGCTCTGTATCCGCCAGTTTTTTTCTGGCCTGCGTCATTTTTGAAGAGGAAATCATATACATCGCATTTGTGATCTTCATCGTATCTTTTACGCTGTTGATGCGGCTCTGTATTTCTCTGATATTTGCCATATTAACACCTGCTCTTCTTGAATTCCTTTGCGGTCTCCACGATCTTTTCGATCAGTTCTTCTGTCAGTACCTTTTTCTCTTCGATTTCCTGTCCGATTTCCGGATAATCTGAATCGAAATGACGAAGCAGGTCTGCCTGGAACTGTTTGATTTTTGCTTTTTCTATTCCAAGCATCACTTTATGTGTAGCAGCACACAATGTGATGACTTTTTCATGCAGACTGAGCGGATGGTAAAGAGGCTGCTTCAAAAGCTCCATCAGACCGCTTCCGTACTCAAGCTGCTCTTTTGTTGCAGCATCCAGATCTGAACTGAACTGTGTGAACACTTCCATCTCACGATACTGTGCCAGATCGATACGGATACTTCCGGATGCTTTTTTCATTGCTTTTGTCTGTGCGGCACCACCAACACGAGATACGGAAAGACCCACGTTGACAGCCGGTCTCATACCTGCCGCAAACAGATCACTTTCCAGGAAGATCTGTCCGTCTGTAATAGAAATTACGTTGGTCGGGATGTATGCAGATACATCTCCTGCCTGTGTCTCGATGATCGGAAGTGCTGTGATAGAACCTCCGCCCTGCTCTTCACTTAAACGGCTGGAACGCTCCAACAGTCTGGAATGCAGATAGAATACATCTCCCGGATATGCCTCACGTCCCGGAGAACGTCCAAGAAGCAGAGACAGTGCACGGTAGGCTACCGCATGTTTGGACAGATCATCGTATACGATCAGCACATCTTTTCCCTGATACATAAAATGCTCTGCCATTGCTGTTCCTGCATACGGCGCAATATACTGAAGCGGCGCACAGTCACTTGCTGTGGAAGATACCACGATCGTATAATCCAGTGCATCATTGTTCTTCAATGTATTTACGACTTTTGCAACAGTAGAAGCCTTCTGTCCAATCGCCACATAAATACAGATCACATCTTTTCCCTTCTGATTCAAGATTGTATCCAGGGCAATGGATGTCTTTCCTGTCTGACGATCTCCGATGATCAGCTCTCTCTGTCCGCGTCCGATCGGGAACATCGCATCAATAGAAAGGATTCCTGTCTCCATCGGCACACTGACCGATTTTCTGTCAATGATTCCCGGCGCCTCCTGCTCGATCGGGCGGTAATCATCTGCTTCGATCTCACCCTTTCCGTCGATCGGAGCCCCCAGTGCATTGACAACTCTTCCTACATATTTATTTCCAACCGGTACACCGGCCTTTTTTCCTGTACGAGTTACTTTTGTTCCTTCTTTGATATCTGTGTCCCGTCCAAAAAGAATGACTCCGATTTCATTTTTCTGAATATCCTGTACCATTCCTTTCAAACCCGTATCGAAGGTAACAATCTCTCCATACATTGCGTGATCAATCCCATAAATAGTCGCAATTCCGTCACCTACAGCAACGACTGTTCCCACTTCGCTGTCTTTGCTCACACTGTCAAAATTTTCTATCTCTTCTTTTAAAATAGAAATAATTTCATCTGAATTGATTGAACTCACCTTGTTCACCTCCAGGTTAATTTTTGTCCTAGTCTGTCCAGACGTCCTTTCAGACTCCAGTCATATTCATCGCTTCCTGTGCGCAGAACAAATCCGCCAAGCAGCGTACTGTCTGTCTGAATCTCAATCCTGGCCTTGCTCGCTTCATATTTTTTACAAAGGAACGCTTCCATATTTTTGAGCTGCTCGTCACTGGGCAGCTCTACACATGTCAATACGGCACTTAAGATCCGATCCTGCTCGTCACAATATCTGTCATATGCAGCAAATATCTCCGGAATCAGATCCATTCTCTCATATTTACATGCCACTTTCAGGAAATTTCTCATTTCCTGCGGAAATACCTTGTCGATCACACGTTCTTTCTTCTGTGCCGGAATTGTCGGATTCACAAACACATCATGAAGCTGCGGTACCTCCTCAAATATCTCTCTTGCTTTCTGTATGGCTTCCTTCGGAACATTCAGCTCATACAACACCTGTGCATACCGCATTGCTGCAGATGAACAGTACATCTGACTAGTTGTTGTCTGTGTCTTCATGAGCTTCACCTACTTCTTCCAGAAACTTATCATATATTTCCTGATTATTGCCTGTCTGTTCTGCCACGATCTTCGCTGCAGCTGTCATTGCAAGTCCTGCGATTTCAGACTGGAGTGCACTCATTGTCTGCTCTCGTTCTACACGGATATCCGCCTTGGCAGACTCGATGATACTGCCTGCCCTGGCATCTGCCTCCTTTACAATACGTTCATACTCTGATTTGGCGTCCTTACGTGCTTTCTCTACGATCCGCACAGATTCTTCTTTTGCCCCGCCAAGTGCCTGCGCATATTCTTCCTTCATCTTCATCGCATCTTCCTGTGCATTCTGGGCATTTTTCAATCCGTCTTCGATCAGCTGACGGCGCTTTTCCATAATGTCGGTCACAGGCTTGATCAAAAACTTCTTTAATAAGAAAGCCAGGACGATCAGGTTAATCATGGTATATAGAAAGTTCATATCAAATCTCAGCACTTCCCACACCCGCCTTTCCTGTTAATTCTATTTGCTTATTTTAAGAAGAATACGATCAGAATACCAATGATAAATCCATAAATTGCAGTTGCCTCTGCAAGTGCACAACCAAGGATCAGGTTCTTGCTGATCTTGCTTTCAGCCTCTGGCTGTCTTGCGATTGCATCCACTGCTTTTCCTGTTGCGATACCAATTCCCACTCCTGCTCCAATACCTGTTAATACTGCGATTCCTGCTCCAATTGCAATAAGTGCTCCCATAATTCTAATCTCCTTTTTATTCTTTTATTTGTTCAAAAATTCCGTTTCTATTCCTGTTCTTCTGTCATAAACAGTGCGGTCAGAAATACAAATACATATGCCTGAATCAGACCGTCAAAAATATCGAAATAGAAATTCATCGGAAGTGGTATAATCAGCGGAACAAATGCTTTTAAAAGTTCCATTACCACAAATCCTGCCAGCATGTTACCAAACAGTCGCATACAGAGCGACAATGGGCGGATAAAAATTTCCAGAATCATAATCGGTGCAACCACCGGCACCGGTTTGGCAAAATGCTTGACCCAATGTTTCATACCGTTTTTATGTATTCCTGAATATTCGATCAGGCACATACTCATCACGGCAAGTGCTGCTGTTACATTCAGATCTTTTGTCGGCGGCTTAAAGCCAAGCAGACCAATCATGTTGGCGCACGCCAGATAAAGAAGAACTGTGATCAGATACGGTATATATCTTTTGTTCCCTTTACCGAGGATCCCTTCAAAGAAATCCGTTGCCCAGTCAATTGCAGCTTCCAATGCCAACTGAACTTTTCCCGGGTTTTCTACCTTCAGATTTCTCACCAGAATCAATGATAATCCAACCAGAACCGCCATAATGATCCATGTAACAACCACGGACTCCGAAATTCCGCCGAGAACCGGAAGTTCAAATACTGTTTTACAGTTCAGCTCTTCCATCAATTCTGTTGCTAAATTTTCCGTATCGCTCCCTCCCTTTCCTGTCTCTTTTTTTAATTACTGCCCTTTGGGGGTCTTCCCTTTTCTCTTCCAGGTGGAGGCCTCTTACGAGCATAAAAAAGGAAATTTCATGCTTCGAAATCTCCGTACTGTAATCCCTTTTCAGACAGCGTGCCTAAAAAGTTATCTAAATCCTACTCCCAGCAAGTGGGTTTGTCAACAAAAAAAATTTAGAGTTTTATTTTTCCGATCGTACTCTTTTTTTGTCGAAATTCCCAGTGTTTTAAAATACGTTTTTTTCTTTTTTTAGGAATATTTCAACCTTATTTTACTGACTTTTCGTCATTTTTATTTTATACCATTCCTTTTTCACTAATATACAGTAATTCATTTGCACTTTTTTCATCAAACTTCCATAATATTGTGAAATACCTGTCATTCTGTTTGTGGAAATACTCTCTGAAACCATAAAAAAAGAGGACTTTCTGCACATAGAAGCACAATTCTGTGTACAAAAAGTCCCATTTCCACCTTATTCTCTCTTTTGAGACTGCATTTTCTCCTTATTTTCAGACTCTTCCAGAGATTGTTCCCTTGCAATTTTAAGGAAATCTCTCTCTGCTCTTTTTCTTCTCGGAATAAATCTGCCTGCAACGCCCTTTCCACGGCTTCTCACATAGAAAAATCCAATCACTGAAAAAACTGCTGCACCGATAAAATTCACAAACAAGTCTTCCATTGTATCGATCAGTCCGATGTCCAGATATCCGCCCACCCCCAATGGCTGTCCATTGATCATCACTTCCCTGATCTGATCGATCGTCACCGGAACATTTCTTCCGTCCGGATTCAGCATGACCGATGTGATTGCAGAAAGAACCGTATCCTTCTGCATATCAAATCCCAGAATCTGATCCATGCCAAATTCAAAAAACTCCCACACAACTCCAATTGTCATAGAAAAACAAAATGCCACAATCGCAGTAAACACCGGTGACAGATGAAAGACTGTGCGCTCACTCCGATTGAGTAAATCAACCAGTGAAAATCCGATTGCTGCCGCTAAAAATCCATTCAGCGTATGCAGTACGGTATCCCAGAACGGAAACAGCAGATAAAATTCATTGATCTCACCTAATATCTCCGCTGCAAATATAAAAAACAATACGATGATCTCCAGCGTTGTAGGCAGCTCTATTTTAAACGTTACCTGCACAAAACTGGGAACAATCAGAAGCAAAAGTGTCAGAATGCATAAAAATACGTTTTCATAATTCTGATTTAAAACCTGGAGCACCAGCATCACGATCACAAGAATCCGCAAAATAAGATACACCATAAATGAGCTTTTATGTTCCCTGAGTTCCATTTTTATCGCTTCCGCCATATGGCGGAAATAGCCGTTTTGTTTTTTCTCTTTCTTTTCTTTCATTCCCCGCTCCCTTTCTGCTCTTCTGTATCATTTCAAACGATACTTCCATTTCCTTTACACTTAAGAATATTATAGAAAGATAACATCGGGATTGCAAGATTGTTCTGTTGGGGTGCCTTCATTGCATTCATAACATTTGTTGCTTTGGATTTTGAACATCCTAACCATTCCATAATATTTGCCTGTCCAAATGGTTTGTCTACTCCACTTTCCAGAAATACCCTGCCACTATTCTCAATAAATTTCTCCGTAATCTCTGCTTCCTTGAATAATGGCAAATACTTTTCAAAAGCATTGCTTACTTTCCTGACTTTGCAATAAATTATATCTTGCACTTTCTTTTTGTTTTCTCTAAACTGAAACTAAAATAATTGTTACAAAGGAGAATTTCATGCAGCATCCCTTTCCTTATGAAGTCATATACAGTGACAGAAAATCCCTCGCAATTCAGATTACTGCACAGGCGACGGTCCGTGTCCGGGCACCCAAAAACTGTCCTGCCCCGACCATTGATACATTTCTTTACGAAAAGCAAGCCTGGATCCTAAAGCATCTGGACTCGGCATCTCAGCGTCTTGAGCAATCTTCTGAAAAACCTCAGATTTCTGAAAATGACCGGAAACGATACATCCAGCTTGCACGGGATATTTTTACACGCAAGACAGAATATTATGCCCGTATCATGGGCGTCACCTACGGCCGTATCTCCATCCGGGAACAGAAAACCCGCTGGGGAAGCTGCTCCAGCGCCGGAAATTTAAACTATAACTGGCGTCTGATCTTCGCTCCGGAAGAAATCGTGGACTACATCGTTGTACATGAACTCGCCCACCGTCTGGAAATGAATCACTCAAAAGCATTTTACCGTATTGTAGAATCCGTTCTTCCTGATTATCAAAAAGCCCAAAAGTGGCTGAGAGAAAATGGACGAAATTTATGATCTCCCTACATCTGCTTCCTCACCACCCGGTATTCATCTCCCATCTGATAATATGGGCATTCCCGGAAATCTCCCTGCACGAACCTCACCATCTCATCTTCATCCAGATCCTGCGTGCAGACATAGCACTCATAATCGTCATCATATTCATAATTCATGCAGCTTTCGCAGTTTGCCGCTGTTTTTCTGCCTCGCATCTTATACCTCCCCCAATTCTTTTAACACCTGATATACGTAAGAAACAGGAAGTCCTACGACATTGAAATAGTCCCCTTCGATCTTCTCAATGAATGCGGAAAATCTCCCCTGAATTCCGTAAGCCCCGGCCTTATCCATAGGTTCTTTGCTCTCTACATATTTCTGGATTTCTTCTGTGCTCATCGGATTGACAGAAACTTTTGTTTCCACTGCGTGGCTGATTACCGTTTTTTCTCCGTTTTTATCAAAATCCAGAACCGCAACACCCGTATATACCTGATGTGTATCTCCCTGCAGTGACCGGATCATCTCAAAGGCCTCCTGTTCATCCTTTGGTTTTCCCAGAATTTGTTCTTCATGCACAACGATCGTATCCGCACCGATCACGATCACATTCCTTGCCTGGATCTCGGATGCCACATTTTCCGCTTTCATCAGCGCCAGCTCTTTTACAATCTCCTTTGGAACCGTATTTGTATACACTTCTTCCTTATTGCTGACACGCACTTCAAACGGAACCCCGATCTGTGATAAAAGCTCTTTTCGCCTCGGTGAAGCTGACCCTAAAATTATTTTCTTCATACTAAAAACTCCTTGTTGTACTTTGTTGTTGATAATAACACTTTTCTGCCTGTTATGGTAGACTTTCCATCCGAAAATATCGTATGATAATTATTGTTTACATCAATTATAACCTTTTATTTTGAACTTTTCACAAGGAGGAGATTCTATGGATCTTCCAGCTTCTCCCCGAGCCAAAACGGTCAGAATTTCTTTCTCTGTGGAAAGAATACAACAACTGCTCCACCCCGGAAGCGCATCTGGTAAAAGCACTGGATAAAGCAGAAACAAACGCTGTCATAGAACATACACAAGAAAAGGAGAACCACCATTTATGATTCAAATCATCATTTCACCTGCGAAAAAAATGAATATATGCGAAGAATTTCCCGGCACTGCCACCACCCCTGTTTTTGTAGAACAGACAAACCTTTTATATCAGACACTAAAGCAGATGTCATTTGAAGAATTGCAGAAACTTTGGAAATGCAGTGAAAAACTGGCACTTCAAAATACAAAAAGACTGTGCGAATTTACACCGGCTGACGCTGTCACTCCCGCTGTTCTCGCCTATGAAGGGATCCAATACCAATACCTCGCACCGGGCATCTTTTCTGATACACAGTGGGACTACGTAAACCGGCATCTGAACATTCTTTCCGGATTTTATGGTGTCCTGTGCCCTTCAGATGCTGTCATTCCCTATCGTCTGGAGATGCAGGCCAAACTGGAAACTGAGAATGCCACTGATTTGTATCATTTCTGGAACGATCAACTATATCAGGCATTGTACTGTAAATTTGAGAAAAATTCTCCTAAAGAACTCATCAATCTTGCTTCCGCAGAATACAGCAAAGCAGTACTTCCTTATCTGGCAAAAGACGTACACTGCGTCACCTGCATTTTCGGAGAATTCGTTCAGGGAAAAGTAAAGGTGAAAGCCACGCTCGCGAAAATGGCGCGGGGAGAAATGGTCCGCTGGATGGCAGAACACCAGATTCAGACTGCAGAAGATCTGAAACAGTTCACCGGACTTGGATTTGCTTTCGAAGAGTCTCTATCTTCCGGGACAGAATATGTGTTCCTAAAAAAGGATATCTGCCCGGAAGATTAGGCTTTTCTTATTCTGCCTTCATTTCCCGGATCTCTCCGCACGCGATCATAGCGCCGGAGTTTCCGGAAGGCTGGGTTGTCATATCATCCGGATGTGCGTGTATGATAACCGCTCTTCCGATCACATCCTCGGGATGAAATCGATCTGTGTAAAAGATCAAAAATGCATTTCCGTCATTTGTCAGAAGCGAAGGCATATCTCCCGCATGCTGCGGGTGCATGGCATTTGTCGGATTGTAGTGTCCGTCCGCCTGTGCAAATGGTTCCGCTTTTGTCCCCTGACAGGTTCCCTCATGAATATGAAATCCATGAAATGCATTTCCGTCAGGCAGATTGCGGATATCGGCTGCCACGATCGTTCCATTGTGAACTCCGAAAAAATATACCATTCCCCGGATTTCTGGAAATTCTGAGCTTCCTTTGATCTCTGCAGCGGCATCCGGAATGGTCTGTATCTCTGAAAACATCTTACCACCTCCCGGATTACCATATGCAGTTTTTGAAAAATTGTTATTCCTGATGCACTCTCCATGCTTCTGTTAAAAGCTCCGGCTCTTCGATCAGACGCAGCGCACCCTTCGCCATACATTCCGTCACATACAGCATTCCCTTCTGCCCAATGCTCATTCCGGACTGTGCGGCTGCACTCCAGTGATGCAGCGGTGTACCCTTGCACATGGTCGCCGCACTGAGCATCACAGTTGGCACGGTATGACTGACTTCTGAGACATCGGTTCCGATTGCCAGCAAAACAGGTTGGTCTTCCAACGGTTCCAGACCTCCAAAATAATTTCCATCGTTGACCAGTCCCGCTTCTTTTGTGAGGCTTTCTGCAAACCGCAGCTCTTCTTCTGTATATTCTGGAAGATTGGTCTGTTCCATTGCCTGATAAAATACTTCTGCCAGCGGACGGTTCACTTTCATTTCCTGATTGCTCGTCACAAGCTCGATCTCCACTCTCGTTCCGGTCATCAAAGCCGCACCCTTCGCACAGTCATCCACTCTGTTCGATGCATCCTCTGTCCTGGAACGTTTGGATGAACGGATAAAGTAATTCGTAGAAGCAAAATCCGGCACGATATTCGCCGGTCCGTCTGTGTTCGTATATGTATAATGAATCCGAACATCATCCGCCACATGTTCCCGTAAATAATTCACTCCCACATTCATCAGTTCTGCCGCATCCAGCGCACTTCTTCCAAGCTCCGGATGTTTAGAGGCATGGGCTTTGACTCCGTAAAACTTATAATTCTTCATATCCTGCGCCTGCCAGATGTCATAACTGACCCGATTCCGGTCAAACGGATGCCAGGTGATCGCCGCATCCAGGTCATCAAACACTCCTGCCTGATTCATCTGAATTTTCCCAAGAATAATTTCCTCAGCCGGGCAGCCATACACCCGGATGGTCCCCGGAAGATCTGATGTTTCCATCGCTTCTTTCAATGCACAGGCTGCCCCCGCGCAGGCTGTGCCAAGCAGATTGTGTCCGCATCCGTGCCCCGGCGTTTTCAGCGGCTGATACGTGCAGACCGGCTTCTGGCCAAGACCCGGAAGAGCGTCATACTCTGCCAGAAATCCAAGTATCGGTTTTCCTGTTCCCCACTCTGCAACAAATGCGGTCTGAAGCCCTGCGATTCCTTTTGTGATACGAAATCCTTTTTCTTCCAGATAGTCAGAAAGACAGGCTGAAGATACGACTTCTTCTTTGGAAAGTTCCGGATGCCGAAAAATATAATCTGCTGTGTTAACCAGTTCTTCTGTGTGTTCCTGTATCCATGTGTGAATATGATCTGCTGTATTTGCGTCTTTTTCCTCGCCTGTCCATACCCCAAGTCCGCTCCCAAGCTTCTCCCCGGATAGCAGATATTTTCTGGCTGCTCTCTGCAGGCTGGTGTCCTCTGCATAGCTTCGGGGATCCGTCTCCAATTCTCCGAAAATCCTCTCTTCTGCCTCTCTCCACTCAAAATCAACCGCAACAATATGAAACAATGTCTGGAACTGCAAAATATTAGATTCCGGCTTCATAATTTCTTTGAGCCCCGGATATAAAAGCCAGGAATGACAAAGATATACCTGCTTCTCCTTCCAGAATTGTTCTGCCTGACGAAATGAATCCAAACAGGCCTCAAGCTCCAGCTTCTCTCCCTGCGGGATATGCACGCTGATCACGGGATCTCCTTTGTGAACCGATATCCCGTCTATCTGTATCTCCCATAAAGACGGGATCCTCTCAAATTCCAGACGCCCAAGCCGAAACAGACTCATATCCAGATGTCTGCAAAACCAGTCGTACTGCGCAATCCCATATTCTCCATACGCTTTATAACAATTTTCACACCACAATGTCAGATCATAAAACGTATCCCGGTAAACCCGTCTGGAAATCCCCTGTTCACAATACCGATCATAAACCTCACAGGCCATTTTTGAAAAACAATATAAAAATACCAGCCGAAAATCTTCTCTTTTTTTCACTGCTTCATAAAACAAATTCACATCTCTGAGAAATAACTCCCGCAGCTTCTCATATTCCCCTTCTGTAATCTCCAGCTTTTCAAGCTGCCGCACAGCGTCCGGCATCAGGGATATTTCCTCCCAAAATTCCAATAATTTCATTGTGCACCTCCGTTTTTTGTTTTCCTCTGTTGATTCTATCTGTCAGCATACTTCATTCTTGTGGTATTTGCAATTCGTTTTACGTCTTCCCTTTCTCAATCAGATATCTACACAACATTTTGCACATAATCATAGAAAAATCTACTAAAAAATTGTATAATATATAAAAGTTTATGAAAGAGAGGATTCACTATGAAGCAAAATAATATGTTAGCAATGATCCTGGCGGGCGGACGAGGCACCCGCCTGCATGACCTGACAAATAAAGTGGCAAAACCCGCGGTTTCATACGGCGGAAAATACCGTATCATCGATTTTCCACTCTCCAACTGCGCCAACAGTGGAATTGATATTGTCGGTGTGCTCACGCAGTATGAATCGATCTTGCTGAACAGCTACGTTGCGGCAGGCAGACGCTGGGGACTGGATGCCAAAGACAGTGGAGTCTATGTACTGCCTCCACGTGAGAAAGCAGATTCCAATCTGGATGTATATCGGGGGACTGCAGATGCGATTTCCCAGAACATCGATTTTATTGACACCTACGCTCCGGAATATATTCTGATCCTGTCCGGTGATCATATTTATAAGATGAATTATGATGCCATGCTGAATTATCACAAAACCTGCGGTGCAGATGCCACGATTGCTGTGATCGAAGTACCGATCAAAGAAGCAAGCCGGTTCGGGATTATGAATACCGATTCTACAGGACGTATCGTAGAGTTCGAAGAAAAACCGGAACACCCAAAAAGTAATCTGGCATCCATGGGGATTTACATTTTTAACTGGAAGCTGCTTCGCAAAATGCTGCTGACAGATATGAAAAATCCGGATTCCAACCACGATTTCGGAAAAGATATCATTCCTACGCTGTTAAATGATGGGAAAGATCTTTATGCCTATAAATTTGAGGGCTACTGGAAAGATGTTGGAACAATCGACTCTCTCTGGGAAGCAAATATGGATCTTCTGGACAAAAATAATGCTTTGGATCTCAACGATCCCGCATGGAAGATCTATACGGAAGATCCGACAACACCTCCTCATTATATCGGACCAAACGCCGATATTAAACGCTCTTTCATTACCCAGGGCTGCATGATCGACGGTGAAGTCAAAAACTCCGTGTTATTTACCAGTGCCAAGATCGATACCGGCGCCAGAGTCATTGACAGTGTACTCATGCCGGGAGTGATTGTCGAAGCAGGAGCTGTCGTACAGCGCACCCTGGTCGCTGACGGAGTGCGGATCGGGAAAAATGCCGTAGTAGGCAGTCCGGACAGCGAACATATCGAACTTGTTGCAAAACGTGTGAAAGGAGCAGAATAATATGAGCAAGGCATTAGGAATCATCAACTTTTCCGGAAACCACATCTGGGTAAAAGGACTGCAGTCTTACCGTCCGATCGGTGCCATGTCCTTCCTCGGAAGATACCGTGTCATCGATTTTCCGCTTTCCAATATGAGCAACAGCGGCATTGACCAGATTCAGGTGTATATTAATCAAAAGCCCCGTTCTCTCACCGAACATATCGGAACCGGAAGACATTACAATATCAACTCCAAACGTGGAAAAGTTCGAATCCTCTTTTCTGAAAACGGGATTGAAAACAGCATTTATGACAACGAAATTGCAGCTTACATAGAAAACATAGAGTGTATTGAAAATACACCTTGCCCGTACGTGATCATTGCCCCGAGTTACATGGTATACTCCATGGACTTTGATTCACTGTTACAGAGCCATATCGACTCCGGAGCGGATATTACGCTGCTGTATCATTCTGTTGACAATGCAAAGGATCACTTCTTAAACTGTGACCTTCTGAATCTGAACCGCCAGAAAGGTGTTCTCTCGATTGAAAAAAACAGAGGAAATGCAAAGAACAGAAATATCTTCATGGATACTTATGTAATGAAAAAAGAACTGTTTATCGACCTGATCAAAAAAGGGCATGATATGTCCTCTATGTACACACTGCCCCAAGTCATCAATATAGAATGCAGCGAACTGGATATCCGCGGAGTTTCCCACCGTGGCTTCTTTGCCGCCATTACAGATTTGAAAAGCTATTACGAAGCGAATCTTTCCCTGCTCGATTTTAAATCCGCCTTCAGTCTGTTTGATGATAACTGGCCGATCTATACAAAAACGACAGATTCCTGTCCGACTCAATATTTTGAGACTGCAAATGTAAAAACCTCTTTCGTATCCAACGGATGCCTGATCGAAGGCACTGTGGAAAACTCTGTGATCGGACGTGGATGCATGATTAAAAAAGGTGCTGTTGTAAGGAATACCGTTCTCCTTCCGGGCGCTTATGTAGGAGAAGACGTTCATGTGGAAAATCAGGTGGTAGACAAGCGTGCAAAGCTCTTACACGCCAAAGAAATTATTGCAAATGTAGACAATCCGGGATATATCAAGAGGAATGATACCGTATAAAGTAAAGCAGGATGCTTAAGGATTTATTCCTTGTCATCCTGCCTTATTTTTTCTTTTATCAAAAAATAATCTGAATTCCATTCGGTTGTAAAATTAAATCTGCAAGTTTTTCTCTGTCCAGAGAAATATGCAGAAAATTTCTGCCGGGAACTTTTATGTGATTATCTCACTCCAAACTGATATATTGTCGTGGTGTCGTATTTTTCTCCTTTTTTCAGTACCGGTGACGGGAAGCTTTCCTCATTCGCCGCATTCGGATAATACTGTGTCTCCAGACAGAAGCCGGAGTTATCGTGGTAGATCATGTTGCGTTTTCCTCTGACTCCCTCCAGGGAGTTTCCGGTATAGAACTGCACACCCGGAAGATCCGTATATACTTTCATGGTAATTCCGGACTGCTCTCCTTCCACCTCTGCAATCTTGCGCAGTGTCTGATCCCATCCATCGATGACAAAGTTGTGATCATATCCCTTGACCAGACGCATCTGATGATAGTCGGATGCCAGCTCTTCTCCGATCACTTTTCCTTTTGTGAAATCCATCGGTGTACCTTCCACCGGCCAAATCTCTCCTGTCGGAATCGAACCGGTCTCTTTTACCGGTGTAAACGAAGATGCCTGCAGTCTTATCCAGTGACGTCTTACGCTGCCGCAGTTATGTCCATTCAGGTTAAAGTAAGTGTGGTTCGTCATATTCACGATCGTTGCCTGATCAGATTCTCCTTCATAGTGGATCTTCAACTCATTTTGATCTGTCAGGGTATAGGTCACGGTAATCGAGAAGTTCCCCGGATATCCCTGGTCTCCATCCGGGCTGTCCAGGTGGAAAGAAACACTGTCTTCCTCCTCTTTCACACAATCCCAGAGGCGGAACGCATAACTGTCCGGTCCACTGTGCAGGTTATTCTCTCCCTCATTTTTCGGAAGGTGATACTCTATCCCATCCAGCACAAATCCTGCGCCTTCTGTCCGGTTCGCCCCTCTTCCGACTGCTGCCCCGAAGAAAGTTCCATTCTCTTCATAATCCGATACCTTGTCATATCCGAGAACGATATCTTTTCGCTCTCCCGCAAAATCCTTCATCTCCACAGATACGATCGCTGCTCCGAGACTGCTGAGCTTTACACGCATTCCCCGAATGTTGCGCAGCGTATAGGCAGTTACTTCTCTTCCGTCTTTTGTTGTTCCAAATATTGTTTTTTCGATACTCATATGCTCTCCTGTCCGGCATTTTTTATCTTCCCCAAATGCCTGTCCTGTTTACTTCATATTGTAGCTCTGTTTCGCCCGCTCCGCAAACATTTTTTCAGGAAAGTGGAATCAGGATCCTCAGTTCAAACCAGTTCTTTTTCAAATCTGTTGTCACAGAACCACCGTATTTTGCCGCCGTACTTTTGATACTCTTCATGCCAAACCCGTGAAAGCGGCGATCTTTCTTTGTTGTGACAGGTATTCCGTTTTCAAACTTTAACTGCTCTTCACAATAATTCTCACACCGGATTCTGAGAAACTGTTTCTGCTTTGCAACGGACAGATGGATCAGCCGTTTTTCCTGTTCATTCAGCTTTTGCACACTTTCAATAGCATTATCCAGAATATTCCCAAACAATGCACTGATGTCCATATCTTCCATAAAATTCAACGCACTTCCGTCTGCCACACACGTCACCCCCACTCAACATGTTCTGCAAATAAGGATCTGCACCATACCTACCTTCCAAATACTGCTTATCATATGCAGCTGTATTATTCACTCTTTCATTGTCTTCCCGTCTAATTTCATACAAGGAATAAACTTGGCTGCTATGGTTTTCATCCAAAGCTGCAAACCATATTTCATCTCTTCTGAATACTGTGTTTTTCATTGTAGCAATATCATGAGACGTAAATAAAAGCTGAGCTCCATATTTATTGATTTTTTTATTCTTAAACATAGATATTACGTATCGCAAAAGCTTAGGATGCAGCTTTGCATCTAACTCATCAATAATTACCAGACGTCCTTCCTGTAATGCTACAAGTATAACCGGAAGCGCTGCAATCAACTTTCTTGTTCCATCAGATTCATGATTAAACGGCAATTCATATTTCTTACCCGAAATTGTTCGTACAGTATATAACTGCTCTTCCTTTTCATCATATCTATAATCCTCTACATCAATGCCCATTTCGTTCAGCAACATAATAATCTGATTCTTTGTCTGTTCATTATCAGATACCATAATCTGCAATTCTGCAACAGGGTTCGCATAATTACGAATGATACATGACTCAAACCACTCTTGAACCTCTGTTATCACAGGTATATTATAATTAATTGCCAAAAAAGATAAAAATGGCATTTTCTCATTCACTTTGGTATTTACATTCTCTTTACTTAAAATAGTTCCTAAAGTAAGCTCTTCGCCGTCACGATAAAAAATATGTGCAGGCTTTTTGCCTCCTATTGTTTTCCGATCCAATGTTTCTGCTGATATTTCATCTTTTAAAACAGCTAAATAGTAACGGTACTCATATTTTTCTGTACGAAAGAAAATTTCAAACTCAGTAGGCTCATCTTTCGATTCACTATCAAATAAAAAAGGCTCTGCGACAACCTTTTGCTGCATAATGACCCTCTTTCTAGTACTTCCTAAATCATGAATCGGTCTCACCACTGTTGTAATAAGACAAGATAACGCTCGGATCAAATTCGTCTTTCCGCCGCCATTTGGTCCATAAATAACACTCACAGGCAAAAGATCACTACACTTATCTTTCACAATCAAATTATCTTTGAATTCCGGAATTGCAGTTGCCTGCAAATCAAAAACAGTTTCATCTCTATATGACTTAAAATTCTGAAACGAAAACTGACAAAATTCGTATTTTAAGATTTTATTTTACTTCCTCAAACAAAATACGACAGAAGAGCTTCTTTTTTCGCTCTCCTGTCGTATTTTATCTCTTTGTGCTCAACGCTATTTTCAAAACTCAAACACTGCCACTCCATATGGCTGCAACGGATATGCGATCGAATACTTCTGACCATCGCATTCCTGCTTCACCGGCTTATATATCTTCGGACGCTCCACACCCTTTCCGCCGTATTTTGGATCGTCACTGTCCAGAACCAGCTTCAGCTGCTTTCTGCGCGGTACGCCCACCCGGTAATCCGGACGTTCCATCGGCGTAAAGTTGCAGACAAACAACAGATTCTTCTTATTATCTCTGGAATGTCTCACAAAACTGAAAATACTGCGGAAGGTATCGTCCTTGTTGATCCACTCAAACCCTGCCGGATCCGTATCCAGTTCATACAGCGCCTTATTGTGTCTGTACAGATGAAGCAGATCACGGTACCAGTTCTGGATCTGCTGATGCGGCTCCTCCGCAAGCAGATACCAGTCAAGCTCCCGCTCTTCGCTCCACTCCCGAAGCTGCGCAAACTCCTGTCCCATAAACAGCAGCTTTTTGCCCGGATGTCCCGTCATAAATGCATACGCCGCTTTCAGATTTGCAAACTTGTCAAAGCCAAGTCCCGGCATCTTATTGAGCATCGAGCACTTCAGATGCACCACCTCATCGTGGGACAGCACCAGAATATAATTCTCACTGTACGCATACTCCATGGAAAAGGTCATCTGATAATGCGCCCCTTTCCGGAATAGCGGATCTAATTTCATATATTCTGTAAAATCATGCATCCAGCCCATATTCCACTTCAGACTGAATCCAAGACCGTCATCCTCCGGCGCGCCTGTCACCTTCGGCCATGCGGTAGATTCCTCCGCGATCATCATAGCACCTTGATTTCTTCCCAGAACCACACTGTTTAAATGCTTGAAAAACGCGATCGCTTCCAGATTCTGATTACCGCCGTACTGGTTCGGCACCCACTGCCCGTCCTGCTTGCCGTAATCCAGATACAACATCGATGCCACCGCATCCACACGAAGCCCGTCCACATGATAGTGCTCAATCCAGAACAATGCATTGGCGATCAGGAAATTCTGCACCTCCGGCTTGCTGTAGTCGAAAATCTTCGTCCCCCAATCCGGATGCTCGCCCTTTCTCGGATCTGCATATTCAAATGTCGGCGTTCCGTCAAAGTCCGCCAGCCCATGCGCATCCTTTGGAAAATGCGCAGGTACCCAGTCCAGGATCACACCGATGCCATTCCTGTGCAGATAATTGATCATATAGGCAAAATCCTGCGGTGTCCCGTAACGGGAAGTCGGCGCATAATATCCTGTCACCTGATACCCCCAGGATCCGTCAAACGGATGCTCTGCAATCCCCATCAGCTCCACATGGGTATACCCCATCTTCTTCACATAATCCGTAATTGAATGAGCAAATTCACGATAGGTATAAAATCCCTCATCCTCTGTGCCCGGATGACGCATCCAGGAGCCCATATGTACCTCATAGATCGCCAGCGGATTCTCCTTTTGATCCCACTTTTTTCGCTTCTGCATCCACTGCTCGTCCGACCACTTCAGATTCGAAATATCGGTCACTCGGGAAGCCGTACCCGGACGCCGCTCCGCATAATTTGCAAACGGATCCGCCTTAAAAATCCGTTCTCCTGTCTGTGTCTCGATACAGAATTTATACAGATCCCCTTCCTGCGCTCCCGGCACAAAACAAGTGTAGATCCCAAGCGGCTCCTGACGATGCATCTCATTCGCCCCAAAATCCCATGCGTTAAATTCACCTACAACGGACACTCTCGCTGCATGCGGCGCCCATACTGCAAAATAGACACCTTCCTGCTTCTTCTGCACGGCCTTGTGCGCTCCCATCTTGCGGAAGATCTCATAGTGCGTGCCCTGTCCGAAAAGATACTGATCTAATTCTCCGATTTCATATGGCTGTAATTTCTTTTGTACGGTTTTCTGTCTTCCCATAATCCCACCTCACAGCTACTGTTTTTTCGTATAGCTTCATTATACTTTATCTACTTTTAAAAAGAAAGTGAAAAACGACAGAATGCCGAAGAAATTCGGCTAACACGAAATTTCTTCGGCATATTGTACGAAAGATGTCGGATATTGTCTATCTTACTGTCTTGAATTTACATCAGATTCATATTTTTCATAATACTTCCGGTAATATCCACCACGTTTACGTTCTACTTTATTTAAAACAGCTCCCAGGATCGGACAACCCGCTGCATCCAGCTTTTCCCGCGCTTCTACAGCCAGCTTCCTTTTGATCTCACCGGACTCAATCACCAGAATTGCCGCATCAGAACTTTTTGCAATGATCGCTGCATCTATGACCATACCTACCGGCGCACAGTCAATCAAAATATAGTCATAAATATCTCTGAAAGACTCTAATGTATCCCGAAACAATTCTCCCGACAACAGCTCTGTCGGATTCGGCGGAGTAGGACCTGCAAATAAAATATGCAGTCTGGAAATGTCTGTTGCATAAACGGCCTCCGACAAACTGCACTGACCGGAGAGATAATGTGATAACCCTTTATCAACATTTCCATTTTCCAGTATATTGACCAACACCGATTTTCTCATATCTGCATCGATTAAGAGTACTCGTTTTCCAAGCTCCGCAAGAGACCCTGCAAGCTGATATGTGATAGTAGATTTGCCTTCCCCGGATAAACAACTGGTTACTGCTATAATCTTTTTATCCACACCGGAAAACTGGATATTTGTACGAAGTGTATTCAATTCTTCTGTCCTTGCATAAGACAACTCTCTTTTCTTTAAAGTTACCCTTTTCATTTTCTTCTCCTTATTTCACAGCTCTTTCTCTTTTAGAGTATTCTCTGCATAAAAAAATCCTCCTCTGAAATTATGCAGAAGAGGATTAAACTTCTATGTGTAACTACGCTCTTTTCTTTCTGGATAATCCAACTGCGCCACAAGCTGCCACCACTGCAACTGCTCCTAATAATACGACCATAGAATGTTCTCCTGTCTGAGGAGATGTTACCGAAGCAGATGTGCTCTTATCCACAACAAACGCAACCGGTGATAATGAATTAAATGTCGCTGTAATCGTTCCCTGTCCTGCTTTGGAATCTACAACTTCCCATGCTTTTTTATCTGTATCATAGTGAAGCACTGCAACATTTGTACTTGCTGTTACTCCCGGAACTTTAAATGTAATCGTTGCAGGAAATACTGTACCGTCCGGAACAATGACATCTCTCACATCAACCACTGACATCGTATCTTTATATGCGCTTCCTAAGAGTGCTTTCAATGTCTCCGGCTTTCTCACTTCTGCTACTGCATCCTGATACTCTGCCGGCACTTCTCCAAGAGTTGCTGTGATCTTATTTCCATTACCGTCAACTCCATTATTCACCGAATCTACTGTTACAACACCTGATACACCCGGTGACGGTGCCGCCACTGCTGTCAGACTCATAGATAACGCCAATATCGCTGCTGCCGCAGCACTAACCATTTTTTTTAATCTCATAATATTTCCCCCTTGTACCGTGGAATCAAACTTTTTATACTTTTTTAGAATACCACTGATTCTAAGCTTTGTAAACCTTTTTATACATTTTTTATGCTATTTGTACATACTTCTATTTCAGTCTGCTTCTTTATAAAAAATCTCTATGATCATCTTCTGTAATGCCTCATCATCTACATAAAATTCATCATGTTCTGCACCGGCTCTTACCTCCCCCGGAACTGTTAAAATCTCCGGATCCATGGAGTACGAAGACAATTTTTCCAGCATATCCATACTTAAATCGGTTGTGATATATGGTCGACCTGCACTCCAAAACTGCTGCATCATCGAATTTCCGTTATCTTCTGACACTTGTACTTTCGCCAGGAGCGCCTGTATAAACTGTGTCTGCCTCTCCATTCTCTGGTTGTTGCTCCCAAGCACATCCGTATCCCTGCTGCGTATATATTTTTCTGACAATTCTCCGTTTAACACAATGGTACTGTCCTGCACAAACGCCGGATCAATTGCTGTATAATCTTGGGGTATCGTTATCTCCACACCTCCGATCTGATCTGTGATTGGCGCAATTCCAGCCATATTTAATGAAAGATAATCGTTAATCGGAATGTCATACAAAAGAGTCGAAACAGCCTCCCTGCTTAACTGGCAGCTTCTCATCTCTCCATCTCCATACGCATACTGGGTTGCAATCTGTGCTGTTTCAGTAGACAAATAATCTCCCTCCAGCCCATATATCTTCACGTCTGCCATAGTATCTCTGGAGATCTCTAAAAGAGTCGTCTTCTTCTCCTCTGTGTCTAATACCAGCAAAATAATGCAGTCTGACTGTCCGCTGCGTCCCGTGGTTTCTTTCACTGTCACTTCTTCATCTTTATCAACACCGAGAAATAACAGCGTTCTTAAATTTCCATTATACTCATATTTCTTTCCCTGGTAAGTAATGTGAGAAGAACTTTCTGTTTGTTCCTGTTTGGGCTGTCTTTTACTCTGTTCTTTCATCTTTTGATTCTGAATGCCTACATAAATCGCACCCGCCGCTGCAATAACTGCAATGACTGACAAAATGATGATCAGAATCTTGGTTGTATTCTTATTTTTCTTCATTGACCAATACCGCCTCTACTAAAAATCGTTTCTCATCCTGCCCTGTCATACATGTACTCAATGTCAAAATACGGCTGTCCGTATTCACCGAAACATCCTCGCGAATGACTTTTCCTAAATCTTTTGCATTATAAATCGAATCCAAAAATTTTTGCCGCTCTTCCTCAAACGCAAAATCAAAACTATAGAGTATATGTCTGTCATCATATACAGTTGCCGCAAAAATCTGATATGTCAACTTCTGATCCGGTGTATATATAATAACATTTGGATGCTGCTGCATATAGGTCCTATCTGTGTAATTATGCAAATTCTGGAACATACTTCCATCTTTCATATCATGCCCGTATATGACGGTATTAAACTCGGTAAATTCCTTTGTATTTCCATTTTCTGTATAAATGGATCCAGGATACCCTTCCTGTCCCTCAATGGTATGATTTAAATAATATTCATTGTCTGTCGCACTCTGCACCAGAGGGTAATTAATATTTGTCCCGTCAATCTGAATCCACGCATAAATGTCCGGATTCTTTGCCTGCAGTTCTTCGAAATTAATCGGTATCTCTACATGAGATTCCTGCGGTGTTTCCTCTTCTTTCTCTTCCACCGGCTTTACTGCTTCTTTTTGAACTTCTTCATAGACTTTTTCATTTCGATCCTGCTTCATGTAATAATATGCAATATAAGAAACACAGCCGATAATGATGCAAACTAGAATGCCAATCAGTATTTTTCTGGATTTTTTCATATTCTTGATGCCCCCTTACCATATGGAAAAAGAAGCAAAGCAAGCAGATTCCTTACAAATCTTTCCTTGCAATGCCTCTCTTCACTTATTCTTTATATTTATACTGCACGTTTTTTCTTCTTTTCTTTTGAAATTGTTGCAATTGTATTCATATGCAGATATTTTTTGACATCTTCTTCTGTTTTGATGGTATCATCCATTAAAAACAATACTACAAATACGCCTGCTGCCAAGCCAGCACCAAGGATTCCGCCCAACAAAATATTTCTTTTTACATTCGGACTGACTGGATAAGAAGGCTTCACCGCTTCCTCTACTGTGCTTGGTTTATCTGTCAGCATTACTTCTGAAATTCTCTCAGCAATAGCATCTGACATCGCGTTTGAGATATCTGCTGCAAGCTGTGCATCCGGATTTGTAACTGTCACTTTCAAAATACTGCTTCCCGATGGATTTTCTACGGCTACCATGCCTAACAACTGTTCTGCAGAATAATCTAAATGCAACTTATCAATCACTTTTTGTAATACCGGACGGCTCTTTGACAAAATTGTAAAGTCTACTGTCAACTGTTTACTTAACGTCAATGATATACTTGTGTCTGAAATCTGATTCCCGCTTCCTAAAACATAAATCGTCGAAGAGGCCTGATATTGTGGAGTAATAAACAACTTTGTATATCCTCCTGCAATAATAGCACCAACAAGTAGACATATCAGAATCACCCATGCCTTTTTCACCAGTGTATGAAACAATTCTACTAAATCTATTTCCATCTCTATCTGTTCTTCCATTCTTATTCTCCCATAATCACATTCTTCCATTTAATCTGTCTTAGTATAACATATCTTTTTCTATTAGGAAATTGTGTTATTCCACAAATTTACGGAAATCCTAAAACTTTCTCCACACCATCTTATTCACAACTCCTGTATAGCTCTGAATGATTTTCACAACTTTTGTGGATACATTTTCTTCTACATAATCCGGTACCGGAATTCCGTAATCTCCGTTTTCATTCATTGCCACTGCTGTCTCCACAGCCTGTACCAGGGAATTGCTGTCGATTCCGGCAAGCACAAAACATCCTTTATCCAGAGCTTCTGGTCTTTCTGTAGAAGTACGGATACAAACCGCAGGGAACGGATGACCTACAGAGGTAAAGAAACTGCTTTCCTCCGGCAATGTTCCGCTGTCCGACACTACCGCAAATGCATTCATCTGCAGACAGTTATAATCATGGAACCCTAGCGGCTCATGCTGAATGACACGTTGATCCAATTGGAATCCTGATGCTTCCAATCTCTTTCTGCTTCTTGGATGACAAGAATATAAGATTGGCATATCATACTTCTCTGCAATCTTATTGATTGCCTCAAAGAGTGATAAGAAGTTCTTCTCTGTATCAATATTTTCTTCACGATGTGCAGAGAGCAAGATATATTTTCCCTTTTCCAATCCCAAACGGGCATGCACATCGGATGCTTCGATTTTTTCCAGATTATCATGCAGCACTTCTGCCATTGGAGAGCCTGTCACATAAGTACGTTCTTTCGGCAATCCGCAGTCCGCAAGATAACGGCGGGCATGTTCTGAATATGCCATATTCACATCTGAAATAATGTCTACAATACGGCGGTTTGTCTCTTCCGGAAGACACTCATCTTTACAACGGTTTCCTGCTTCCATATGGAAAATCGGAATATGAAGACGCTTCGCCCCGATCACGCTCAGACAACTGTTCGTATCACCCAGAACCAGTACTGCGTCCGGTTTTATCTCTGCCATCAATTTATAAGATTCGGAAATAATATTTCCCATGGTCTCTCCGAGATCTGCACCCACTGCATTCAGATACACATCCGGATCATCCAACTCCAGATCATGGAAAAATACACCGTTTAAGTTGTAGTCATAGTTCTGTCCAGTATGCGCCAGAATGGTATCAAAATAGTTCCGGCACTTTTTGATCACTGCTGCCAGGCGGATAATCTCCGGACGAGTCCCTACAATGATCAATAATTTCAATTTCCCATTATTCTTAAATGTCACTTCTGTTTTCATTCTATTCTCCCTCACAGCGGGTATGCTCGCAATGGAATCACTTCGCCCGCCTCAATTTTTGTTGCTCTTGGAATCCGATTTTCTGCCTTGATCACAGTCCCCGGAGAAATATGTACGCCTTCTTCGATCACACATCCATGGTCTACAATCGAACCACAATTGATAATACAGCCCGATTGGATCCGACAATCTGTATTTATGATCGCAAGCGGCAATACAACTGTTCCGGCTCCTACTTCTGCAGTTGGACTTACATAAGCTGTGGCATGTATCAATCGCGGAAGTACAATCTGCGCATCGGATAACTTTTTCATCCAATCCAAACGCATTTCATTGTTTCCAAATGCAGGATACATCTCTGTATTCCCATCGGCAAATTTCATATATTCTGAGCATGTTCCCAATATCAAATCTGATGTTTCCTGTCCGTCATCCAGAAAATAAATCTGCTCATATTTTCCAGACTGCCTTGCAATGTCTGCTACGGTTTTTCCGTATCCGCCTGCTCCTAAGATGATCAATCTCATTTTTCTTCCACCTTTTCAAAAAATGTATCCGGATGCTTCGGATCAAACTGCTCGTTTGCCCACATCACAGTTACGAGATTCTCTGTTTCTGACAAATTGATGATATTATGTGTGTATCCCGGAAGCATATGGATTGCCTCGATCTTCTCGCCGGAAACCTCAAATTCGATCACTTCATCCGTTCCGATCTTGCGTTCCTGAATCAGACCATGTCCAGACACTACAATAAAAAATTCCCACTTGCTGTTGTGCCAGTGTTCTCCTTTTGTAATTCCTGGCTTCGAAATATTCACAGAAAACTGTCCACAATTCGCTGTTTTCAACAGCTCTGTAAAGCTTCCTCTGTCATCCACATTCATCTTCAGTGGAAAACTAACCTCCTCTTTTGGCAGATAAGACAAATATGTCGAATATAATTTCTTTGCAAACGAATCCTCTGGGATTTCCGGGATCAGAAGGGTTTTCGGCTGATTTTTGAATGCTTCTAATAAATCTACGATTTCTCCCAACGTTGCCTTATGGGTCGTTGGAACATAACAATATCTTCCTGCTTCGTCTGCTACCGGATCCAATTCCTGATATTCACAGTGGTGTTCTTTGCCTTCCAGAGCATCCAGCATCTCCTCTACCAGATCGTCAATGTAAAGAAGCTCTAATTCTGTAGCCCTGTCATTGACCTGTATCGGCAGATTGTTTGCGATGTTATTGCAGAATGTCGCTACCGCACTGTTGTAATTTGGTCTGCACCATTTTCCGAAAAGATTCGGAAAACGGTACACCAGTACTTTTGCTCCACATTCTTTACCATATTCAAAAAATAACTCTTCGCCTGCCAGCTTACTCTTTCCATAATCAGACTGTCCATAACGTCCGATCAAGGTTGCCTGAATGGAACTGGAAAGCATCACCGGACAGGTATTATGATGCTTTTTCAAGGTGTCTAACAGTTTCGATGCAAATCCGAAATTTCCATCCATAAACTCAGACTGCTCTTTTGGCCGGTTCACCCCGGCAAGATTGAAAACAAAGTCTGCTTTCTCACAATATGTATCTAACAAAGATTCCTCGGTATCAATATCATATTCAAAGATCTCATCGATTGTAAGATCTCTTGTTCTGTTTTTTCCATCTTTGATACAATATAAGTTGGCTGCAAGGTTTTTTCCGACAAAACCTTGCGCACCTGTTATAAGAACTTTCATTATCGATTCTCCCACTCTGATAATTCATCTCGGATATACTGCAGTGTCAACAATTTTTCTTTCACTTGCTCTACATCCAGTAATTCTGTATTGCTGGAATTAAATTCTGTTAATATGTTTCTCTCCACATCACCTTCTTTGAAATACTTATCGTAATTCAAGTCTCTCTTATCACATGGCACACGGTAGAACTCACCCATATCAATTGCATTTGCACATTCTTCATTTGTAAGCAGTGTCTCATACATCTTTTCTCCGTGACGGATACCGATCACTTTGATTTCATGTCCCGGTGCAAACAATTCTGTCACGGCTTTTGCCAATACTTCTATCGTACATGCCGGAGCTTTCTGTACCAAAATATCTCCGCTTGTCCCATTTTCAAACGCAAACAGCACCAAATCTACGGCTTCTTCCAAACTCATAATAAACCTTGTCATAGAAGGTTCTGTAATGGTGATCGGATTGCCTGCTTTGATCTGTTCGATCCAAAGAGGAATTACTGATCCACGGGAACACATAACATTTCCGTAACGAGTACAGCAGATTTTTGTTTTTTCCGAATCTACGGTTCTTGATTTGGCTACAATGACTTTTTCCATCATTGCCTTGCTTGTCCCCATTGCATTCACCGGATAAGCTGCCTTATCTGTAGAAAGACAGATGACAGATTTTACACCTTCTTCAATTGCAGCTGTTAATACATTTTCTGTACCGAGTACGTTCGTTTTTACAGCTTCGATTGGGAAGAACTCACAAGATGGAACCTGTTTTAAAGCTGCTGCATGGAAGATATAATCTACCCCATGCATCGCATTCTTTACAGATGCCAAGTCACGAACATCCCCAATAAAGAACTTAATTTTATTTGATGCTTCCGGCATTTTTGCCTGAAACTCATGTCTCATATCATCCTGCTTTTTCTCATCGCGTGAGAAAATGCGGATTTCTTTGATATCAGTTTCTAAAAATCCATTGAGAACAGCGTTTCCAAAAGAACCTGTTCCTCCAGTAATCATTAATGTTTTATTTTTAAATACACTCATTATTTTTTATTCCTTCCTAAATTTATTCACTGTAAATTCTTTACTCTTTTAGCTGGATTACCAACATAAACTCCATTAGCTTCACAATTCTTTGTTACTATCGATCCAACTCCGATAACGCACCCGCTTTCAATAGTCACTCCCGGCAGTATAATTACTCCCCCTCCACTCCAACATCCTTCTTCTATTTTGATTGGTTTGTATACTATTTTCCCTGCTCTTTGTTTACTGTTTCCAATATCATGCGATGCACATATAAACATCGTATTCATTCCAATCCAAACATTTTTACCAAGGAAAATCATTTTATCGTCATTTTCTGCATAGCCAGCATAAAACTTACATCCACAATTGATAAATACTCTTTTTCCTATTTTACATTTTTCAATAGAATCAAAATAAACCTTCCTATAATTTCAAGCCCTAATTCATTGATTTTTGGGCTTTTTTCTTTAAATGTTTACCTCAAAACAAAGGCTTTCTACGTATTTCAAATTCTGAATGACCAATATACTTGGAATATATTTTTTTGCAATTCTTCCTGAAATATGTGGTAAAAAATCAAACAGCATTTTTTTCTGAGCAGTTCCCAATTTCATTTTCCACTTTCCTATTTAAATCGCTTTTTATCTGAGTTGTACTGATTTCCGGTGTCCTCGAAAGATAAACAACTTCAACACCTTCTTCTTTTAAAAAATCAAATTTCCCCTTCCAATCATCTCCCATAACAAATGTATCAATATGATATTCATGTACATCCGTCTTTTTTTGTTCCCAACATGTTTCTGGAATCACTAAATCTACATACCGGATTGCTTCAACTAATGCTTTTCTCTGTTCATATGTAAAATAGCATTTTTTCTTTTTTTCATTCCAATTGAATTCATCAGAAGAAATAACCACAATTAGATAATCTCCCAATGCTTTAGCCCGACGCAATAAATTAATATGACCATAATGTAATAAATCAAATGTTCCGTAAGTAATAACCCTTTTCATCCTTTGTATCCTTCCTAGTTTAACTGCTTATAATCTTCCAAGATCAATCTTATATGGTTTATGTCCAAATCTATTTTCCGGCTTTGGCAATGTCATATAATCACCATAATGTGTCTTTAAATAAATATCATAATTCTTCGGAATATACACATACACATCGCCAAACTCCCATTTCCTCAAAGGATACAAGTCCACTGTTTTTATGTACTCTGTTTTTCGTTTCGGAAAATTTAAACATGCCATCGCACCTTGACCTGTTCCGTTATATCTTGTAATCTCTTCTTCTAACTTTTTGCATAAATAATCATGCGGAATTAAATACGCTATATAATGTGCCACTTTTCTTATTACAGATTTTAAGTGCTGTGACACTGTGGATGGTTTCATACTAATGTCAGGAGACTGTCTTAAAGAATATAGACGTATCAACTTTTGAACATTATCAAACTGTTTTAGATTATCTTTTTCATCATCAGGAACCTCATCATACGGGAATATATCCACATACACACCATGATGCATTTTTATTTTATGATTACAATACTCTATAAATGAAGTTCCGTCGATTCTAAGCTTACTGTAATAGTACGGATTATTCTTTTCATTATATGGAGTCTGCAAAAAATATCCCTTTGGTAAATACTTTGGTGCTTCTTTCAAAAAGCGAATATAATTATTTCTAGTCATACCAATATCAATATCATCATCCCATGGAATAAAGCCATTATGTCTAATCGCACCTAATGCCGTTCCTCCAATAAGAAAATATTCAATCTCTAATTTTTCACAGATATCTATGATAATCTTTAATGCATCTGTTTCTAATTCCTGTATCTTTTTTAACTCTTCTTCTGTATAAATCGTCAAAAGTTCCATTTTTTCCTCCAATAAAGTTACAAATCCAAAATTTGATTTATTGCAATCACAACGTTATCTTCATAATGTTCCCACGTATATCGAATTGCCTTGCTACGTGCATACTCACCCATTTCATGAATATTTAATTTGTTTTCCACAAACCACGTCATTCTACTTTTCAGGGCCTCTTTATCGCCACATGGAATTATAAATCCGGATTTTCCCTCTTCCACCAAGTCAGAAACACCGGAATTAAAGGTACATATAATAGGCAGCCCACAAGCCATTGCTTCAATCCCAACTTGAGCCATTCCTTCAGCAAATGATGGAATTATGAAAACATCTGACTGCTCATAAATTTTCTGCATTTTATCAAAGGTAACTAAACCAATAAAATGAATATTGGCTGCACCTTTATATTTCTTGACAAACCAATCGTCCGGATTATAAGCACCTACTATTGTCAATTCCGCAGTATTTCCCATTTCAGAGATTACATCCAACAAATATGGGATACCCTTTCTATAATTAACCTGCCCCACAAATAAAAATTTACATTTTGCATTTTCTTTGCAATTTACCTTCTCAATGTTACTAATTACATTCGCTCCATATGGAATTAATTTAATTTGCTCCTCTTTCGCTCCACAGTGAATCAACCCCTCCTTCACAAATTGTGAAGCAGCAAGGAAATAATCAGCATCATCAATTTCACTTTGACTTCGGGCTAAATGCCTCTGCTGCCATAAATACTCATTTTCTTTTTTGAGATCGTTATTCCCTGAATTTTGAATTTCCTTTTGATAAATTTTTTTCATATACGGTCTTGGTACAATAGATACATCCAAAATACGCACAATATTTGGAGCTTTCTTTTTTAGGTAGCGAAAACCTGCTGTTGCGTTAGAGTCATACATAACTACTGCATCCACATTTTCCTTTATAGCCAATTTTGCAACTTTAATACCAAATCTATCAGAATCCTGTCGTTGCATAAATCTATATGCACGATGACTTTTATCGATTCTGACAAGCAGAGCCTCTACCATTCCACTAAATTCACAATACTGGATGACATCTGTATCTTTAAGAAAACTGTTTTTTCTATTATTAGCTCTTTTCAAATTATCCTTTGATAAAAATGGCTGCACTAATTGCATCAACCACGATGATTTCTTATTGTATATAGTAGTAACATAATACAATAGCATGTTATTCTTTTTCAAAGCCGTTGCTAACCGAAAAGAATGTTGTCGCCCCGGATGTGCTACTATAATTTTATTAGTCTTTTTTCTATCCATATAAATACTACTCCCTTATCTAATTATGAGTCTGATCATTTTTTTTATTACCAACGACTTTTCTTTCCTTGTAAGAGCAAAGACAAATATAGAAAACACATAAATGATAACAAAGAAAACAATACGAAATAATAAACTAGCCGCAGCATTTGCAAAACAAATTTTTTGTAGAAATACACCGCAAATCAATGCAATCACTACTGCTGGCAAAAGCTTTATGATTTCCTTCCAAAATTTACGTATATTCAGTCCTAATTTATTATAATAGAGATTCATTATCACACCATTTCCAATAGCCATTGAAATAGCTGTTGATATTGCTGCACCTACTATTCCGACGGTTTTCACTAAAAAGACTGTAGTTATAATGTTTATAATAGCAATTATAAAATACACCTTACCTCTAAAACCATACTTGTTCATTACCTGCAAGATGGTTAATCCCAAATTTTGCATTGCATCAACAGTAAGTGGAATCATAATAATCACAGCTACATAGTATGCCTCTTTGTATCCTTCACCTGCCCAAAGTAAAATAAATTCCTGTCCAAATAAAATGAAACCGCACAAAATAAGCCCCAAAAATAAGAAAGCAATTCTTCCTACTTTAATAAACAATTCCGAAATTGACTGTATATCCTTTTCCACATCATATAATTTTGATAATTTCGACATAAATACACTAGAAATTGCTGTCCCCAATGGGGTATAGTTCATATAAATCTGAGAACCAACTGAGTATACCGCCACAGCACTTGTATTTAGCACCTTTCCTATAACAAGTTGATCGGCCTTCCAAAATATCTGATCGGCTATAAGAGCAAATAATATTGCAGATGATAATTGAAAGAGACCTTTCACAAACCCACTATCTTGACCATGGTAATGTATTGTCGCATTCAAGACCTTTGTTGCATATGTTCTCCTCGCAAATGCAACAATAAGATTTATAAGAACGACGCTTATAACAATTACAATTGCATATGGATATTTTTTTATTAAAAGAAAAACTATTGCTGGCTGCACAATGGTAGAAAGTATTGATATTACTTTCAAAAAAATAAATTTTTCATTCGCAGTTATGACAGCAACATATACATAATTCATAATGTTGATTATGATATTTGCAATAAGAAAAATCAACATTATAATAGATTCTTGCATTTCAAATGGAGTTAGTGACGAAGAATATAAGGATTTGAATACAAAAATTAATACTACGCCGCATACACATACAATTAATGCAAAAATGCTGTATATTCTTTGAGATATAGCAAGAACATTTTCCATCTTTTCTTGATTGTTCTCATTCTTGTATTTACAATAATACCGTACTACTCCTGCCGATAATAACGATTCCATTATACTTATATAAGCTATTAAAGACCCCACTAACTGGTATAGTCCGTATTCGCTTTGTCCAATTGTTCTAAGAAGCAACGGTACATAGAGTAGATTAACTACAACATGGGTTGCTGTGTATATGTATGATAGAATTATTCCTATTTTTCTTTGATTTCTCAATCTAAATACTCCTTTTCCACATTTCTGTACCTTTTCTAAATTTTTAGCAAATTTTAACAACTACACAGACAAAATATTTACTTAGAATTTTATTGTTTCATACATTGGTAGCAATTTTATGTTGATTTTTCTAAATATATTTTAATTGCCTTTCAAACGTGTTGCCGTAAATAATCTATAAAAAATTGAAGGCATAAATGCTAATAAAATAACTCCTACTTTAAATTTCATGCTATATATTTTTGAAAAAATAATGTAAAACCACTTTGATACCACCCGATATCTTAATTCAGGCAATCTATCAAAAAACTTATTTTCAATATTGATTGCTGTAATCAAATCCATGCAAAGTACTGAAGCAGCCAGTACCTCAGTCTTCTGTGTCCTCTGTGGCCGATTTTTATCTGTCTTTTGTTCTTGCAGAAACTGTATGTTGCCTACCCATTCCACTTAATTTCTGGATTTCCTTCACACCATCAAATCTGCTGATATCTCCCATTTCTGCCAGAATTCCAGCCAATATATTTTCACCTACACCATTGATTGCCAGTATGTTTTCTGCATAAGGTATTTCCTTGCATTTCTTATGTCAAACACCTTCAATATCTACAAGCTACTCATCCAGTTTTAAGATTTCTTGTGCCTTTAGATTTTACCAACGGTCAAATCAGTAATAATCTAAATTTACTTGAGGTATTCTTTTGGGTCCATTCCTTTTACTCTTTAAAGTATATAGGAAACTCCTTCTTTCAATATTACCAATCTAAAATATCAGAGAATCTCATAGTACAGCTTTTTATACGCATCACACATCTTTTCTAACGTAAATTTACTTTCATATGTTTCTCTAGCATTTGCACTCAATCTTTTATAAAGTTCTCTATCAGTAGCAAGTAAACTGATTTTTTGAGCTAAATCATATTCATCTTTAATAACGAAACCATTGTATCCATCCTCTAAAATCTCTGTTATTCCACCCACATCTCTTCCTAATACTGGAATTCCATATCCCATCGCTTCAACCTGAACTAACCCTAGACCTTCATTACGAGATGCCAAAACCAAAATATCCAACTGTGGAATAAAAGTATCCTTCGCACAACTAATATACCCCAAACATTCCACTAACCCACATAGATTATTTTCGGAAATTAATTGTTCCATTTTCTCATACGAAAATATCTCTGTTTCTTTTCCTGCTGCCATCAATCGCATCTCTTTCTTCTGATTATCAGGCAACAGAATAAACGCATTAAACAGAGTATCCCACCCTTTTGCCATGCTCAAGTTCCCAACATGACCAATAGTAAATTTTTTCTGTTTGCTTCGCTTGTTTATGTTAATAAAGCACCCGTTATAAATCACTTCTATTTTCCTCTTATCTATACTATTAGCATAATAATCAACGATTGCTTTACTTACAGATGTTATTTTTTTGTTATATCTAATCAAACGTTTTAAAGCAAATGTATATAACATATTTGATATTTTCAGACGCACATTCTGTTCATCTCCGCATAATGAATGTAACGTACAAATCAACGGTATATCACTCCAATTACCACAACTTCCTAACGCTTGAACGTTATGAACATGGCATATAACTTTTTCATCTTTATGCTTCTGACAATAATATCTATATGTCTTACGAATTTCCATCCCAAAAATCATATAACTTCCCGGAAAATTCATCGCATCAACTTTAATCATTTCACATGGTGTATCAATCATGTTTTCAATAGCTGGATCATAAACACTGTATGCTATCACGCACTTATTTCCATTTTTTTGCATATCATTAATTATATTAGCTGCTACACTTGCAACTCCTCCATATAACGTGTGCACAAAATGTATAACCGTAATTTTCACTCAGATACAACCTCCTTTACAAAAAACTTTCGTACTACCCAAATTGGAATAATAGCAAAAACTAAATACCAAAAATTACTTGGAAAATACCCCCTTATTATAAGTTGAAGGTTGCACCCTAACAAAACTGAAAAATAAATTAAATCCAAAGAATTTACATTATTCATATACTTATTCTTCAGCTTTTTAGCCCAATGGCCATAAAGTCCCATAAAAAACAGAATTCCCCAAAAACCTGCTGCATAATAATATTCCCCCAATGCAGGGTAAGCCTGTCCAGACGCAATATTAGACCCTATCAAAGTTGTAAGCCTCTCACCACCATATGAAGATATTTTTCCTGGCCATAATGCTCTTGGAATCATCATCACAATTGTTCCAATAACAATTTGCCTACCCCAAACATAATCATATTGAGATGGTATTACCGGAACCATACCATAAACATTTCTATATATTCTTAGATTATCCCAAAAAGCAGAATCAAAAGAATCCTTTATCGTATCTCTATTTATAATCCCTGTATCTATTCCAGAACCACTTCTAATAGCAACTCTAAAAGTAGTCATCAATAGCACAAAAACCATCATAGCACCTAAAATAGTAATCAAATGAACTATTTTCACTTTTTTATTTTTTCGAATAAAATAATAACAAACAAACGTTATAAAAATCTGAATCACGAAAAAACGAAAGCCACGAGCAACTTGCATCATTAACATCGGAACAAATAATACCCACTTCAAAAATCTACTATTTCCAAACTCCCAATACAATAAGACCACAGTGGGCAAAGAATATGACAACATCGAAACAAATCCTATATTACTATATGTGGTATAGGAACTGCTGGAATTGTCCAATAATCCTAATGACAAAATATACAACAAACTTCCATACCCACTATGCAATAAATAATATGCATTAGCAGCAAAACACACTACATACATGATTATAATTACAGGTACAGTATACTTTTGCGATACAACTTTTCGTTTTCCTTTTTTGATATAATTCCATTTATGACCAAATCTGAAGGATTTCACATATAATGCATAAAAAACAAAATAACCAGCTAATGCCATAAGCGTAGTTTTAATTCCATATTCAAACAGATAATATCCATACCAATCAAACTCGCCAGTCAAAATATCATAAATCGGAGTCACAAAAAACATCATGGCATATATTGCAGTAATAAAATAAATTGGTTCAAAACATCCTTTCCCCCGATATTGTACTAACATAATTAGCACAATCGCCAAACTAAATATATCTACCCACAAATTATATATATATATATCTTCTAATATCAGGCCATTACAAAAAATAATTGCAAATACCGTAGCCCAAACAATTATTAAAGATATTAGATTTCTATTCTTCATCTTTTACTTAAACTCCTATTTTAAATAACACAGATAATGCGCATATTGCACTTTCCATATTGTTTGTTATACATACTTGCTAGATAAATAAACATCCTTTTACTTCTCGCACAGATACAAACATTCTCCTATTATTCGCTTTGTTACAGCTTTTGAATTATATTGATTTATCGCCTTATATACGGACTGTTCTCTCATTAACTCACTTTGAGATAACAATTTTTCCAATAATTCAGAAGCTACCTCTACATTCTTATAAGTAAACACAAATCCGTTCTTCCCTGAATCAATAACTTCCGGATAATTTCCACAATGCTCCGATATAAATAAAGGCAATCCAGCCCAAAGTGCTTCGATGCAAGTCAATGGATTAGGATCTGAAAGAGAGGGAAGCACAAAAATATCTGCAATGCCATATAACCTTACTATTTCTTCTTGACTCTTATTTCCAAGTAGCCTAACATCCAACTTTTTTTCCTTTGCTTTATTTTCAATATATTCTTTTAATTCCCCTTCTCCAGCAACAAGAAATACAACATTTTGCTTTTGATTCAATTTTTCAAGAATATCCAAAAATTCTAATATACCTTTTACCGGGCTTAATCTAGCTGGGCAAAAAAGAATTTTCTTATTGTTTTCAATCTGCAGTAACTGCCTAATATCTTGTTTTTGTGCCTTCGACATATGATAGGAATTTTGATAAACGCGTTCATCAATTAAGTTAGGTACAAAGCAATATTTTGCATCCTTAATCGCATATTTCATAATAAACTCTTTGGATAATTCTCCTGCATACCAAAAACCATCATATTTTTTGTAAAATTTCTTGCGAACCATTTCTCGAATAGTATTTTTTATATTGCTATTTCTTTTTTGTTCATGTAAGTGCGACTCACTCCAAAATAAACACTTATATCCATATTTCTTTTTATTCCTAGCAATTTCCCATGCACCTGGGCAAAGATAACTCCCTGCTACAACTACAATATCTGGTTGCAGTAAGCGTATTCTTTCCATCAAATTACTATTGATATGAATATATGTTTCTCCTTTACTAATTGTTCGACTATCAAGCAAAGTAGTATAGGAAGATTCTAAGTCTGTATATTTCCATGTACGATTATCTTCAGTTTCAGCCATTACCAAAACATTAAATTCATGTCCAATTTCTGAGCAACACTCATAAAACAAATCATAAAAATATTTTCTGTAAGGTGTCAATATATTTGTATAAATTACTATGTTCATAATCCATCCTCCACAATTGAAAGAAGATTATAGGAAACTCAAATTACCTGTGTACCAATAGCCATAGCTTCATTAACCACCAATCCCAAATTTCTTATTTGGGAAGAAGTATAACAAATCTGCAGCACGATAATAATCAGCCAAATCTTCCTTCGTTTTAAACTCAACAAATACTATATTATCTATTACTTATTTATCCCTCCAACTATATAAAGTTGAGTATCCGGCATATTACATTTCTTATAAGCTTCCATCAAAATATCAATTCCTTTTCTGTCCATTACCTGTCCTACATAAAAAATCATTTTCCTGTAGGACAACCTATTTTCTCTTTAAATTTCTTTTTATTGTAAAATTTCATAATCACATCATCTTCGGAGATTGAAATAAATGAATGCCAGTATATTATCTTCTTTTTGTCACCATGCTTAATTAATTACTGATTCATCAGAACTTAGCACAAAATCCGCACCATTGATTACAAACTTCTTTATCAAATATTTTATTACTGATTCTTTACTTAGCAATATTCCATCACATACAAACGCATATTTAATTCTATTCATACGCATATAGCCGATTGCCAACACAGGCATTAGAGAACTATATTCATTAAATTTACATCCTATTAATTTTTCTTAATGATTTTTAGGATTTCCAATGAAATGCTTGCTTCTATTCCTATATTTTTCTCTCATACAACCTCATGTACTTTTGTACAGAAGTTTGATAATTAACATCTACATTTATTGGTTTAAGAGTTCCAGCATCCTCTATTACCCTCATCAGCGCTTGAACATCTCTTTTCGGTACACATGTTCCATACATTTTTGCGCTTTCCGGACTACCTCCTGTATCGTAAGTAACAACTGGAATTCCACAAGCAATTGCCTCTATGTTCGTTGTTGGATAGTTATCCTCCAATGTCGGATTTACAAAAATCTCTGCTGCTGAATATAACTCCACTAATTCTTTTACACTATTCGTATGCTCAATTCCTATTATATTCGTTGGAAGACTTTTTATCTGTTCCTGAGTAAGTCCTACCAAAATAATTCTGTATGTATCATCTAGTTTCTTCGATAATTCTATAAATGAAGACAATCCTTTCCTTTTATCCCATACAGCAGCAACTCCAAGAATTATTCTTTTATCTGTACAGGCATATCGTTCTTTTACTTTGCTCTCCATTGGTCTGAAAATTTCTGTATCAACTCCATTATGAATCACAATTACATCATATTCTTTCATGAAAGAGTCACGAAGTAAATCTGACAGCCATTGAGAAGGTGTTACAAGTGTCATATTTGGTATGCCGGTAAATATTTGTCTCTTTTTAATATAATTTGTCCTCGACATGTCAGGACCAATTCTTGCGGGGTATTCCTTTTTTTGGGGACAATTAAAACAACCATTTTTCCATTTATCACAAACAATATAATCAAAATACACACAATGTCCGGTAAAACTCCAGCAATCATGTAACGTCCAAATAATTTTCTTCCCACAGGTTCTTAAATACTTAAAAAGTCTTTCTACATCTATGTAATATCCATGAATATTATGTAGATGGATGATATCTGGATCATATTTTTTTACCCACTCTATAAATTTCTCAGTAGCTTTCCTACTACCAAAACCTGCTCTATCAAATAATCTTGCTTTTATTCCATGAAGTTTCACATCCAAATCTGTTCCAATTCGCACGGCATATTTCTGAAACTGCTCCGGTACAGTTTCCCGACCATATGCAATTCTCACTTCATGCCCTTGTTTCTCTAATGCAATAGCCAAATCTGTGCAAATTCGCCCAGTACTTCGGATACCACACACAACATTAATCATTAAAACCTTCATTCAAATATTTCTCCAATTTATCCATAAACATAAGTTCCCGAAAATTATTCACATAAAATTCTCTAGCATTTTCTCCCATTAGAAATCTATCCGTATTATCACTGATAAATCTTCTTATGTTCTCTACCAGTTCATCTACATCTTCAGCCCTACCACAAAAACCACACTGAGCTTCTTCAATGACAGTCTTTGTCTCGCCATCAATTGCACCAATAATCGGCTTTCCAACAGCCATATATGACTGCACCTTTCCAGGAAGAGTTAAGCTCAAAACCGGATCTGCTGCTAGCGTAATCAACATTGCATCTGCCTTTGCATAAAACTCAGGCATTTCCTCAATCGGTCTACGTCCATAAAAGACAACATTCTTCGTATTTTCTCCCATTTTCTGAAGTCGTTCTAAATCAGTGCCGCCACCAACAATATGGAATTTCACAGGTTCAGCTTTTAAATCTTCTGCTGCCTTGATTATTGTTTCCACCGACTGAACCGCCCCAATATTTCCTGCAAACATAAAGTTGAAAGTTCCATCTTCTGTCCTTGGAGGAATCTGTTCAAAAATGCCTTCTGCATATTGCGGAAGATATTCTGTTTTTTTATTTTGAAAACCAAATTCTCGCTGAAAATATTCTGAAAACATGCGTGACGTAATCAATATTTTATCCATTTTTTGATACATCTCTTTACTTACATGATGATAGTATTTATACAGTATGGAGTCTCTTCTCACCCCACCAGCTATCAAACTTTCCGGCCATAAATCCAAGCAATACATAACTACAGGTACTTTATACTTTTTCTTATATGCAATAGCAGCATGTGCCATCATAACCGGTGATAATTGATTGCAGTACACAACATCAAATGGTCTTCCATCTGATGCTACACATTTCTTAGACAGCACATATTTTGTAGAAAAAATAGCATAACTATAATAATTCAAAAATCTTTTTATAATCCCAGTTTGCCTTGGAACTGTATAACAACGATGAATCTTTACACCATTAATTACTTCATCAATATGCTTACCTTTTCCATATCCTTCATATAAAACACCTTCAGGATAATTAGGATATCCTGTAACAACATGAACTTCATGTCCTCTGTGAACCAATTCTTCGCAAATATCAGAAATTCTAAACGGCTCTGGTTTATAATATTGGCAAATCACAAGAATCTTTTTTTTTTCGCTTTCTTTTATTTCTTCTGAAATTTCTTGTTTGCCCATCTCCCCAGTTCCACCTTCAACTACACTGTCATCTTTTGCCACTTTACCAATCGTTCCCAAAAAGCACTTAATATCAAAGAATAAGCTTTCTTTTTCCACATATTCTCCATCTAATTTCGCTTTCACAGGAATTTCCAGCTCATCTCTTCCGTTGATCTGCGCCCAGCCTGTCAGACCCGGCTTTACATCATTGGCATTGTATTTCTCGCGTTCTGCAATCAGCACATCCTGATTCCAAAGAGCCGGACGAGGCCCGATCACAGACATATTTCCGATAAAAATGTCCCAAATCTGCGGAAGCTCATCCAGACTGTGTTTTCTTAAAAATTTTCCAACTCTTGTAATGTACTGATCCGGATCTCCCAACATATGAGTTGGCACATCATGTGGCGTACTCATTTTCATACTACGGAATTTATGTATTTTGAAAAATTCTTTATTCTGCCCTACTCTTTTCTGCGTAAAGAATACAGGTCCTGGATCATCTATTTTAATTGCAATTGCAATTCCCGCATAAATAGGAGATAAGACCACTAATCCACCAAAAGAGAGCACAACATCTATGGCTCTCTTAATGTATCTGTCATAAATTCCTTTACTTTTTTTAGTTTCTCCAACTGCTTCCAAATGGCCTCTGACACCATCTGCATTCTCTTCATCACTTTCATCTTCTACAAAAACAACTTTTTTCCCAGCAAAAGGATTTTTCTGATCTTTTTCTTTTTCAAAAACGGAATCCCCTTTTTTCTTTTTTGCAATCATATTCAACCCCAAAAAAGTGACTCCTGTGCCAATTGCTGTCACTTTCAATATTTTTCCAATCTTCTTTTTATCAATTGACATATGCCCTACTCCTATATTGTCTTTTTACACACTCTCTTCCCCCAGCAATCGTTCATACACTTCACCCTTTTTCTCGCTTCCATGTTCTCCTGCCGGGTGGTACGTTGTCACGATCTCTGCCACTTTTTCACGGATATCCTCTGCATTTACATATGCCATATCCATCAAAGTCTGCAGTTCTTTTAAAAACGTTTCAACTTCAAAAGGAATCGGACATCCGATATGGATCAATTCATTTCTTGTTTTCTTCAGACCTTCCTCGGCCATCAGTTTCTCTTCATAAAGCTTCTCTCCCGGTCTCAAACCTGTATATTCTACTTTAATATCAATATCAGGCTTCATGCCGGACAGCTTGATCAGGTTTCTTGCCAGTGTATCAATCTTCACCGGACTTCCCATATCAAGTACGAAGATCTCACCGCCATGCGCATACGTTCCCGCCTGCAGCACCAGACTGACAGCTTCAGGGATCGTCATAAAATAACGGATAATATCCGGATGTGTAACTGTGACCGGACCTCCTGCTGCAATCTGCTTTTTAAACAGCGGAATTACCGATCCATTGCTTCCCAGCACGTTTCCAAAACGAACTGCTACAAATTCGGTCTTGATATCTGCCGAAAATTTCTGTTTTACCATTGCACCGTCTTCATCATCAGCATGTGCATACAGAATTGGCAGCTTTTCCGGTGTTCCGTCTTTGATCATACGGTCAAAAGACTGGATGATCATCTCGCAAAGTCGCTTACTTGCTCCCATAATATTTGTCGGATTGACCGCCTTATCTGTACTGATCAGCACAAATCTCTGACAGCCGTTCATCATTGCTGCATATGCAGTCTTGTAAGTTCCGATCGCATTGTTTTTGATGGATTCACACGGACTGTCTTCCATAAGAGGCACATGCTTGTGAGCAGCCGCATGGTACACAACATCCGGTTTATACGTCTCAAAGACAGAATTGATTCTTCTGGAATCCCGGATAGAACCGACTAAAACGACCAGATTCAGATTTGGGTATTTCTTTCTCAGCTCTTGCTGAATATCATATGCGTTATTTTCATAGATATCAAAAATAATGAGTTGTTTCGGGTCATATGAAGCAATCTGACGGCAAAGCCCGGAACCGATACTTCCGCCTCCTCCGGTCACCATTACCTTCTTGCCATTGATAAACTCATGGATCTCTTCCATATTGACTTTGATCGGATCACGTCCGAGCAGTTCCTCTACAGCCACATCCCGCAGCGCACTCACTTTTACTTCTCCGGTAAGGAACTGATAGACTCCCGGCAGGTTCTTCAGTTCACATCCCGTCTCTTTACAAATATTTAAAATATCACGTTTTTCTTCTGCTGTCGCACTTGGAAGCGCCACAATGATCTTATCAATATGATAACGCTCCACACAGGACATAATATCATCCCGCCCTCCGACAATCGGAACGCCCTCTATGTATCTTCCCCATTTATTCGGATTGTCATCGATAATGCAGCATACAATATCTTTCAGTTCCTGTGCCGTCTTGATATCACGCAGAATAATCTGACCGGCCTTTCCTCCTCCGATCAAAAGCACTTTCTTTGCTTTCGCAATCTCTTCTTCTTTTTTTCGCTTACTTCTCTCCAGTAAGACAAACCGGTATGCAAACCGCACTGCCAGAGTCAGCCCAAACTGGACCATAATTCCGAAGAAATAATAGGACATCGGCATTCTTCTAAACAGGAATGTAATTCCCACACAGTGAAATACAAATGTAATTGCTGTCGCAAGTATCATTCTCATCAATTCACTGTAACTTGCAAACCGCCAGATACTGTTGTACAGACGTAAACGTAAAAACACAAACAATGAAAACACTGCATAAATTCCGATAAACTTGAAATAAGCTCCCAGATATTCTTTCGGTATCAAAGAATATCTGCAGTCAAACCGAAACCACAGTGCCAGAAAAAACGACAAAATAATTGCAATTGCATCATACCCGGCCAGTGCTATAGATACAACCTGCCAGTGTTCAAGTTTCTTTTTCGTATACCGAACCGCATTAGTTTTCTTTTGATTCAATCTTTTTTCCACAAAATTTCCTCCCGCTTCTCTCCATTTTCAAGATTTTTGGATCACTTTTCCTATCCTTTTTCCATCCCCAAGTCCGCATTCTTTATAAAATTTTTATAAAGAAGCATCATCGATTTCACTTTACTACAAATTCTGCTATTTTTCAACTCTGCTTGCCATTTTATACAATAATTTCACATTTGTTTATAGACACCCTGTTTCATATATATATCTATTTTAATACACCTGCACATGAAAAAAGCCGCAGATTCCATTGTCAATGCAATGAAAACTGCGGTCTTTCAACTGAACTACGATATATTATTGACCAGATAATATTTGCTGCATTTTCTGTGTGATCATCGCTACAGAAGCCTCGTCCGGCCACATAACATATAACGGCTGTGCTCCGGAAGAAAAGCATGTCTGCGTATCTCCGTTACCTACGGCTGCTGTAGACTCGATCTGCCAGCTTCCTCCTTCGGAAAGCTCCATATTTATAAATTTAGCCATCTCATCGCTTGTCATATTTGTCTCCACACTGTTGGATACACTGGAGATGATCGATGATGCCTTTGTCAAAATGGCAGGACTCATAGCCTTGTTCAGAATCGCTGTGAGAACAGCTTCCTGATTTCGTCCGCGCTGGTTATCTCCATCTTCAAAGCTGTGTCTCTCTCTTGAGAATGCAAGTGCAGCTTTTCCATCCAGATGGTTTGTTCCCTGATTAAAGTGATATCCTCCGGCTTCAAATTCGTACTCTGACTGAACGTCTACTCCTCCAAGTGCATCGACGATCGTCATCAGTGATGTAAAGTTTACTCGTGCGTAATAGGTAATATCAATTCCATATAAACTTTCCAATGTCTCCATGGACTTATCTACTCCATAAATACCTGCATGGGTAAGCTTGTCTCTCTGCTCTCCCGAAACTCCCGGAATTGGTACGTAATAGTCTCTCGGTGTAGATGTGAGCAGGATTTTTCTTGTCTTTGGATTGACTGTCATAATAATATTGACATCACTCCGGCTGGTCGTAGAGATTTCACCCGATACATCAATACCACTGATATAGACATTAAATGGCTCATTTACATCTTTTTCTTCTTTTACAATCTCTGTCTCGATTCCATACTGATATAACACTTTTACCTGAGAAGAATAATCATCAATACTTTCCTCAATCACGCTTGCCAGCGCTTCATTATAAATCGCAGCGTCAACTCTTCCCCACAGAAGGGCTTCTGCTTCTTCCTGGATTGTGGCATATTCCTGTACCTTGACAGTTCTTCCAACGGACTTCTGAACGTCTTCCAGCATCTTATTTGTATTTTCAGTATCCAGACTTGTCTGAATACCATAACGATAGTCTTTCGCATCCATCAACGTCTCGGCCGGATCATCTGCCCGTACAACAACGATCATATTGTCTGTCTTATACGTTGCTCCGCCTACATCGCCTAACAGTTTGTCTGCTTTATAAATAGAGAAGATACCTGCTGCCATCAGGATATCTACCAGGATACTGATCACAATCCCGACGATATATCCCTTTCCCCGCAAAAACTGTAAACCAAATGCGACGCCAAACAATACCACAAGAACAACACCTATCGGAATCAGGTATTTTCCCGGAATCATCCCATTATTTCCTGCCAGTACTAAAAGCAGAATGGATAAGATCAATTGTATCAATGTAATACAAATTCCAGCTACATGGTATTTTCTTCTCGTTTTTTTTCGTTTGTTCTTCACTGCACGCTCCTCCTTTAGTTTAGTGAACCGTCAGAGTTAAATTCTGTGGGTCCGATGTATTTCCTGCACTGTCTCTTACTGTATATGTCAGCTGGTAGACACCCGGCTGAGCAATATCATATGCTCCGTCTACTGTAATCGCAGCTTTCAGAGTCTCCGGACTGTCCGTATCATCTGACACTGATGCAATATATCCCATTGGATCAAACGGTCCTCCGACCGGAACATCTGCACTGCCGGTTGTAAGCTGCAATGTCGGACGTCCCCCGCCCGTCTGGGCATCTCCCGTAAGATACTCCACCTCTTTTGTTGCTGTCCCTACATTCTGATGCTTATCTAACACTCCATAATATACAATTGCTTTATTGTCTTTGACCGGAACGATCTTTTCTACAAAAACTTCTTTTGTAAGATCTCCATCTTCCTTGTCTTCTGCTTTTACCCCTGCCAGTAAATCTTTTGTCCCGGCGCCCTCCTGGTAAACAACCGGTTCGTCGCCCACTGTAATTGTAGGCGCATTGTCATCTTGTGCGGAATCTACATATACAATGGCAACCCCTAAGATTACACAGGCTGCAGCCAATATGACCCCCAATAATCCTCGCTTCATTTCATCTATCCTCTATTTCTTTTCTCCGTAATTCCCATAATATTTTCCATAATATTTATTCTGGTTCATATCTACTTTGTTAAGAACCACTCCTAAAATCGGACACTCTGAACGCTCCAGCTGCTTTTTGATTGTCTTGGCAAACTTACGGCTGATCACATTCGCAGAAACAACAAGTACAGATGCATCACAAACTTTCGCTATGATCGCAGCATCAATGACATTCCCAAGCGGAGGAGCATCAATAATAATATAATCATACACCTTTCTTCCGCTTGTAATCAGACCTTCAAACTTTTCCTGCCCTAACAGCTCTGCCGGATTAGGCGGCACAATTCCTGCAAAGATCATCATCAGGTTTTCTATCTGTGTCTTGCACACTACATCCTCCACTTTCTCTTTTCCGGACAGAAAATGGCTGAGCCCTTTCAGTTCTCCATGCACTCCATGCCGGCCGGCGAGTACAGACTTACGCAGATCTGCATCTACGAACAGTACTTTTTTTCCACTTTGTGCCAATGATTCAGCAACAGACAGAGACACTGTACTTTTCCCTTCACCCGGTGTACAGCTTGTAAACACCAGTACTTTATTTTTTTCTCCCGAAAACTCGATATTTGTTCTCAGCATTTTATATGCTTCGTCACTTCGATAGTCTTTTTCCAAATCCTTTAATTCAACTTCCAGCATCTTATTTTCCCTTTCTGATTGTTCTTCTATTCCTTCCGAAATACTCTTTGGCTAAAGCTCTTCTTATTTTCTTTTATATCAGATGTATCAGATGCGACTGGAATAGAGGACAAGACTGTCAATTCCAGATAATGTTCAACATCATCTGGTGTCTTGATCGAATCATCTAAAACATAACGCACGATGATCACTGCAAATGCAATAAGTACTCCCAGAATACCACCAAACATTGCATTTTTCATTGTATTCGGAGAACTGGGGCTCTTTGGCAGATTGCCTTCTTCTACTGTATTGACGGAATCTGCATAGGTAATATCTTTAATCTGTACACTTGCAACCTCACGAACTGTATCAGCCAGCTCTTTTGCAAGTTTTGGATTTTCATTTTTTACAGAAATACTCAAAATCCGGGTGTCGGCTGCATTCGATACGGTGATCGCATCACTGAGTTTATCCGGATCCATATCAACTCCTAAAATATTGATCACCTGTTCCATAACGGAACGGCTTTTTACAAGCTCTACGTAGTCTTTGATCAACTGAGATCCCACCTGAAGATCACCTGATGTAACAGCTGTTTCACTGTCTTGCTTTGACAGGACATACATCTTTGTTGTAGATGTATACATTGGCGTCACAAATAATTTTGTAACCAGAATTGCAGCGAACGCCATTAAAATTCCCGCCAAAATGACCAGATGTACTTTTCTGAGTATTGATTTACACAGATCTAACAGGTCTATCCCATCATTTACTGTTCTCGTATTCATGTTATTCTGACTCATTTTCTTTTCTTTTTTTCAGCAGCTCTTTTGCATTGCTGAAAAATATCCTCCTCATGTATTCTTTTCCATATTTTCGTTCTACATACTCTGCCGCCTTTTGCATTCTCGGCTCTCTGTATTCTATCCCGTGAGCATCTGTTCCGACACAATGCACCATCTGCTGAGCCAGAAGCTGTCTGACAAACTTTTTAACTTTTCTTCCACTTCCACCTGTGATGCTGCTGGAATTGATCTGTATCAATGTTCCCATCTTCCATAAATACTCGATCCGCTCCGGCTTGTCCAGTAAACACATATATCTCTCTGCATGTGCCAGTATCACTTCATACCCTGCCATCTGCACAGTCTGTATTCCCTGCTGAATATAGGAGAAACTATCCATCGGAGAGAACTCCAAAAGTACGCACGCTCTTTTGTTCATAGATAAAACGGTTCCGGCTTTTAGTTTTTCAGGTATATCCTGCCCAAAAAACACTTCTGTCCCCAGATAAACACGAAATTTTTTATCGATTTTTTCAGCTTCTCTTCTAACTAATCTCAATTTTTTCCTAAGTACTTTCGGACTTTCTTTCCCCCGCTTTGGATGATGATGCGGTGTGGCTATAATACAGCGGATTCCTTCCTGATACGCAATTTGAAGCATCTGAACAGTCTCTTCTATACTTTCTGCCCCATCATCTACTTCAGGTAAAATATGGCAATGCATATCAATATATCCACTCATCCACATTTCCTCCTATTCTAAAAATTTGCAGTCTCTATTCAAGAGTATCACTTCTTAATTTTTTTGTCAATTTAAAACCGACTTTCCATATTTTGCCACCTGTTTCCTGCATATAACAATGCACAAATGTATATACTTCTATAAGAACCGTAGTATCTTAAAAGGAGAAAAAAATGGAGCGTTTGATTATTGGTGGTATCATCTGTATTTCTATCGTTATTGGCGAAATTATTATGTATTGTCGCCTGGTAATTGCATCAAAGAGAGAGTCAAAGCCAGCTTAGAATATCTAAACTGGCCTTACTTTTTTCTTGTAATTTTGTTGGCCGCTATCTGAACTCTCTCACAATCCGACACATTTCATCAAACTGATCTTCCATCTCCTGTACCAGTCTGAACTGTGTACGGGCACGAACCAGGTTGTGCTCCGGATATGCCGTCTTGAAATACGTATCTCCCTGCAGAAAATCCATCAGGAACCGGATTCCGCATTCGAATGTCATCAATCTTGCACCCCACGGAAGACTCTCCAGCTCCTCCGGTGTCAGAACATCTCTTGCCATCTCCAGATACCCTTTCACATACAGCTCATACAGATTGATATCAAAATGGACCTTGTCCAGATCACGTTCATCTTCTTCCGCCGTAGATGCGCCAAAACGAATCGAATCTCCAAAATCATTGGCTGCCAGTCCCGGCATGATCGTATCCAGATCAATGATACACAATCCTTTTCCGGACTCTGCGTCAAATAAAATATTATTCAGTTTTGTATCATTGTGTGTCACACGCAGCGGCAGAACACCTGCTTCCATCCTGCTCATCAGAGCTCCACAGTCTTTTTCTCTCGCCAGTGCAAATTCAATCTCCGAACGGCACAGACGGGCGCGGTTCTTCACATCTCGCTCTACAGCCTGTGCAAACGCTTCAAATCGTTTTACCGTGTCGTGGAAATTCGGGATCGTCTCATAAAGACTTTCTGCCGGATATTCCCCAAGCTGCTTCAAAAAGTGACCAAAACTTCTGGCTGACTGGTAAAACTGCTCCGGACGCTCCACCATCTGATAGCACACAGAATTGGCGATAAAATTCGCACAGCGCCATGGCTGACCTTCATCATCCTCAAAATATGTCTCCCCGCTCTTCGTCTTGATGTAGGCCAGTGTCTCACGATCCGGATCTCCGCCTTCCCGACGGATCACATCCCGTAAAAACTCTGTCACTCCGAAAATATTCTCCATTACCTTACCAGGCTCTTTGAACACATTGATATTGATTCTCTGCAGTACGTATAATGGCTTCTCTGTGCCATCTTCCATCGGCATATATACTGCGTAAGTCTCATTGATGTGCCCTTCCCCAAACGGTTTTACATAACTGCACTGGGGACCGAATCCAAATGCATACAGTGCATCCTCAAGCGCTCTGCTGTCCACACCTTCGATCTTTCTTCTGGTAGAGAAGATGACTTCTCCTGCCTCTACCTTCTTCTCCTGCTCGATCGTACAGTTTGCTTTTACCACACTTCCAAGCCCCACATGCGCTCCGGCGCATACCACCGAATCGTGATCCACAACTGCTCCGCTGTTGACAAGCGCCGCCCGATCCACATGGGTGTGCGTATTCACTACCGCGCGCTGCATAATAAAACATCCAGGTCCCAAAACCGCACTTGGACTCACAATTGCAGACGGATGCACGATCGATGGCACTTCATATCCTGCCTCCAGCAATTTGTCTGTCCAGAATAGTCTCGTATGATTATTCCCAAATGCCGCTACTGCCGTCTTGTATTCTCCATACTTGGCCGTATAGTCGCAGCACTTTCCGACTACGTCCTTTCCAAACGCCGCATCGTCAAGAAATACGATCTCCTCATACCCCAGCTGGATCGCTGTTTCCTTCACCATCTGCCCGAAGCCTCCTGCTCCGAGAATCAATAATTTTTTCATAGGTACCCCTCCTTACATTTCAAAATATTTTATGTTTTTACGCGGTATCTTCGAATTTCTCAATCGCGCCGAAACAAATCTCTTGTATAGACCTTTTCCTGCACATCACTCAGACAGTCATCATATCTGTTAGCAATAATGCTGTTGCTAAGTTTCTTGAATTCTGCCAGATCATTAACAACCCTGCTGCCAAAGAATGTTGTTCCATTGTCTAATGTAGGCTCGTAAATGATCACTGTAGCGCCTTTTGCTTTGATTCGTTTCATAACACCCTGAATGCTGCTCTGACGAAAGTTATCAGAGTTTGATTTCATTGTTAACCGGTAGACCCCAACAACGACCTGCTTTTCTAATCTGAAATCATATGTGTTATCTTCATCATATCCGTAGTAACCTGCCATCTGCAATACTCGGTCGGCAATAAAGTTTTTTCGTGTTCTGTTACTCTCCACAATGGCAGTCATCATATTCTGCGGAACATTATTATAGTTTGCCAGCAACTGTTTTGTGTCCTTTGGCAGGCAGTATCCTCCGTATCCAAAGGATGGATTATTATAATGCTCTCCGATTCTTGGATCTAAACACACGCCTTTTATGATATCCCTTGTATTCAGATTTTTCATTTCTGCATAAGTATCTAATTCATTGAAATAAGAAACACGTAATGCCAGATATGTATTCGCAAACAGTTTCACTGCTTCTGCTTCTGTAAATCCCATAAACAGCGTATCGATCTCTTCTTTTACAGCGCCTTGTTTCATAAGTTCTGCAAACGTATGCGCTGCTTCCACTAAGTTTTCGTCTGTGGGATCCGTTGATACAATAATTCTGCTCGGATACAGATTGTCATATAACGCTTTTGATTCCCGCAAAAATTCCGGGCTGAAAATAATCTTATCTGTACGATATTTTTCACGAACACTGACTGTATATCCTACCGGTATCGTTGATTTTATGACCATGACCGCATTCGGGTTGACTCTCAGAACTTGCTCTATTACAGATTCTACGACAGATGTATCAAAGTAATTTTTCTGGCTGTCATAATTCGTCGGAGCTGCGATCACAACAAAATCTGCATCCCCATAAGCAGCGTCTCCATCTAATGTTGCAGTGAGATCCAATGGCTTTTCAGCCAGATATTTTTCGATATACTCATCCTGGATTGGAGATTTCCTTTGATTGATCAGATCTACCTTTTCCGGAAGAACGTCCACTGCTGTAACATGATTGTGTTGTGCAAGCAGTGTGGCAATAGACAGACCGACATACCCGGTTCCCGCAACGGCAATATTCAATGATTTTTCCATGATATTTTTTCCTCTTATACTTTGTAAAATTCTTTATACCATTCAGCAAATTTTCTCAATCCCTCACGAAGAGGTGTATCTGGCTTAAACCCATAATCTTTTTCTAATGGCGTTGTATCTGCATAAGTTACAGGAACATCTCCGGGCTGCATGGCAACTAATTGCTTATGACTCTCAAAATCGTAATCTTCCGGGAGCACTTTCGCCCGAATTAATTCCTGTTGAAGAATATCAACAAAATCCAGAAGATTTTCCGGATTGCTGTTTCCAATGTTGTACACTGCATACGGCGGCACCGGCAGTCCGTCTTCTCCTGTTTTTCTCTCCGGAGCACCACACATGACTCTTTTTACGCCTTCCACGATGTCATCTACATACGTAAAATCCCGTCTGCAGTTCCCGTAATTAAAAATCTGTATGGTCTCACCCTTCAAAAGTTTGTTTGTGAACCCAAAATATGCCATATCCGGTCTTCCTGCAGGTCCGTAAACAGTAAAGAAGCGAAGTCCTGTACTCGGAATATTGTAAAGTTTAGAATATGCATGAGCCATCAATTCATTGCTCTTTTTCGTTGCCGCATAGAGGCTCACCGGATTATCCACTTTGTCCTCTGTACTGTAAGGCACTTTCTTGTTGGTACCGTATACAGAACTGGAGCTGGCATATACCAGATGCTCAACACCTTTTGCACCATTGTCATAGCTATGCCGACAAGCTTCCAATATATTGTAAAATCCTATCAGATTAGATTGAATATAGGCATCCGGATTTGTAATCGAGTAACGTACCCCTGCCTGTGCAGCAAGATTTACAACGAGATCAGGTTCATACTTTTCAAAAATTTCATGAATGACCACTGTATCTGAAATGTCACCTTTAATAAATGTCCATGTGTTTGGAGATTTCACTGCTTTCTCGATTTGTTTTAATCTCCATTTCTTGATCGATACATCATAGTAATCATTCATATTATCAATTCCCACAATATGAACTTGAGACTGACTTCTAAACAGCTCAAGAACCAGATTGCTTCCAATAAAACCTGCAGCTCCGGTTATAAAAATTGTTTTATTTGTCAGCGTTATTTTTTGCATGATTTGCACCTTCTTTTCATTCTTATATCATCATCATGTTTCTTCTGTTTACGTAATCATCCATAATATCCGAAATTTTATATGTAACATTTCGGCTGATATTATCCGTCATTCTTCCATTCTCTATAGCTCGTACAAAGGCTACCAGTTCATAACGAATGCCTTCTCCGTCTAATTGATAAAAATAGCGTCTGTTTTCTGACTGATTTTCATATCGAATCTCAAAATAATCTGTTTTCCACCATGGTGACGGAACATAAATATACCCCTTTGTTCCCGACACGATCAACTCTCCCTCTGATTTTACACCATCTCCAACTCTGATCGAGGCAACTGCATGGTCATAGATAAAGTCCATTTTTGTAAAACTGTCATGTGTATTCGTTGCATCATAAAATCGTGTGATGATCTTATAATCCTTATAGTCTGTTCCCAGCAGTTCAAAAATCGGAAGCAATGCGGTCGGTCCCCACTCGTAAATTCCATCCCAGTCTGTACGTTCCATTCCGTCTTGTTTTCTAAGGCTTGTACAAGTTGAATCTACAGAGATCACATCCCCTATGTTTCCACCTTTGATCAATAGAAGCAATCTTGAAAATGCTGTAGCATATGCTGTTTTAATCGCTTCCATAAGTATCAGTCCATTTTCTTCCGCTATTTGAAACAGCTCCCTGCTTTCTTTCTGACTTAGAGTCAGCGGTGACTCACAAAGAACATGTTTTCCCCGCATCAGCGCTTTCTTAATGTGTTCATAATGATCTTTCGGTAAGGATCTGATATACACCGCGTCTACATTTTCTAACAGTTTCTCATAGTCATCAGTGATCAGTTCTACCTTCTGCAGCTCCGGATTCATGACGCTGATCCGCTTTGTACATAAAGCTTTCATCTGGATCCCATTCACAAACTCGGTCTCCATTCTTACTTTATTTAGAAATGGCGAGTCCCCCACAAGTCCCAGTCTCACCGCACATTGCTGCTCTCTGAGCTCAGAACTGGATACGCCCTGCGTTCTTTGAAGATATACTACCTTACAATATTCATTCAGATAATCAAATTTTCCACTCCAGTCAGACCCTACCGTAAATATATCTACATCATATTTACGGATATCATCTATTTTCTGACCTTCGTACTCTTCAATGATGATCTCATCCGCAATTCCTGTCGCCCGGACAGCTTCCACACGCTCCATCAAAGACTGCTGTACATTGATCTTTCCTCTTTTTTTATCAAAGTCATCTGCTGTTACGCCAACTATAAGATAATCTCCCAGTTCTTTTGCTCTTTCAAGAAGCCGGATATGCCCATGATGGAGTAAGTCATAAGTTCCATATGTAATTACTTTTATCATATCTGTACATCTCCTGGTTTTTCTATATAAGACCTCTTCTTTGCATATCTTCAAACGCATTTACCAGAGTTGTATTATCCTCTTTTGTAAGTGCACCGATATGCCCTACCCGAAATACTTTATCTCTAAGTTCTCCTCCATTTGGGCAGACCCAGATTCCATATTCATCTTTTAATGTAAGAAAAATATCATTTGCAGATGCTGTAGTCGGATGGATTGGTGTTACTGCATTTGACATTGACTCTGAAACAATTTCAAATGGAAGTCCCTGTATCTTTTCCCGAAAATCAGAGGCTAATTCAGCAACTTTTTTTATTTCCGCATCACTGCCGCCTTCTCTTTCAATCTCTTTCAATCTTGCGTTGATCTGAAGAAGGATTCCAACTGCCGGAGTAAACGGAGTTTGTCCTCTTTCCCCATCTTTAAGTGCATCTTTGAGATCGAAATACATACACTTTGGATCGTTTGCCTCAACTCTTTGAATTGCATTTTCCGAAAGTACGATAACAGATATCCCCGGAGGACAGGCTAATGCTTTTTGCGATCCCGTGATCATAACATCTACTCCCAGCTTTTCCATATTAAAGTCGTCTGCCAGAAATGAACTGATTGCATCAACAATCAAAAACAGGTGATTTCTTTTGCAAAATTCACTGATCATATCAATATCATAATGAACACCTGTGGATGTCTCATGCAGATTGACGATCATTGCGGAATATTCTTTTTTCCCTTCATACTCCTGCAGCATTTCTTCTGTCAGTGCTTTTCCGAAGTCTAATGCGATTTCCGAGTATGATATATCATGTATCTGACAAAGGCGTACAAACCGCTGACCAAAACTTCCGCCATTGATCACAATTGCTTTGTCTTTGGGTGTGAGTGTATTGATAATCGCAGCCTCCATAGATGCAGTACCCGACCCCGTGATAAATACAACTCTTGATCTTTCTGATGCTTTCGCAAACTTTTTAATGAATGCTTCATTTTCCAACATCACCTTTGAAAATTCTGCTGTTCTAAAATACGGAACCTGTTCAGCGCCAATTGCACATACTATATCTGAAGACTGAACCGGTCCTACTGTGAAATTAAGCATTTTCTGACACCTCCAAATTAACAGCCGGCCAACTCTTGTTTTAAAAACGCCAGTGATTCTTTACGGGCTTCTCCTATTCTTTCATGTACGGATTTATAATCAATTTTTTCTGAAATCGTTTCATCTCCATTAACCATAATACGATCAGAAGTTCCAAACAAATCCAGGAGTTCCTGAATCTTGGTATTGCACTGTTCTCTTGAAAAAATAACGAACTGCCTTCTAAACTGTGCACTCAAAATAATTCCATGGAAGGAATTCGTCACAACAAATTCTGCATGCTTTACCAATGATAAAAATTCCTCCACTCCGGCCTGATAGAACATAATATGCCCTTTTTCTGCATTGGTAGCCCGCAGACTGATCTCTACAATCTTCCACCCATTTTGTTTTGCCATTCTTTCTGCATAGTCTTCCATTTTCGAATTATATCTTCTGGAATAAATCAGCAGATACTTTTCTTCTACCAGTCGGTCACTGGCCAGAACATCATAGTCTTCATATTCTAAAAGTAACGTTGGATCAATCACTTTTTGAACCGGTACATCAGTATGTTCCTTTACATATGGAATCATCAGGTTTTCTCTCAGACCAAACGCCTTAAAGTTTTTTAAACGTTCATTTAACACAGGGAATGTCTCATCTGTAAAGTGAGGATCTCCAAAACTTGCTGCATATGCTACGGAATAGCTGTTTTTCATACAGTCATAATTTGCATAATATCCGTCATCAAATCCAAATTCATCCGGACAAAAGATCGTATCACTTCCACATATAAATCCGTCCAGTTTTTCTTCTTCCATTACGTCATTAAAATTTGAAGAAACATATTTGTGTGTACTTTTCTTCAGACGTGTTTCATAAAAATGATTAAATTTTTCATAGTTTTCCCTGATCGCAGGCATAGTGAGTTCACACATTCTTTGAGACTCTTCATCCTGATCCCACATATTTTTAAAAGGGTCCAGCGGATTCTTGTCTGCCAGAAGATCCGGACAATAATCAAGTACGATCGCTTCCCATGCTCCCTCTCCCACAGCATTTGCAGCTTGTTGTAACGCATACGACTGCAGCGCAGAACCATAATTTGTGAAATTGCAATATATATTATAACTTACTATTCCAAAACGTTTCATCTTTTCACTCTCTTTCCTTCGTATTTTCCCTCATTATTTTTTATCTGTCAAACATACTGGTATCTTCTACTGAGATTCCTTCTACGGAATCTATTGAGTAATTTTCAAACGGAAACAGATAATCGCTTAATCGTTTTTCAATATACTCGATATCTTCTTTTTTTCCATATCTTTTCCATAATTGAGTGTTGTGTACTGAGCGTTTTGGATTTAACATGGAAAATTTTTGTGTATGATTCATGGCTTCCAATCCTGTAAATTCCTCAATCTTTTTCACTGTATTCGTATAATTATATATGAGATCTTCAAAATTAATTTTTATTACGCGCGGTGCATCTAAACTGCTTCCCCCTCTCTCTGTATGAGTAAATAAAAACCAGTCACAAAAATCTCTTACAGAATTTCTCGGAACGATCGGATCATGAAATACCTGCGCCATAATAAACAAATCTCTAGGATCTCTGTCTACTACGATCACATATATATCATCAAAATACCTTAAACTTTTTTTGATATTAGATGACGGTACAATCTGATCAACTAAAAGATAAGGTTTTTTGTCCGTATTTGCTTCTGAAAATAGAGAATTGATATATTTTCTTGTACAGTCTAAAAACTTTTCTTCCGTAGGATATGCACAATACATCCATTCATTCTCTAAAACACTGCGTCTCTTTTTTGTTAATTTCCGGATAATTTTATTTTCCAGACGTTTCCTGTAATAGAAAAAAAGGCCTCTGTCATAATAATCATAAAAATCATGTCCATGATATTTCAAATCTGTCAGTTCAGCAATGTACTCTTCTGTTAATTTCATATATTGACCATTAAAAAAAGGTTCATATCTTTTATTAAACCATTTACCCGCATTAAATCTTGAAAGACGCAAAAATCGTTTTACTGCATGGTTGGAATTATCACGGTTATGATTTTCAATTAAATTGTATTCCAGATCCATGATTCCATCTGTATCATGGACAAATCGAAACTCATATCTTGTTAATGAATGAACAGAATCATATTCTGAAATCAAATCTGTAACCGCGCTGGAACCTGTATTTCGAAAACTTGCACATGAAATAACTTTCATAATTTATTATACCTTTCTACCTATAACTATACTTTCTGGAATTTTATATTTCTAACAGTTCTTTTAATTTCAAACTTCTCTTTTCAACTGAAAAATTGTATTTGGAATTCTGCAATGTTTCTTTCCACCTGCAAATAACTTCCGGATCTTCCAATATTTTCTTTAGATTTTCATACAATCCATCTTCTGTATTTTCCACCACAAGACCCGATTCTGCACTCTCGATAATTTCTTCGGCTCCGCTCACCTGAGTTGACACTACAGGTACTCCAAGCATTACCGCCTCTGTACATGAGGTACTGTAACCTTCTGCAAACGAAGAACAGATAAATACGTCTGCTTTTGCAGTATATTTGTGTGGATTACTCTGTGCTCCTGCAAAAATAACACACTCGCTCAAGCCCATATCTTTTGTACACTGTAACAATTCTTCTTTTTGCGGACCATCGCCGACAAAAATCATTTGAAATAAGAATCCTTCATGCTTTAATCGACTCAAAGCATGAAGCAGTCTCAAATATCCTTTTTCCGGAGAAAGCCGCCCTACTGTTATCATTCTGACACCACTGTACGCCGGTAAATCTGCCGATTCTTTTCCCAGTTTTTCAACCTCATGATTGTCGATCGGATTATAACAGTAGTCTACTCTGGAGTTATCCGCCCCCATCCCGAGATCATGCTTTAACTTATCCGCATTACTCTTTGAAACACAAACGACTTTGTCTGCCCTGAGATAATATTTTCTCAATGTCAGTCTTTCATCATATCCATGAACCCAGACCATTCTATATGCATTTTTTTTCGTCCCGGAAACCACAGCTCTTGTTGCAGTCCCGTGCTGGAATCCAATTTCAATATCACTCTCTTTCATCCCAAAAACAAGTTTATGTAACAATGCTCCCGGAAGTCGGTTTAAAATTCTGGACATACCGGAAAAATAAAAGCCTAATACTGGTTTTACCACCACATTTGAAGCCAAAATAGACATAACACTCTTGTCGACATGATAAATCGGGCGCAATATCACCTGGATGTCATCTCGTTCGGATAAAAGATTGGCAATCCCTATCGCCGCACGTGCAACGCCATCTGAATATTGTAAATGATTAAAAGCAAAAGATATCCTTTTTTTCAAAACAAAACTCCTTTTATTTTTTGATCTTTTTCCTCATAGTAATTAAATATGTATTTAATTCTTTTCTTGTTGACGGAATGAAAAATAAAATTCCAAAATAAATTCCAATACAAATAAAAATAGAAAAATATTTTAAAATTCCAGAACCTGCAATCTGAATCATAAACAAGGCTGCAATAGCCATACCTGCAGATGCAAGAATATAATATCTGATCTGGTGTATAACCTCTGTTGCTTTGATTCCGGACACTTTTTTTGCCATGATTGTCTGAGTAACCGGAAGCTGGATCCTGACAATACAGCTTACAACGACCAATGCCTGGAATCCATACTGTGCGCTGATATATAACGCCGGAACCATACAGACCGCCTGTATCATATTGGCAATAAACAAAAGTTTCGGATAACCTTTTGATAAAACGATTGCTCCGCTCATATCATTGAAAATAACACTTTCGGCTAATATTAAGCCCCAAAGCCCTACCAACAGATCCGCTTCTCCCCACTGGCTTCCCAACAATATGTTTCTCACAACATCTTTATAAAGTAAAATCCCTATACCTAGTGGTACTACTAAGAGCCCTACTCCCTTCAAAAACTTAAAATACATGTTTTTGAATTCACATTCGTCATTTTGAAGCCTTGATAACGCAGAGAATAGCACACTGATTGTAGCTCCTGAAATCAGAGATGTAATCTGTGCAACCATTGTTGTTCCGGTCTTATAGATACCCAGATAATACTCGTTAAACAATCTTCCTATTACAAAAATTCCCACATTCGTGACCAACCAGGAAGAGATCGTTCCCAATAATGTCCAGCCACAAAAGCGAAACATCGTTTTTAGTTTATCAAAACTGTATCTGAATTTCGGTTTCCATTTTGACATTGAAGTAAGAAGCACTGCATTGCACAATTCTCCTGCAATGTTTCCTATGATCAACGCCCAATAAGAAAGTCCTAAAAACGCCAGTGGAACGGTTACTATTAGGGGTACCAGTTTCACCGCAATCCTGACACAAGATATTCCCTTATAATTAAAACTTTTTCTATAAATTGCTGTCTGTATACTGCTAAAAGAGGTAAGCGGCAAAATCAATGCTCCCATATATATAGCACGTCCCAATCCGGGATTTCCTAATATGACTGACAATTGTTCGTTAAAAAGGAAAATCATCCCCCAAAGCCCGATTGAAATCATCATATTCGTCCAGAACGCAACACATATGGATAAATCTTCATCATTTTCATCCCGAAACTGATGCTGCACAATATATTTCTGAAATCCCGCATCTGTAAATATGTCTGTAAAAGATACAAGCATAGTAACTGTTGCGATCACCCCAAATGCCTCAGGCGTAAGAACACGTGCCAATATCATATTTGTAATCGGAGAAATAATCTTTACTGCTATTTCAGTAAATACAGACCACTTTGTGGCACTTTGTACTTGTTTATTTAAATTACTCATTTCAATGCCCCTATCATATCTGTCAAAACATCACAGTCCATTTTTCGCATTACCCATACTTCTCATAAAACGCAAGTACAGATACATGATGATTATGGAATATGAAATTGCTTTCCATACATAGTAACTGTCACGCCGCGGAAGTGTAAACCATAAAAATACTAAAATACAGATTTTATATCGCCCCCACTGATCTGTCTCATCGTCATACCTGCATGAATTCAACATTCCAAAAACTACAAGCATTAACACAAAAATCGCAATCAGTCCAAACCATCCAAAATTTATATATGATTCTGCATTTAAGGAGAAACCTAATCCAAAATTGTACTGGCTATAATATTGAGTCTGCCATGTCTCAAAAATTCTGGACTGCTGATTGATTTTTCCTATTGTTCCTGTTACATCAATAAATGATGGGATTAACCCGCCTATCATTGACAAAACATACCCTTTTCCCAACTGAAACGCCTCAAAAGCCGGCACAATGTTCATCATTGTAAAAAGCGGGAAACAACTAAATCCAAGATCCGATATTGTATCTGTGATCAAGCCGGAAAACGATCCCAGATTTAAGTCTCCCTTGGTTCTTACAGCGTACGCAATTTGTATGAAAAGAAGTAATAGAACACCAAGGAAAATAATCAACAAAAACCGAACCATTTTTTTCCCTGTGCTGGGTTTGTCTTCCTCAGAGGATTCCTCTGCTTGAAGATAAGAGAGAAAAATCAGAACTACCAGGGCTCCGATTCCTGTCGTACGGTCACCGCAAAGTGCTGTCAATATCGCCCAGACAGCCACTGCTATTTTTATTGGTTTATTTCTTTCTTTTCCTGCATATACTATCATCAGAACAGCAAATGGCATAAACATATATTCAATAAAATTAAACACGGAAGGAATTCCACTTTCAAATGTTCTTACTGCAGAATATCCTCCGCCCATTCCAATATATGTTTTGATTAATACTAACGGTATTGTAACCACCCCCGTCAGGATAACCCCTACTTTTGCTGCAAATTCTATAAATTCCGGTGTAAGCTCATCAATTCTTCTCGCTTTTCTCGGCAAATATTCATCCGATACTGGTTTTGTCATAATTAATGCCGCAAATCCTGTCAGTACATTGCTGATAGATGAATAAATTGCAACATCTGAGGAATATTGTTTTAATGTAGAAATATAAAAATCATTAAACTCTATTCCCAGAGCAAGTAATAAAAGCTGTCCGTTCTGAAATAAATAAAATGCTGCCAAAATCATAATTGTCGGAGTAAACAATCTTTTATCCTGCTGATATATCGCCCAACATTCTAAAATTAAAATGATCAGTGAGCTAATGCAGGATATTTTTACAACCAAATCCGAATTCGAATATCCTCTCAGATTTATCAAAATATAAATATATAAGATCAAACTCAACGCGACTGATACACACATCAAAAATTTTTTTCTATCTACTATCATAAATATTCTCCATAGTATCGCCTTGACTTACTACATTCTGTTTCAATGCAGTTTACTTAGGATATAGATTCCCAACACACTTTTATGCTTAATAAAAAAATCTACAATACTCATAATCCCGCCTTTAAATCTGGCTGCTTTTATTGCATTGCCAAAAATCGGATTTTTGTATTGTTCCAGAATATCTTTTCGTATACTCCGAAAATTTTCTTTTTTATTAAACTGAGTTCTCGCCACTGTGAAGAATCCTCTTTCAATACGCCTGTTATACTGCTCTCTAAAATCAAATTTTTCCAAGTCTAAAGCTTTTTTATAATGTTCTGCAATGACTAGCTGACATTCCCAACTTAATGGTTTTCTTCCTTTTGTCATAGACGATTCATTGTAGCGATAATAATATAATCCCTTATCCATTATTTCTAAAGAATGCGCAGCATAAATACAGGGAACTGTACATGCACCGTCTTCTCCCATAGTAACCTGATCAGGAACTTCCATCTGTTTCTTTTTATATAACTCTGCCCGGATTGCCTTTCCCCATACTGTTGGAAGAAAGAATCGTCCACTTTCATTCTGCAATAAATTCGGAAATAATTCTGTACAAATATCATCCTTCGAATAGTACCCTTTTCTGGCATTAACCGGCGTATATGTCTGTTTTTCCGGAGTTACAAGATAATACCCGCAACATACGATTTCCGCTTCCGTCTCATTGATTTTCTTTTCAAATTCCTCTATGTAATTCTCTGCAATATAATCATCACCATCTACACAGCAGATATAATCACCTGTTGCTTCAAGTGCACCTGCTTTTCTCGCACTGACCAAGCCTCCATTTTCTTTATGTATTACTTTGATTCTATCATCTTTCAGTGCGTATTCATCACAAATAACCGGACAGTTGTCATCTGAACCATCATCCACTAAAATAATTTCAATATTTTTGTAGGTTTGATGAATAATACTTTCTATGCATTGTGTGATATATTGTTCGATTTTATAAATCGGCACTATAATGCTATATCTTCTTTCCACTATTTCCCCTCATCTTTAATAATCGTTGTTTCCCTTTTTTGAATAATAATAGCTCCTGCCGGATACTCTCCTTTTAAGACACATCCTGCTCCAATTACACTGTTATCTCCTATCGTTGTGCCTCTGAGGATTACTGTATTGGCTCCTATCCAGCAATTCTTCCCGATATTCACATCTGCATACTTATATGTTTTCGAATCAACACCATTTTTTTGTGAATATAAGTGATCATGGTCATATATATTGACCCCGGGACCTAAAATTGTTCCATCCTGTATCCGAAGAGATTTATGACAGACGATCATGTTATTGATTCCAATCCCTACATCATTTCCAATTTCAAGAACACCTTGTCCCTGAACAGCAATCACTGCATGATTATCGATTTTTACATGATTTCCGATTTTTGCATTGCTTCCTCTATACAGCCGTATAGAGGCTCCGCTAAAGTATCTAAACTTATTTCCTACAATGCCACAGTGAAAAATTTTAAATATCAGACCTCGAAAATAAGCCCATCCATTTCGAAATAACTTAATCACACTACTATCTCCCAGCTTTTTCTGGCAAAACAAAATATTTGCCCAATTCAAAATCAAAACTATCCGGTGTATATTGAACATACCCGCTCCATGGATAAAATGTCAACTCACCAAAATATATTTTCCCTTCAATATTATAAAGATCCACACGAACCGCAGGAAAATCGCGGGATAGCACACTCGCTATCTCAACCATTTTCTCGTAATTCTCCGGTTTTTTCACACTGTCTTCAAAACATGGACAATCACTGTCTACTTTTACATAATTCCAATTTACATCATAAAAATTTCTTTTATGATCAGAAAATCTATCTTTATCATATACTACATATACTGGTTTTCCATTGAAACACAAAAACTTATAATCTGAAATACCTTTATCTTTATTAGAATTATCTTCCAGCAATTCTTCAACGATAATTTTTTTGCTGGAACCGCCATATGCCCATTCTCTTCCCGCTGAAGCTTCTGCCATATTTAAAAAATCATTTAATTTCTTCTTTGTTTCAGCAATATTCAATGTTTTCTTGTCCTTAACAAGAATATTCGTTCCGCTTCCATTGGTTGTTTTAATAACAAACTTATCAGGAAGTTGATCAAAGTTTATCTCCTCCGGACGATCCACCACCTGATACAACTGATTCAGAATGTTACCAAGTCCCTTTTTTTCAATATACTTCCGTACTCCATATTTATCTACGCACTCCATCATTACAGGATTTCTGTAATAAAGTTTGTACCACTGGATTTTCTCTGTATATCGCTTCGGATCTTTCAAATTTAATTTTCTTTTCAATTTAATCCGATACTGCAATTTGATCATTGCTTTATCGGGAACAAACTTAAGCATTCTTAAAATAGCAAATCTCATTTTTTGACTGCTTATAATTTTTTTATATCCATTCATGAATTCGCTACCTCATCACAATATTTTCGAATCACCATTTTGCGATCAAATTCACGTTCAACCTTTTCTCTTCCTGCTTTGCCCATAGCAGCTTTTTCTGCCGGATCCAATTTGATAAATGTTTCCATCTTTTCAATCAGACTGTCTGCATTTCCTGTCTCAAACAAATATCCTGTCACTCCGTCATCAATTACATTCATCGTTCCATTAATTCGAGAACCAATACATACACGACCACTTGCTGCACTCTCAAGCAACACATTCGGAACACCTTCTCCACCATGTGATGGCAATACTGTACAGTTACATTTTTTAATCCATCTATCAATATCACTTCTAAATCCTATGTAATTAACAATTCCTTGCTCTTGGTACTCCGCAACGATTTTTTTATACTCTTCTTCCTCGTTCCAACCTGCAATCAAAAACTCTATATTTTTATATTTATTTTTAATTGCCTTTGCCGCTTCCAGATATTCGTCGATTCCTTTTAGTTTCATAACACGTCCAATAAAAATAAATCGTATGATATCATCCTCCGGCATCGGTTCAAATTTGTGTTCTTTAAGATTACACCCTGATCCCGGAAGCATCTCATAATTATTCTTTACCAGACCATTTTTAATAAAAAAGTCTCTGTCTCCCGTATTCTGAAAAAGTACTTTATAACATTTGCGAATAGATATTCTATAAAGGATCTTACATATTTTAGCCACCAGATTATCTTCTAAAAATGTTCCTCCTGTTCCGGTAATATTACATATTTGTTTATATTTCCCGTTTGTTGCAAGTGTCCCATAAATATTGGGTTTAATCGTATATGAAAAAACGATATCCGGATTGACCTCTGGAATCATCTTTTTATAAAAGAAAATTAATTTTAAATCATTCTTAGGATTAACCCCTCGACGGTCAACGTCTGTAAGAATTATATGACAACCTAAATTCGCAAAATAGTCATCCTGATCTTCCGGAAGTGAAAGATACACGTCATGCCCTTCCTCTACCAACTTTTGGATCAGCTCTTTTCGGAAAGAAAATAGTGTAATAAAATGATTTGACAAAAACAATATTTTCTTTTTTTCTTTACCTGCTTTTTTCATTTCTCCAGTACCGCCTTCTACAACTGACTCATCATATCCTATCTTGGATAATGTACCCAAAAAACATTTGGTGTCAAACAAAAAACTCTGCCTTTGAACATATTCTCCATCCAGTTTTGCTTTTACAGGAATTTCAAGTTCATCACGTCCATTAATCTGTGCCCACCCTGTAAGCCCCGGCTTCACATCATTGGCACCATACTTATCCCTCTCAGCAGTTAACACATCTTGATTCCAAAGCCCTGGTCTTGGTCCGATTACAGACATATTGCCAACAAATATATCCCAAATCTGAGGAAGTTCATCCAGTGAATGAGCACGCAAAAATTTCCCCACTTTAGTGATATACTGATCAGGATTTCCAAGCATATGCGTTGGTACATCATGAGGAGTACTCATTTTCATTGTTCTAAATTTATGAAGTTTAAAATATTTTTTATTTTGTCCTATTCTCTTCTGCGTAAATAAAACTGGTCCGGGATCGTTTATTTTAATGGCAAGCGTAATTGCACCAAATATCGGACTCAACACTATAAGACCACCAAAACTAAGTACTATATCCAGGCCTCTTTTAATATATCTCGCATAAATTCCCGGTTTATACTCACTATTACCAATTGCCTCGAGGTGTCCTCTCACACCGTCTGCATTCTCCCCATCTTTCTCATCTTTTATAAAAATCACTTTTTTCCCTTCAAATGGATTGTTCTGCTCTGATCTCTCATCACATTTACCAGATTTTTTTCTTACAATAATAGCCAACCCTGTAATTACCGTCCCTGTGGCAGTAACTACTACTCCCATAAACTTTTTCATCTTTTTCTTACTAGACATCCTTTACTCCCATTCATTTGCATTATTAGCGAAAATCAACAATTAGCCAATGACCAGAAGGCCAGAAAAAAAGCAAGTACCATATCAATAGTATTATAAATAACTCTATTGATATAACTTGCCAATGCTTTACCCTTTTTCAAAACTCCCATATCGCAGTACTTTCCATTTTATTTAAACACTTCTTCAAAACTAATCCTCTCTTCTTTTTCATTCCTAATTTAGCCCATTTTTATCATTTTACTATACTTTTTTCCATTTTTCAACATTACAGTCCTTTTATGCACAATTTTCCGCAAAATCAACAAAAATTTTTCTTTTATTTTCCATAATAGGGTTATTTTACCTCTCTCCATATTTTTGTCAACATCTCACTTTTTATATATTATATTCTATCAGCGCAAAAAAAGTGGAAGAAATCGCTCTCTTCCACTTTTCTCTAAATATTAAAATCTTTTTCTGTCAGAATAATTCTGTCTGCATCATCTGTATTCTTTCCAAGAACTCGCTTTACAAGCTTCTTGGCGGATACCTTCTGTGAATGCGACATCGCCTCATCCATAATGTCTTTTACTTCCGCTACTGTCACTGCGTGATCTTCTCTCTGCAGCGCATCAATCCTGCTGTACAACGCCAGGATTCCCATCTCATCGATACGATATCCATTCTCCTGTGCGTAAGTCTGACCAAATGTAACCAGCTCATCATTTACAAAGATCGGGACTTCCAATCTGCTCGTAAATTTCTTTCTGAACTCTCTGTTTGAGGAAAGTATACGGTCAAGCGGCTTTCTCTGCTCTTCCAGCACGATCAGCATCTCTCCGGTATCTTTTTCCATTGCCTTGTTCAGCTTCGCAACCGTTCTTTCACTTAATTTTCCTGCTTTTTCAATGATCAGCGCTCCACCGTACAGCTTGGCAATGATATCACTGATCTTCTTCTTATTCAGCGCTTCTCCGGTGATGATCGCAACTCTTCCCTGACGGATCTTTCTCTGCTTCTGGATCGCTTTGACCACATCAACCGCAAGAACCGTCTTTCCGTTGCCTTTGTTTCCGACGATCAGCAGGTTGCCTGTATTGGATGTACCTCTTCTGTTCGTACAGTTGCGGTCCTGCTCCAAAACATCCACAAGCTGTTCGCTCATGCCGCGCACCGGAACAAAGTAGGAGAACAGCTTCTTCTGCTCTTCTGTCAGCCCTGCTCTTTTTGCGCCCTGTCCGGACAGGTCATAGCGGCTGTGTACCAAAAATCCTGTATCGGAAATCGATAATGCATCTGCAATCTCATCCATCGGAAGCGGTGCAGTCTTTCCTGTCGCGATCAGCTTCGCTGTCTCTTTTCTGCTCAGCGGTGTCGTAGAACTCAGAATATCCGACTCAACAGGCTCTTCATCCGGGATCTCACGATCGTCCGGTTCATCACTCAGCGTCGGCTTGAACTCTTCCTGCAGTCCTGCTGCAATCGATTCGTAATCGTCCTCATAATCCAGTTCTTCTTCAAATTCCTCTTCCAACTCCTCTGCTGCATCTTCTGTCAGAAGGTCTTCATAATCTTCTGCACTGTCAACATCCAGAGTCAGCTCTTCTGATTCCATTCTAAGCTCTTCTGTTGCTTCCTCCTTATTCTCAGGAGGTGCAACAGGAGTGCTCGTGTGTACCGGAATCTCCTCACTCTCTTCTTCCGGAATCACACCTTCGATCTCATCGATCATCCTCTGGATATCCGGGGATAAGATCGGGCTCTTTGGCTTGCGCTCGATCTGCTCTACATCCTCTTCATTCACTTCCGGAACTTCCTCCGGTTCAACACCGCCCTCTGCGGCTTCCCACTCAGCAAGAATATCATCAATATCAAGTATATCGTCAACCGGCTCGTCTATTCTCTCATCCTCTTTGATTTCTGTTTCTTCTAATTTAATAGATTCTTTTTCCATATCTTCCTTCTCAGCCTCTTCTGCTACTTCAGGTTCCTCGATTACTTCCACATCTGCTGCATCTGCCGTTTCCGGTTCTGCCAGCTCTTCTAATTCTTTCAGGTCAACTTCCTTAACTTTCGTCTCGATCGTCTCCTCAATGATCTCTTCTACAGGTTCTTCGATCACTTCTTCCTCTGCCACTTGATCCAGCAATTCCAGATCTGATAATGACTCAATCTCTTCCAACGCTTCTGCCAGATCTGAGCAATCATCTTCCCCTGTACTCTCCTCGTCATCACCTTCCACCGGTCCTGCGTCCTCTTCTGCCAATTCTTCGATGTCTTCTTCGTACTCTTCCGCATCCTCTGCTGAAAGTTCAATCTCTTCCTGCTCCTGCTCTTCTTCTGTTTCTGTATGGAAAAGATTCTGAAGTGCCTCGCCAAGCTTCATCGTATCACCCAGCTTCTTCTTCGACGGCTCCGCTTTTTTCAGCTGCTCTGCCACTTCCTCCTCACTGAGTTCGGCATTCTCCGACTTTGCGATCTGCTCTGAACGCTCCAGCATATCCTCTGTATAGCGGGCAGCTTCTTCCTGCTCTCTTCTCCGCTTTTCTTCTTCCTCAGCTTTTATTCTGCCCAGATCGATCAGTTTTTCCGCTTCTCTTTCTGAAGATTTTTCTGCTTCTTCCAGCCTTCTGTCATACTTTTCCTGCTGAAGCGGAGTCAATGGCTTGTATCGCATCTTCAGCTCCATAGCCTTGTATACATACTTGCCTTCGCTGAACCACAGAATCAGATCATCACACTCTTCCAGACATTCGGCTGTCATCCCGGCTTCTTCATATCTCTTGGCCAGCTCGTATGCCCACTCTTCGACATACTCTGCTTTTTTGAACTGCTCCAACGCACGGATCTGCTGCTCGATCGGAGCTCTCCGTGCTCTCAACAGGCGGTATCTTAAGATGTACTGATTGGGATCTTTTGGCGCAGCCTGTACGTATTCATCATAATAGTCGATCGCCTCTTCCAGATTTCCAACCTTTATCGCAAGAGTACACAAGCGATATAATATCTTTCTGCTCCCCTCTGTTCTATGATAGGCAGCTCTCAGAACTCCAAAACTCTTACGGTAATCTCTGATCTTCTCATATATATTGCTGACGTTTAACAGCATATTTACATTTCTGACACGCTTCCAATCAATGCTGTCAGCAATCTCAGCGGCTCTGTTGTATGCACCGTTTTCCATAAGTTTTAGCATCTGTTCTGTCTTCAACTTATATTCATACTTGTCCACTATGCTCACCTCATTATACTTAGTCTGTACCCTATAGGTATATTTCTCTTCATTGCCTAGTTTGTTCTAGTTTACCATATGACTCCCGTAATGTCAAAAAAATGCACCCTCAATTGACATTGAAGATGCATTTTACTTTTTATTCAAATTTTTCATATTCTATTTTATAAATCGAAGGAACTATCTCGATTCCGTTCCTGTAAGACCTTTACACTTGTTAATTGATATAGCAGTCTGTCCACTAAGACTGGCTTATATGAAACCTCCTGTTCTTCAATTTAACAATATCTATAACCTAAATCCGACTCGGTATCGGTATCATCCTATCATGAAAGTCCTCTCTTCAGTTATTCTCTCTATAACCTTTCGGCTGCTGCAGTATCATCTGACGATATTCCAACATCCTATTTGATTATTCTTTCTATAACTGGGGGTGCTTCATATAAAACTGATATTCCTTATCCATGTTTCTTTACACATGTTCGGGAACTTTGGCTACATGTGGTATCTATATTCAATACGTCTGTAGATGTCGAATCTTTTCATTTTCATCCAGCTTTACAATCTCTTCGATTTGATCTTTTCATTCACTTTTACTGGATCTTATCTATTGTGGTAAAGGTCTCTTTTACAGGAACCTGCATCTACCGTACCACTAACATATTGATATGTAACTGATGATATACTGTCCATTGGACCTCTGCCTCCTTAGTTCGTTTATTTTTAATCTAATAGAATGATGTTTTACGAATAAAGAATCATTCTTTAGTTAAATATCCTTTTGAGATGTGTGATTGTTGTATCTCTTTTGGATTGATTTAATAATACCACTCCGCCTTTTATTTGTCAATACATTTTTTATATTTTTCTTTAATAATTTTCAAACTATTCTTTTTTGTTTGAATTTTCTGAATATTTGATTTGTATAATATGCGCATTGCGATTGTACACAGATACAGATATAATAAATTTACTTTTTAGCTGTCGTCTGTACAGCATTGGCTTCTGTCTTTTAGAAGCTGTCTGTTTTCCGGCGTTTCGCCAGATTTTCAGTTATTTTTAACCGAACACAAAAATAAGAAGATTGCATCTACAGAATAAGTTTTTTATAATGGAGGAAAGTACATGAGAAAAAATAAAAAAAGAAATCACCAGAAACACCCTGTCCCGAATCACAAATATAAGGATCGGCTTTTTCGCTTGGTTTTCAATAACAAGAGGGATCTTTTGGACCTGTACAATGCATTGAATAATACCTGCTATGAAAATCCGAATGATCTTGAAGTAAATACACTGGAGGACGCTGTTTATCTCTCTATGAAAAATGATATTTCATTCCTGATCGGCGGGACACTGAATCTCTATGAACATCAGAGCACGTATAATCCAAATATGCCATTGCGCGGACTGATCTATCTCGCCAGGTTATATGATGGATACGTTGAGACGAAAAATATCAATTTATACAGCAGCTCTTTAAAAAAGCTGCCGATTCCTCAATACTTTGTGTTCTATAACGGCACAAAAGAACAACCGGATGAGACGATTCTTCAATTGACGGATGCATTTGAATCTGTATCCGATAATCGGCAGCCTTGTCTGCAGTGCACCGCAGTGATGCTGAATATCAATTACGGACATAACCTTGCGCTTATGGAAAAATGCCAGCGGCTGAAAGAGTATTCTATTTTTGTGGATACGGTAAGGATTCAGTGTAAGAAAACGAGTGATCCGAGGCACGCTGTCACGAAAGCGGTGGACATCTGTATTGAAAAGGGAATTCTTCGGGATGTGCTGGTGAAGCATAAAGCGGAGGTAATCAGTATGGTTCTGACATCATTTAATCAAAAGGCTTATGAGAAAGATTTATATGAAGAGGGCGTTGAGGAGGGCATTAATCTCGGACAAAAAGAAATTGTTCTCCATATGCTTCATTCCGGCAACTCCCTGGAGCAGATTGCTCAGCTGACCGGGGTTGATGTTGAAACTGTAAAACAATGGATTGAAGAGGCTAAATAATTTTTGCAAAACACATCCCCCGGATTTCAGGCTTCTTTCTCCTGAAATCCGGGGGGATCTATTCATTTTCTCTATTTTCTTAGCAGATCTCTGCTCCTGCCGGCATTGTTTTCTCCGGTGTCATCAATGCGAGATTTCCTTCTGCATCTTCTGCGCATAACAACATTCCTTCGGATAATACTCCGGCCAGTTTTGCCGGTTTCAGATTTACAAGAACCATCACTTTCTTTCCGACCATTTCTTCGGCTGTGTAATGACCTTTGATTCCGGATACGATCTGTTTTACCTGGCTTCCAATCTTCACCTGTGAGCAAAGGAGTTTTCTGGATTTTTTCACTTCTTCGCAGGCAATGATTTCTCCGACCTGGAACTGCATTTTTCCAAAATCGTCAAATGTGATCTCTGGTTTTGCTTCGATATCGATCACATCTTCCTCTTCTTTTTCTTCTTCAACCGGTGGATGCAGCTCTTCTACTTTTTTCAGAACTTCTTCCAGATCCAGTCTTGCGAAGAGGATTTCCGGTTTTTCTGTTACATGACCATTTCCAAGCTGTTCCAGAATCTTCTTGCTTGTAGAAGGCATAAAGGATTCCAAAAGCTCTGCCCCGCGGGAAATGCTCTGAATGAGGTTCCAGAGAACTGTTTCCAGACGGTCTTTTTTTGCTTCATCTTTTGCCAGTACCCATGGCATTGTCTCGTCAATATATTTGTTGCAGCGTTTGAAGAGATTGAAAATTTCTGTCATTGCATCTGCCACACGCAGCTCTTCCATCTTGTCTTCGACTGCTTTTGGTGTGCTTTCTGTCACTGCCTTCAGATCTGCATCAACCTCTTCTGCCACACCTTTATCTGTTACAGTTCCGCCGAAATATTTATTTGTCATGGAAACGGTTCTGTTGACCAGATTTCCAAGTGTATTTGCAAGATCCGAATTCATGCGCTCTACCATCAGTTCCCATGTGATCACTCCGTCATTTTCAAACGGCATCTCGTGCAGGACAAAATAACGAACTGCATCTACTCCAAAGAAATCCACCAGTTCATCTGCATAAAGAACGTTTCCTTTGGATTTACTCATTTTTCCGTCACCCTGGAGCAGCCATGGATGTCCGAATACCTGTTTTGGAAGCGGAAGATCAAGTGCCATCAAAAAGATTGGCCAGTAAATCGTATGGAAGCGGATGATGTCTTTTCCGATCAGATGAAGATCTGCCGGCCATAATTTGTGAAACTGCTCCGTGCTGTTTCCATCGCAGTCGTATCCGATTCCTGTGATATAGTTTGTAAGCGCATCCAGCCATACGTAAGTTACATGTTTCGGATCGAAGTCTACCGGGATTCCCCATTTGAATGATGTTCTGGAAACACACAGATCCTGCAGTCCCGGAAGCAAGAAGTTGTTCATCATCTCGTTTTTACGGGATACCGGCTGAATGAATTCCGGATGTGTATTGATATGCTCGATCAGTCTGTCTGCATATTTGCTCATTTTAAAGAAGTATGCTTCCTCTTTTGCCGGCTGTACTTCACGTCCGCAGTCCGGACATTTGCCGTCTACAAGCTGTGATTCTGTGAAGAAAGATTCACATGGAGTACAGTACATTCCTTCATAGTGACCTTTGTAAATATCTCCCTGATCGTACAGTTTTTTAAAGATCTTCTGTACCTGTTTTTCATGATCTTCGTCTGTTGTACGGATAAATTTGTCATAAGAAGTATCCATCAGATCCCAGATTTTCTTGATTTCTCCGGAAACATTGTCTACAAATTCTTTTGGTGTTACTCCCGCCTCTTCTGCTTTGAGCTCGATCTTCTGACCATGCTCATCAGTTCCTGTCTGGAAAAATACATCGTATCCCTGACTTCTCTTGTATCTTGCGATCGCGTCAGCCAGAATAATCTCATAAGTGTTTCCAATATGCGGTTTGCCTGATGTGTAGGCAATCGCTGTTGTGATATAATATGGTTTCTTGTCTGCCATCTCTCTTCTCTCCTTCATAAAAAATCCCGTCTTCCTGCTGCCAAGAAGACGGGTGAATACCGTGTTACCACTTCTGATTTATCTCAGCCTCACGGCTGAAACCTCTGTGAGTGCTGCCAAAAACACTCTCTCGCTGTAAAGGGCGAACCCATCGCAGTTCACATCATGCTTGCTGCGCCGCTCGGGAGCCATGTTCGATCATCTTCCGTTCATCCCTCTCAGCATCGGATCCTTTCTCGGATCTTCCGGGAATTCTCTGTAAAATTTCGGATAACCTACTCTCTCCGTCTTTGCATTTTCCGTATGATTTTTCTACCAGATATGTGTATAAAATACACACTTTCTCGTTGAAAATCGTATCACAGCCGGAATGATAAGTCAAGATTGCACCTTTTAAAAATTTGTCTTATTACGACCCGGCGGCCACTTCAACCAGAAATTTTTTCTGCCGTAATGCCTCTTCGATCAGATCCAGTGTCTCTTCGGAATCTGCCTCGATCAGATGATAGTGATAATTGGAGGTAATATTTTTCAGAGGACTTGATTTTCCCCGCTTAATATCCTCTACAAACTCCATCACTTTTCGTCTGGATGTAATGTTAATCTCTGCCTCCATGTGACCGTACACCCTGTGATTGACCATCACGTTCACCACTTTTCCGCCCAGATCCACTACCGTACACAGCTCATCTTCCAACTCTTCATCCGTGTGATTCACTTTATAGATCCGATTCACGGAATGTGGAGTATTCAGAAGATATCCCCGGTTTGTGGATATGATCTCATGTCCCGCTGCCCGGATCAGCGCAATATCCTGCACGATCACCTGCCGGCTGACATCAAATTCTTTTGCAAGCTGCGCCCCAGATACCGGAATACTGCTTTTTTTAATCTGATTTATGATTTGATCTCTGCGTTCAGAACCTGTCATAAATACTGTTCCTCTCTTTCTTTTTCTGCATCTTTATTCCACTGCATGCAGATTCTTTAAAGAAATATCCAGGATCGGAGCGGAGTGTGTCAACGCACCGCTGGAAATATAGTCAACTCCGATCTCTGTCAGACGCGCGATATTTTCTTTTGTCACATTTCCGGAGCACTCTGTCTGGGCTCTTCCGTCGATCAGCTCCACTGCTTTTTTCATATCCTCCGGTGACATATTATCCAGCATGATGATATCTGCGCCGGCTTCCACCGCTTCTTTTACCATATCCAGATTTTCTACTTCTACTTCAATTTTTCTGACAAACGGTGCATACTCTTTTGCCATCTGCACCGCTTTTGTCACGCTTCCCGCTGCTCCGATGTGATTGTCTTTTAACAACACACCGTCAGAAAGGTTGTAACGGTGGTTGTAGCCGCCGCCTGCACGAACTGCATATTTTTCAAAAATACGCATATTCGGCGTTGTTTTTCTGGTATCCAGAAGTTTGATCTTGCTTCCTTCCAGAAGTTTTGCAACAGAATTGGTATAGGTCGCGATTCCACTCATTCTCTGAAGATAGTTCAAGGCAACACGTTCTCCGGAAAGAAGGACGCGAATATCTCCTTTGACTTTTCCCATAAGCTGTCCATTTTTTACTTCCTCTCCGTCTTTGCAGTATAATTCGACCTTTGTATCCGGATCCAGAAGTGCAAACACTCGCTCAAATACTTCCAGTCCCGCAATAATTCCATCCTGTTTGCAGATCAGGTCTACTTCACCTGCCACTGCCTCTTTCATCACTGAATTGGTTGTCACATCTTCACTGGAAATGTCTTCTTTTAACGCTTCTAAGATCAGGTGATCTGCCTGAAGCTTCATTGTAATCTGATTCATCTGGTTTCTCCTTTATGTTTCATCTATTCTTTCATTTTATACAGCCTGTTCTTTTTCCAGGCACCATTGCTCTTTGATAAGATTTGCCGCTCTTTTTGCAAATACAAGACTCTCCAGAAGAGAGTTGCTTGCCAGACGGTTCGCTCCGTGCACACCGTTGCAGCTTGTCTCTCCCACTGCAAACAGCTGCGGCATGGACGTGTGGCTGTTCTTGTCTACCCAGATACCGCCCATAAAATAGTGCTGCGCCGGAACGACCGGAATGCACTCTTTTGTAACATCATAGCCTTCCTCCAGGCAATGCTCGTAAATATTCGGAAAATGACTCAATATCGTCTCTTTCTCGATCGGCGCCATGGACAGCCACACAAAATTTGTTCCATCCTTTTCCATCTGTTCCCGGATTGCCCTGGTCACCACATCTCGCGGAAGCAGTTCATCTACGAAACGCTCCATGTTTTTATTATAGAGAAGTGCGCCTTCCCCACGGACGGATTCGGAGATCAGGAATCGTCTGCCCGGCTTTTCCGAATACAATGTAGTCGGATGGATCTGTACATAATCCAGATGCTCCAGACGGATGTGATGTTTTTTCGCCACTTCCAGTGCATCTCCTGTCAGATGCGGAAAATTTGTGGAATGCTGGTACAACCCGCCGATTCCTCCACTTGCCAGAATGGTATAATCTGCATAAATAGAGGACTCTTCACCACTTTGCGTCTTCACGGTGATTCCCGCACATTTTCCGTTTTCCTCAAGAATGTCTGTCATGGTTGTATATTCGTAAATTGTTACGTTATTCTTTTCTCTTACCCGCGCCAACAGCTTACTGGTGATCTCTTTTCCTGTCACATCTGCATGAAACAGAATTCTCGGTCTGGAGTGTGCCCCCTCTCTTGTGTAGGCAAACGCTTCTCCGTCCTTTTCAAATTCTACTCCATATCCTACCAGATCTTCAATGATTTTTCCAGAACTGCGGATCATAATATCGACAGATTCTTTCCGGTTTTCATAATGACCGGCTCTCATCGTATCTTCAAAATAGCTGTCATAATCCTGTTCATCCCGGAGTACACAGATTCCGCCCTGTGCCAGAAATGAATCACTGCTCTCGGCATCTGATTTCGTGATCATGATGATTTCTTTGTCATCCGGAAGATTCAACGCCGAAAACAATCCCGCTACACCGGTTCCAACGATAACAACATCTGCTTTTTTCTTCATAATACTCTCTTTCCTTTCGGCAGGTCTCTTTTTTCAAAAAGACACTCTATTTTGCCAGCTCCAGCATTTTTTCCAATGGTTTTCTGGAGTCCGTTCTCAATGCTTCACTCAAATGCACTTCATTCTCTCCTGTTTTTAAGACGTGAAGAACTTTTTCTAATGTGATCAGCTTCATATCTGTGCAGACAGGCTCTGTCTCTGTAAAATAAAACTTCTTGCCCGGGTTGTCCTTTTCCAGTTTGTAGCGAACTCCATTTTCCGTACAGATAATAAATTCTTCGTTTTCGCTTTTTGCTGCATAATCAATGATCCCGGATGTGCTTCCCACATAATCGGAAATCTCCAGCACTGCTTTCGGACATTCCGGATGGGACAATACTTCTGCATTCGGATGCTGTGCCTTTGCTTTTTTGATCTCTTCCACCTGCATCTTCTCATGGATCGGGCAATAGCCTTCGTTGTATACAAAGTTCTTCTCCGGTACCTGCTCTGCAATAAAATGTGCCAGGTTCTTGTCCGGAATAAAGAAAATATTCTTGTTCGGAAGTGCTTTTACGATCTTCACTGCATTTGCTGATGTAACACACACATCAGAATGTGTCTTCAATTCCGCAGTAGAATTGATGTAACACACCACTGCCAGATCTTCATATGTATCACGCATCTTCTGGATCGTATCTGCATCTGCCATATGTGCCATTGCACAGTCTGCATGCATATCCGGCATCAATACGGTTTTCTCCGGGTTCAGTACCTTCGCACTCTCTCCCATAAAAGAAACGCCACAGAATACGATGGTCTGCTCTTTCAATCCGACTGCAACCTTACTCAGATAAAAAGAATCTCCGATGTAGTCGGCAATGTCCTGAATCTCCGGCCTTACATAATAATGTGCCAGAATGACTGCATTTTTTTCTTGCTTCAATTTCTGGATTTCTTCCACAATTGTCATCTTCTATTCCCTCACTTATCCTGAATTGTTAAATTTTTATCGTTAATTGCTGACCATTATAGCACAAGACTTTACATATGACAAGACAGTTGTAAAATTAAAAAAAGAAGATACAATCTGATTTAACAGACTGTACCTTCCATATTTTATACACTTAATTTCTTTTCTGCCAGCACGCTGGATATGGCAAACAATCCAACACATACCACAATATAGAATCCGTATTCTGCGATTCCGATATAAAGTCCTTTGTGAATTCCCAGAACCTCGTATCTTGCAAACAGGTTATAAACATACTCCACAATTCCGTTGATCACGAAGAACAGGATCAAAGAAACAATCCCTGCAAATCTGGAATTGATCAATACCGTTCTGGATACAATAATTGCCAGAAATCCGGTTGCGATCACAGATGTCCATGCCAGGAAGAAAAACAGCAAGATTGCCAGAACGGTTATCCAATCCAGGTTGCCCTGAAGCAGCCACTCAAATCCCATGCGGATTGCCTGCATAAGTTCTTTCCATGCTCCCTCTTTTGCGATCATCGTCATAACGCATGCGGTACCAGCCAGCACATATGCTGCTGAAATACAGAAAATCTGCAACGCTGCTGCGATATATTTTGCACCAAGGATCTTCCAGCTTGGCATGGGCACCATCCAGAGCATATGACTCTGCTTTGTTTTCAGGTCACGATTCAATATCAACAGACTTTCAATTCCCATATAGAAGAAGACAAACATTCCAACAAAAATCTCCAGTCCCATACTGATTCCTACCATATTCCCATTGTCTGAAAAAATTCCTGCCGCAAATGCCAGTAAAAACACCAGAAGCAGCGCCAGTATGATGTTTCTGGATGTCTGCTGTTTTTTCAGCTCATATTTGATCAAACGTCCCATTTTGTTTCCTCTCTTTCTCTTTTCTCATTCTGCCTTTGTTCTTCCTACATGATCTCCAGATAAATATCTGCCACGGATTTTCCACTTTGCATCCGTTCTTCTTCCACTGACATCCGGCGCACAACTTCTCCGTCTTTGATAAAGATTGCCTCATCGATAAAACTCTCGATCTCATCGATCATATGTGTGGAAATTACAAAGGTATTTTTTTCATTTGCTGACTCCAGGATCATCCCGAGAATCTCTTCTTTTGCTTTGTAATCAATTCCATTGAACGGCTCATCCAGAAGATACAGCTCTGCTTTGCGGCTCAGTGTTGCGATCACCTTCAGCTTTGCTGTCATACCGGTGGACAGTTCTTTGACCTTCATCTTACCTTCCAGGGACATCCTTCTTACCATCTCGTGAAATTTCTTCTCGTCAAAATCCGGGAAGAAATCTTTATAGTACTGTCCGACTCCGTTCACATCCAGAAAACTGTAGAAAAACGGCTCTGTAGACATGTAGGCGATCTCTGCCTTATCTCCATAGAACCACGGATGCTCCTTGAACAAAACCTCTCCGGATGTAGGCTTTGTCAGACCGGAGATGATCTTCATCCATGTGGTCTTCCCACTTCCGTTCTCCCCGAGCAGACCATAGATCTTTCCGCCTTCCAGTTTCAGCGAAACTTCATTCAGCGCCTTTTTTGTGTAAAATGATTTGCTTAAATCACGACATTCTAAAATCATCTTCTCTCCTCCTTGTAGTCTGCAATTTTTGAGATAATATCATCTTTTTCAAATCCAAGATCCTGCATCTCATGTATAAAGCTGCTCAACAATTCTTCTGCCATTTCTTTTTTTATCGTCTCGAACATCGTCTCTTCCTCCATCACAAATGTTCCAATCCCCCGCTTTGTATAACAATATCCATGAGTCTCCATCTCTCTGTAAATCCTTGCTGCAGTGTTCTGATTGATCTTATAAAGAACCGCCAGCTCTCTGTTGGATGGAAGCTTCTCTCCGGGAAGTATCTTTCCCTGGATCATCTTTTTCTTCAAGTCGTGAATGACCTGCAGATAGATCGGTATCTCTGCATTGTAATTCATCTTCTTCCTCCTTCCGCCTCGTGTATCAGTGCTATAGTTAGATAGTACACTAGGTTTTTGGTTTTGTCAAGAGGATAAAAAAACAGCCGCATGATTTTTTCTCACACGACTGTTCCGCTTATCTTCTCAACACTGCCCACTTCTGCTCTCCGTCATCCTTTAAATCTACATCCGGAAAGCTTTTGATATACTGCTGAAACTGCGAATATCCATAATCTCTCACTTTAAAATTCCCGAACTTATTTCGAATCTTATTTCCGAGAGTTCCCAGAGATACTCCCTGACATCCCGCCTGTTTCAACTGGTACATAATATATTCTTCAATACGCTCCTGTTGACTTTTATCCTCATACAATGTCACGGATACTTTCGTTCCATCCTGTAACAGCTTCAGTTTTGGAAATGTTTCCAGAAACTTGGACAACAGACTGTATCCATATCTTCGCACATCGAAATCCGGGTACAGTTTGACCAGACGGCTTCCGACCTCTCCAAGTCCTGTCTCCTTATCGTTGTTTTGATTTTCTGTAATAATCTTCACGACCGCTTCTTCAATCTGACTCTTGGAGACTGCACCGGCAGACTCTTTTTTGGACTCTTTTCCTATAACTGCATGTGCCGCTGCTTTTTCCGGTTTTTCAAGCATGCTGTCTTCTAACAGCAATTCCAATACGGTAAAAATATCACAGGCTTTTCGAAACGGCGGCGGTGTCTTATCTTCTCCCATTCCAATCACCATTTTTCCGCTTTCCCGAAGTCTGCTTGCCAGCTTTGTAAAATCGCTGTCACTGGACACCAGACAGAATCCTTCCAGCTCGCTTGTGTACAGCATATCCATGGCATCGATAATCATTGCCGAATCGGTCGCATTTTTCCCATGAGTATAGCTGAACTGCTGGATCGGTGTGATTGAGTTCTGCAAAAGCACCTCTTTCCAGCTGGAATTGTAGGTGCTGGTCCAGTCCCCGTAAATCCTCTTGTACGTGACATTCCCATACTTGGATAACTCATCCAGTATCGGTTTGATATATTTTGCTGAAACATTGTCCGCATCGATCAGCAACGCGTATCTCTCTTCCATATTTGATAACCCTCTCCCTCTAAATTTTTCCATTCAAACACACCATTCTCACAGATCATGTAGCTGTGTTCTGAATTTTCTTTTGGAATCGACACAGAACCCGGATTCATGTACATGACACTCTGATCTGCTTCCGTATGAATCTTTTCACATGCCGGTATATGTGTGTGTCCGTTCAGCAGAATATCCCCTGCTTTCAGCATCGGCAGCTTTCCCGGATTCCACACATGACCATGTGTTGCATAAATATTCTGTCCATCCAGATTCAAAAAACAATAGTCCGCCAGAATCGGAAATTCCAGAACCATCTGATCCACTTCTGTGTCACAATTTCCTCTGACACATAAGAGCTCCTGTTTTCTTTCATTCAACATGGCAATGACTTCTTTCGGCGCATACTCTTTCGGAAGATCATTGCGGGGGCCGTGATATAAAATATCCCCTAACAAAAGCAGTTTATCTGCCTTCTCCCTATCATATGCCTCCAGCATTTTTCTGCAGTAATATGCAGAACCGTGAATATCTGATGCGATCATTAATTTCATATGTGATTCCCTCTTTTCTCTATTAAAAAACACTCTTGCTCAATTCCTTTTCCTGTTTCTATCAGCCTTTTGATCAGCTCTTGCAGCTTTGGATTTTCATCCTGAACACGCTTTAGTTTTTCCAGTGTTTCCGGATCTATCACTTCTGTAAATTCCTGATATGCTTCATATGTCTCAACATCCATCTGAAGCGGCTCTAACTCCGGAAAGATTGTTTTGCGTATATACTGAAAAATTTTGATTCCACCGTAATCCAGATCTCCGCTGTGAAAATATTGCACTTCACAGGATGTCTGATTTTTTAACACTTGATGCAGCTGCTTTAAAAATCTACATTCTTTTGGAGAAAAATATCCATGACTAAATAAGTATAGAATACCATCCTTATACGGTGCAGAGATATAATTGGCTTTATTCTCAAATATCACGATCTTCTGAATATTCTGTACTTCTTTTATCTCGGCATGCTCCAGTGTCTGACTGTTTAATGTAGTACCGAACCGATAACACTCTGTATTAATCTCCTGAGTGCTTCCATTTTCTTCTTTCAGACAAAAATGCAGTTTCCCTTTTAAAGACAGTTCTTGTGCATATTCTTCGATCCACAGCTGTTGAAGCACTGTCGTGTCATCCATTTCTTTTTCTACATCCGGACAGAATTTTTTCGCAGTACTGATGACATGACTTTGCATCTCTTGTTCAAATGTTTTTGTATTTCCCAAATATTTTTTACTGAAAATCCTTTTAAAAACAGATTCTGTAAGCTGATCCAGACCTTCAAAGCACGGGGCATATTTTTTCTCATCCGCTAATAATTCCAGAAGATCTTTTTTTCGTTTATTTTCCGATCGTTCCAGCAAATCCTGGTAATATGCACGAATCCACAATTTTTTTACTTGTGCCAGCTGGTTTCTTAAAAATTCTTGATATAACCGGATTTTCTCCTGTTTTGGCAGAAATTCTGCATCCACTTCCTGCTGATATAATGCATAAAATTTTTCTTTGTCTTCTAATCTGTAGCGTATTCTTTCAATATCACTTCCCCGATATCCATCTGCCCATTTAATTTGGATCAGATTTTTGTGCTGCAATTGCTCTACCTCCTGCAGCACATCTGATTTTAAATGTTTTTTATCATAAAGCTCCCCATGTTCATTGGCCAGACTTTTTCCACCTCGGCTTTCTGCCCGCCAGCTTTCTGTCCCGGATTCAATCTGTTTTACGATATTTTCCAATATCCACGTCATCATTCTTCCCCTTGCAGCTGTTCAAACTCCATTCGTTCAAATTCCTGTATTGAAATATGCTTTTTATTCGGATTTGCATACACAAATGTCTTGTCTACATTTTCCAGATAGTTCTGAATCTTATCATTTGTTGCACTGATAATCGCCTGAAATCCCAGTCCCCGGATCAGAGAAATACAACTTGCTACTTTCTCTGCATCCATTTTGGAAAATGCCTCATCCAGGACAACCAGACGCAGGGTTGGCGGACGCTTGATCTTCGGAGACAGATTGATTCTGTAAATCTGTGCAAAGCTTGCCAGAAGCGCGATGTAAAGTGGGTTCTGACCTTCTCCACCGGAATTTTTCTTGATCATCTTGCTCAGACCGATCCGCATATCCTTTTCTCCCTGCACGATCTGCTGCATATCAAAGGAAAGATACGTGCGATAATCTGCATATTTATCCATATTTTTTCTGGCTTCCTCCAGCTCTTCCCTGGTGGCATTCTCCGGCGGAATGAAAATCTCGATCAGCTCATTCATCAGATCTCCGTATTCTTCCTCATGCTCCATGGTAAACAGGTTCATCTGATTTTCCATGTGGTCACTCAACTGAGACGGATTGATATCCAATGCGTCATCCATAAACATCCGATAGAATCGTCCGTCCGGACCTTTGTTTTTCGTAATGACAAACTGATACTTGTCCTTTCCGAAATCCAGACGGCTGATGATCCGGTTCAATTCATCTTTTTTCTGATATGCCTCTTTGATTGCATAACGAATCTTGGATACAAAATCAACTTTAAAGTGTTCCACTGCTGCTCTCGCCTGTTCCTGTGCTTCTTCCCTGTATTTTTCCAGGTTATCGCACTCAAGATTTGAAAGCTGCTTTTCGTACACGTCATTGTCACGGATCGTTGCAGAATAGGTTCTGTTCGGATATTTTCGAAGATATGCACTCCTTGCTTCTACCAGTTTTTCATATGCTTTTTCTTGCGCATCTTCCAAAGGCTGTTTTTTCTTGATACGTTCCCGCATCAGGTACTCATAATTGCGGCTCTGTCTGCCCTCCAGATACTCCTGAAATTCCGGCTCATATTTTTCTCTGTCCTGCTGCCGGAATTCATTTTCTTTCTGCACTAACTGTTCATTAAAATCTACCTGCATGTTCTGGAATCGTTTTCCGTTTTCCTGATGATTCCAGATGGTTTTCTGAACTGCCTCAATCTCTGCTTTCTTTGCTTCCTGCTTCTGCTGGATTTCCTGTTTCTGCTGCTCCCACACCAGAACGGATTCCTCTCGCAGCTTCTGCATTGTATCCAGAAGTCTGGCCTTTTCTGCCTCCTTTTCCGGAATTTTCTGCAGATCAGACAGCCATTGTCTGTAATCCTCCAGAGGCTGTGTCAGTCCTTCCAGCTGAGAGATCCTGCGAATTTCTTCCAGCATTTCCTGCAGCGGAATCCGTTCCTCCTGAAGACTCTCACATTTTTCTTCCAGACGGCGGATTCTCTGACGCATACTGGTCTCTCCGATATATGCCCTTCTCGTATAATTTTCCGGATTGATATGCTGCAGACGGAAACTGTGGTACAGCACACAGTCTGCAGTGATTCCGATCCGGTTCTGACGAAGCTCTTCGATACTTTCACATTTGATGACATTTCCGAGGAAGAAATTGATGTATGCCTGCACATACGGCTCTTTTGCGATCAGTTCCTGTGCCAGGGCTCCTTCTTTTACTTCCCATTCTGTCTCCTGTACTTTTTCTGTATCCAGAACTGCTGCCCGGAAAAATTTCTTCTTATCCATGTCCTGATAGATTTCCATGGCAGTTTTCGCGTACTTTGGTTCCACGACCAGAAGCAGCTTGTTGTTTCCGAGATATCCTTCGATGGCATTGTGCCAGCGTTCGTCCCGCACATCCAGAAGATCCGCCAGAATCTGCACATTGACAAACTTGCCGCACTTCTCATGCAGCCGGTTTCTCAACTCATATCTCGCTTCTTCCAGTTCTTTTGGATAGGCTTTTCTTCCCTGTTTCAGCTCTTTTAATTCTTCCCGTGCCGCTTTTTCTTCTTTTTTGACTGCGCGAAGTCTGGCATCCGTCTCCTGACGCTCTTCTTCCAGTTCTTCCCGGATCTGTGTCAGACTTGTCTGCAGCCGTTCCAGCTCACCTTCCGTGATCTTTTCAGAAACAAACCGGTCAATATCCCACAAGGTCTGATTCGGCGTCACATCTTTTTCTTTCCACTCTTTGAGACCATCTGCAGTCTTTTTCCATCTTGCCTTACTGTTCTGCAGCCGTTCCAGGGCTTCGTTCAGACTCTCCAGATCTTTTTCCATGGCTGCATAACCACTGTCCGCAATCTTCAAAATTATTGCTTCGTATTCTTTCTGAAGTTCTGCCTGCTCTTTCTCCAGATTGGCTTTTTTCGCTTCCTGTCCCGCAATCTCTGTCTGTGTCTCTTTCATCCGGTCATTCAGTTCCTGGATCTTACTCTGCAGATGCAGGATTTCCAGCCTGGAAATCTGATAGGTACAGGACGCCGTCTCTTCCTGTTTTTCTTCATACTGCCGATAGGAACCCCGGATCTCCTGAAGATACCCGATTTCTTCCATGGTCTCTTCGATTTTCCCGCGCATTCTTCCATACTGCATCACACTTTCCTGCAGCTCTTCAATGTGCATATCCTGTTCCATACAGATATATTCTTTCACGAAATCTTCCAGTTTGATATTCATACGGAACGGAATGGCTCGCTTGAACAAACGAGGAAATTTTTCGATATCCAGACCGCCCAGATAAATGTCATACATCTGTCTGCGGAATCTCTCATTGCTCGGACCACAATAATACTCTTCCTTTGAAAATGTCCGCTGCAGATATTCTTTGACTTCAAATGTCGTCAGGCAGCGCTTATCCGCCCGGTACTGATTTTCCAGAAGCCCGCTTTTATGCCAGAAAAACAGGCGATTGATCTCATTTGTGGCTGTCTCAACATCAAATACCACTCCCACGCACTGCTTTTCTTTCGTATCTGTCTGCTCCAGCTCCAGAACGATCGTACTGGAGAAATTCTGGTTTCTCAAATACTGGGATTCGTTATTTTCCCCGATGTTCACCATTCCCCTTAAATATTCGATCAGAGAACGGTCAGAATCATCTGCTGCCGCCTTATTAAAAAATCCTCTTCCGTCCGTGTTCGCGTACAGTACGATCTGCATGGCATCGATCACTGTAGATTTTCCACTTCCGGAATGTCCGGTAAAGAAATTGATTCCCTGATTAAGAGTAAGTACTTTTCTGTCTATGTAATGCCAGTTATTCAGGCAGATTTTCGAGAGCGCTTTGAACGCCTGTTTTGTCTCCACTGTCTTCCTCCTCGCTGAACGTCTCTAATAGTTCTCTGATATCATCTCCAAGCAGCACTGTATTGATGCACGGATAAATAACAAGTCTGCTGTTCTCATCCAGCTCCTCCATCACATCCACAGGTTCCACAATCTGATATTTTTTCAAAAATGCAACGGTCCTCCGCATCTCTGTTGGGGACGGCAGGCCGCTTAACACATGAAATTCTCCTGCTTTTCCGTTCACTGCTCCAAGAGTGGTCACGATATGGCTGCTGGATGACACTGCTGCCATCTGCTCATCATAGATCAGCTTTAACACCAGAATATAGATTGTGGCAAGTCTGGAGAGCTTTTCTCCCCATAGTGTCTCTCCCTGGATGTACATGACGCCCATATGCAGATTTTCCTGCAGTGTGATTCCGGCAACTGCAAAATATTCCTCCAGAAATTCCCTGTGCTTGCTGCATACACGGTACTCCCTGACCGGAACCATCCGCCCGGTCCGTTTTTCAAATTTTCGTTCCAGAAGAAAGGTCTGGCGATATAATGTCTGGATCACATGTTTGATATCGTCCTGTTCTTCTTCCGAAAGCTGCTCGTAATATTCGATCATTGCGGTCTCCTTCGCACAAATTTTAATGCCGGATATTGATACTGTCCACTTTGGATGACTGTCTCATCCTCATTCAATACCCGATATTTACTGTTCTTTCTGGTACTGTAGTCATATGCCAGGATCAGTTTTTCAAATGCTGTCTCTTCTGTAATATGAAGTGTTCCGGCGTCCATCACTTCGTTTTCCATATGCTCTTCGATAAAATCCTCAATCTCCTGTCTGCTGTAGCGCATCTGGATCCGGTTTAACTTCAGCACATCCTCCCGGTTCAGATCTTCATATTCTTCATCCTGTCCCATCTGGCTGATAAAGTCTGTCCTCTGTTTTCTTCTCTTATACAATGATTTTTCGGAAATCATCTCAAACAGAGACAGGTTCATCCGTTTTCCCGCTTCTGTAAGCAGCTTCTCCGGTTCTTCCTGCGCAGATATTTTATTCAGAAGCTGCACCACCAGCCCTTTGGTATCAGTCTCTCCGCTTAACAGATAATTCATCCGGCTCACAGTTGCCCGCACATATTTGGAATGCTCTCTGTCCATATTGGAGATTCTGTGTTCAATGTCATCAAATCCCCGTTCGATCAGATCCAGCAGATCTAACACATCCTCTTTCGTATCTCCTGCTGCTTTTGCTTTCTGCCGGATGCTTTCAATCCATTCTTCATTTTCCCGCATATCCCGGAGACATTTCTTAATATCCATTTTATAGATATAAAAATTATCCGATGTCTTCAAAATATGGTACTTCTTCTTGACGATTTCTTCCACGTATCCGTCCAGATGTTCCCGCAAAAGCTCTCCATATGACTCATGATCCAAAAGCCTCTCAAAAAATTTATCCATATTGTGGAGCATATCCTGAAGAGCCTTGTTCAACTTTCTTGTGTTGATCAAAGCGGTACGAAGCATGTTTAAATTAACTCTGGAATCATTTTGAAATGAAAATAGAGTGGCATATACATTCTGAATATATAGTTCGGTTTCTTCCAGTTCTTCCGATGTCAGACGCTCAAACGCCTCAATAAAAATTGCCGCATAATCCGGTATCACAATGTTGGTCGTCATCGTACTGTAATCTTCTATCTTCTTCAGCCATCCGGTTTTCAAAAGCCATCGCAAAATACGGGATGCCGTTGTCTCCAACATATCAAAGTCCGTCTCATTTTCTTCCCGTTCCAGTGAAATCCGTTTCTGCGCATTCATATCGCTTAACACCTGCACGCAGATTTCTTTTGTCAGAAAATAATTACTGTACTGATACTCCTCATTGATCACCAGCAGCGACTCCATATAAATCTCCCGGTTTACTGAGCGGAACAAGCTCCAGAATGTATCCGGGATCTCGTATCGTAACTGCATAATTCTCTCCGTATGTCGTTAATTTGCGTCTGTATTATTATAACACGAAGTTCTTCTATTTTTTATAATTTTTTTGATTTAAACTCTTTTCCAATACAAAAGCAAGTAATGCTTTTCATAACTTTTTGCATTACTTGCTTCGACTCTTAATTCTTTGCTCTATTTTTCTTTAATACATTAATTAATAATTTTTTCAAGTGCTTCCAGAGTACATTTTATCATATGCTCTCCCAGTTCTTTGCTTGCTTCTTTTGCACTTTCTGCGAACCATTCTGTATTTTCTTTCGTTTTTTCTAAACTGACATGATCTGGATAAAGAGCATATAACAAACTAGTTTCAAATTTTCCGGCATGATCAAATCCACCACACTTATGCTGTGCTTCTTGACTAATCAATGGAATCACCTTGATATAGGAAAATGGGTCATCACCTGATCCAAGATTTTCATAATAATCGGCATAATCATTGCTTCCCCACCAACCACGTCCACGAGTATCTTCCATATATCTATTACAGATTCTCTCTGGAGAACATTTTCCATTAATGTCTGAGCTGAATCCCTTGTTCCTGCTCCAGTATCTCCTTCTTCAATAATCTTTGCATTTGGATATGACTCTAATACAATTTCCTTAAAGCCATCAAATCTGTCCGAAGAAGCTTTTCCTGATGTTGGTCTTGAAATAAATAAACAAACGGGATCATCTTTTCCAAGAGTATCCAGATAAGCAACTGCTGTCTCTCCAGCCTTCCTGCCTAAACTATCTAATAACAAGGTCATCCCTCAATACGAAATTGATGCTGTTGTCTGTGACTGGATATATAAATTGTTAGATTCTGAAATTGATGTTCAACAAGCTATTACCAATACACATTTAGAATTAGAATCTCTTCGAAATACATATCTTAATGATGAAAGATAAAAGAAACTCAAAAATGGAGCACCTCATTTTAAATGACATGCCCCATTTTTGAGTAATAGTTCTTTTCATCCCACTTGACATTCCCCGAGAAACTCATCAAAATAAAAATAACAAAATTTATGACAATGATAAGGAGCGTACTATTTTCATGGATTTTTATACCGCCAAAACCCAATTCAACAATTATTTAAAAGACTACGACTGCCACAATGACAAAATTCGTCTAAAAATCGTACATACCTACGGTGTTGTCAAAGAAAGTGCCGATATTGCCGCCCGTATGAAATTATCTGAGGAAGATACGTCCCTCGCCAAGATGATCGCACTGCTGCATGATATCGGACGTTTTGAACAGTTGAAGCAATTTGACAGTTTTCTTCCGGACACGATGGATCATGCCGCTTACGGTGTGAAAATTCTGTTCAATAATGATAATGGAGAAAACCTGATCCGCAGGTTTGTTCCTGAATCTGATTTTGACGAAATCATCCGTATTTCCATTGCCAAACACAGTGATTTTAAGCTGGATGGAATTTCCGATTCCCGTACTCTGCTTCATGCAAAGATCATCCGGGATGCCGATAAACTGGACAACTGCCGTGTAAAACTGGAAGACAGACTGGAAACTTTTATGGATACTTCTGCAGAGGAGACAGGTGCCTCCGTGGTTTCTCCAAAAGTAAAAGATTCTATTTTACGTCATGAATGCATTCTTTCCTCTGATCGGGTGACTCCGATGGATTACTGGATTTCTTATCTCGCCTATTTCTATGATATTAATTTTCGGGAAAGTCTGGATATCATTGAAGAGCGGAACTACATTCCAAGGATTATTGCGCGGATTCCGTATACCCATCCTGAGACAAAGGAATTGATGAAACGAGTGGAAGAAGAATTGCTGGAGTATGCACGGACAGGATCACTATAGACAGGACTCATTTCGTCCTGTCCATGATCTTACAATACACCATCCCGGCCAGCGTACTCACCGTTGTCGCCACAATCCCCGCACCTACAATTGCCGCCGGATTCATACTTCCATACTGACTCCGGTAGGCGATCACATTGATCGGGATCAACTGCAGCGAAGAGATATTCATGATCAGAAATGTGCACATTTCGTTGGATGCCACGCCGGGCTTTCTTGCCTTTCCCGGCGCTCTTTTCATCCGCCTTTCCTGTTCTAATTCGGCCAGTGCCTGCATTCCCTGAAGTCCGGCAGGCGTTGCCGCCCAGCCAAGCCCCAGAAAATTTGCAATAAAGTTTGTTGTAATATACTGATTTGCCTGATGCTCTTTCGGAATATCAGGAAACAAAAATCGGATCAGCGGCCGCATTTTTTTCGATGCCATTTCAATGATCCCTGCTCTGGATGCAATTTCCATGATGCCCATCCAGAATGCCATCACTCCCACCATGGTAATACATAATGTCACCGCTTCTTTCGCAGAATCCAATGCTGCATTTGTGATATCCGGCATTTTTCCGGTAAATGCCCCATATACAATTCCAATGATGATCATACCTGCCCATAAATAATTCAACATTCCTTAATTTACTCCCTGCCACATATATTTCTCTACGATTTCAAACGGCGCCGGACCTACATCCAGAACTGCTTTATGGAACTCCTTCTGCGAAAAATCCTGCCCTTTCTTTTCTACCCACTTTTTCTTTAATTCCAGAAATTCTACATAGCCGATATAATACTTCAGATAATTTCCCGGAGATCCAATGATCAGATCATAAATCTGATTTACGATCTCCGCACTTCCGACTCCATATTCTTTGAAAAATTTTACAGTATCCATCCGATTCCACCCATCATAATGAATCCCCATATCTGCCAGCGCATACAATGCCAGCAAAATGGAACTGTTTTTCTGAAGCAGAACCGCCTGCTCTCTGGTAAGAGAATCCGCCAGATAGTAGGCCCCCATTTCCGCATACGTTGCCCAGCCTTCCACATATCCGCCAAAATTGAAAATACTTCGCAGCGGATCCGGCTTTGTTGATGCGTAATAAACCGTCTGATACAGATGCCCCGGATACCCCTCATGGGCCAGTGTTGTATACAGTGTCAGCTTATTACCCATCTGGGCCTGGTTGACATAGATGACATTTTCTTCTGTGTCATCCAGTGCCGGTATCATATAGAATGCCGGACTTAGATGTGCTTCCATGGCTTTTGGCACATATTTTACTTCTACACTCGTCTGAGGAAGTTTTGGAAACGTCTTCTGAATATCCAGACTCAGACTGTTTAATATTTCTTTTGGATCGGTAGATTCCATCACTGCTGTTTCCTTTGCCTGTTCTGCTGTCAGTCCAATCACAGCTTTCATTGCCGCCAGATCATCTTTCATTTGATTCTTTGTCAGTTTTTGTAATTGAGGAACTGTTCTTACAGATCCTGTGGACGCCTGCACTGTCAGCTCATAATATTCTTTTCCATTTGGCAGATAACAGAGTCCTTCTTCGTTCTTACCGGAATCTTTCAACTCCACCACGGTTTTAATCAGCTGCTGATAGGCCGGCAACACATAGGTCTGCAGCATATATGCATTTTTCTGGATATAATCACTTTTCTCCGATTCGGACAGATCTGTAAGCTTCTGGATCCGATCAACAAACGTGGAAATCAGATAGTTGGAGTCTCCCATATCAATGAATGCCTGACACTGTTCAATTACGGTGTCCGCCGTATAGCTTGCCATAAAAAGCCCTTTTTGTGCCTTTTCCTGTTCAAATGCGATCAGGGAATTAAAATAATCGGGTGTTGTTTTCATCAACTCCAGATAAGCATCCACATCTTCTTTGCTTTGAAACTGATATTCTGACAACAGTACCGGAATCTGTGTCTGCACACCGCTGACTGTCCCCATGGGCTCTTCATACAGCAGATAGTCACTTTCTTTTTTAGATAACTCCAGATAATAATCCAACACATCATATGTAAGCCTGTTTTCCCTTGATAATTTCCGATAGGAAAATCGTTTCAATGCCGCCTGTGTATTTTCTGTGGAAATTTTTCGGGTTCCTTTATCCGTATTAAAATATCCGAGTGTAACCGGGGAATCCTGAATCCCATACTGACCGGGATCTTTGAGTGTATAATGCAGACTGACCGTATTTGACGCCACTTCCTGACAAAATAAGGTTTCGGTAAATTTTCTGAACTTTTTATTCTGGATTTCTGAAGACTGCCCGTGACATCCGGACAATATCACAGACAACAGCAAGGTAAGAACAAGAATGATCGAGATAACTTGCTTTTTTGTGCTCTTTCGCAAACGATCTGACATGGCAAACTCCCAAAATCGATTTTGTTTTATCTTATGAGTTCTTGAGGGATGTTATTCTCTGAAACCGCATATAGATTTAAAAATCTGATTTTATTTTGGAGTCATTCATGAATCTTTTTCTCTACCTCACCAATTTTATTGTCCCGTTTCTGATCCTTGCCATCATCGTCTATGGACTTCTGATGAAGATCAACGTCTATGAACATTTCATCAAAGGTGCCCGAAACGGATTTTTAACCGTTCTCAAGATCATGCCCACACTCATCGGACTTATGGTGTCAGTGGGTATTCTCCGCGCTTCCGGGTTTCTGGAGATGATTTCCTCCTGTATTGGGCAGTTTACTGCTGCCATTGGATTTCCCGGAGAACTGGTTCCTCTTACGGTTGTCAAAATGTTCTCTTCCTCAGCCGCTACCGGACTTCTTCTGGATCTCTATAAAGAGTTTGGTACGGATTCTCTGATCGGACTGATCGCATCCATTTCCATGTCCTGTACAGAGACCATCTTTTATACTATGAGTGTCTATTTCATGACCGCAAAGATCAAAAACTCCCGCTACACACTGACTGGAGCGCTGATTGCCACCTTCGCCGGACTGGCAGCCAGCGTGGTCCTGGCTCAATTCATGCTGCAATAGATTGTTTTGCAGGTTTGAATATGGTACACTGATGTTAGACATAAGGAGGTGTTCTGATGGCGAGTATTACTCTTGAAAATCTGAACAAGACATATCCCAACGGATTTGTATCTGTCAAAAATCTTTCTTTGCATATAGAAGACGGAGAGTTTGTTACCTTTTTCGGACCAAGCGGCTGCGGAAAATCCACCATACTTCGCATGATCGGTGGTATGGAGGATATTACATCCGGTGAAGTCTATCTCGGAAAAGATCTGCTCAACGATATTCTGCCCCGTGACCGCAGTCTTGCCATGGCGTTTCAGAATTATCAGCTCTATTCTCACTTAAACGTGTATGACAATATTGCGCTTGGACTGCGCCTTCGCAATCTTCCGCGGCAGATTATTGACAGCCGTGTGAAAATGGCAGCGCATTTTTTCAATATCACGGACATTCTTGAGAAAAAGATCCGGGTGATCAATGAGGCTCAGAAACAACGCGTTGCGCTTGGACGTGCTGTTGTATGCAAACCAAAAGTCCTTCTGGTCGATGAAGATTTTGCCCGACAGAACGAACATCGCAGAAAAGAAATGATGCGTGATATCCGGCGCATCAACAAAGAGCTTGGCATTACAGTCCTCTATGTAACTAACAAGCGGGGAGAAACTGAGATTGCAGGACAAAAAGTAATCTCCATGAGAGACGGAGAGGTTGTGGATATCAAAAAAATCTGAATCACATAAGCTCATCGTACAAAAAAGGAACACAGAAATCTTTCACTGATCTCCGTGTTCCTTTTTTATTTTCTGCTTTCCAGATATTGATAAATATCCCTCTTAGACACTCCCCTGTCCTTTGCGACAGCTTTCATTGCTGATTTCTTATCCATTCCCTGTTTTGTGTATACTTCCATGTGATCTTCAATGGTCATTTCTTCCCACTGTTTTCTCTCCTCTTCCCGGGCTTCTTCCCGGCTCTTCCCCTCGATCACCAGAACACATTCCCCTTTTGGAGGATTTGCCTCATAATGAGCCACTGCCTCTTCCAAAGTCACTGCAAGAGCTGTCTCATGACGTTTTGTCAACTCCCGGCATACGGTAATCTTCCGGTTTCCAAGCCGCTCCAGAAACAATTTCAGAGTCTTTACAAGACGATGAGGTGCTTCATATACGATCATGGTCCTCGTCTCTGTCTCCATCTCCTTTAAAATCTGTTCCCGCTCTTTTTTATCCGATGGCAAAAATGCTTCAAATGCAAATCGTCTGGTAGACAGCCCGGAAATTGTCAGTGCCGTAATACAGGCTGCTGCCCCCGGAAGAGATGTTACCGAAATTCCGGATTCATAGCACATCTTCACGAGTTCCTCTCCGGGATCCGAAATTCCGGGCGTCCCGGCATCTGTGATCAAAGCGATATCCTGTCCTTCCAACAGCTTTTCTACCAGCTTTCTTCCTTTTTCGTATTTATTGTATTCGTGATAACTGGTCATTGGTGTCTGTATCTCAAAATGATTTAACAGCTTGATACTGTTTCTTGTATCCTCCGCTGCGATCAGATCCACTTCTTTGAGTGTACGGATCACACGAAAAGTCATATCCTCCAGATTTCCGATTGGAGTTGCACACAAATATAACGTTCCTGTCATGCTGTTTCCTTTCTCTCACCCTCACCGGGTATACATAATTATAGGCGGTTCGATCGTTACCCTCGGTTTTCCGCCTCGAAGACCTTCGATCAGCACCATCGTAGGTTCCTTATCAATATAAGGATGCACAAATCGGATCCTCTTCGGTTCGATCTTATATTCACTCATCTTCGTCAGAATCTCTCCCAGACGAAACGGTTTGTGTATCATATAAAACCGTCCTTTCCCGTCCGCAAGTAATTGTTTGCTCTCTCGTAAAATATCATCCAGAGTACATAAAATCTCATGCCGCGCGATCGCTTTGGCATCTCCCGGATTCTGCAGACCATGCTGGTTCAGCATATACGGTGGATTGGTCACGATCACATCAAAAAAAGTCGGCTTGAATAACGCTGCCGCCTCTTTGATATCTCCCTGCACAATCTCAATTTTTTCCTGCAGATGATTCCACTCTATACTTCTTCGCGCCATATCAGCACTTTCTTTTTGAATCTCAAGTCCGATAAAATGCTCTCCTCTGGTCTTTGCGGACAATAAAATCGGTAAGATCCCGGTTCCGGTCCCCAGATCCAGAACCTTCTCCCCCGGTTTGACCCTGGCAAAATCAGAAAGCATCACCGCATCAATCCCAAAACAAAATCGTTCCGGATCCTGGATGATCTGAAGCCCATTAAGCTGCAGATCATCCAGACGCTCTCCGGATTTTAAATTATTTGTCATCTAATCTTGACGCTCCTTCTCCCTTTTCCAGTTCCGCGAGCTTGCGCATCTCTTCTTTTGAGACCTTCGCTTTTCGCTTACGCGGACGGAATTTTAATTCTTCCGCCTGATATTCCCTGATTTCTTTTTCATCGTTTTCCAGATTTACAACTACTTTCACCAGTTTTCTCAGAACACTTAAGGAATGGACCGTTCCTGTCAATCCATCTGAAGTCGTAACCGTATCTCCTACTGACGGAAGCTGGCTGTTTAATTCTTCATAAGTCTCTTCCTCGTTCGTCAGACAACACATCAGCCTTCCGCACACTCCGGAGATCTTGGTCGGATTCAGCGACAGATTCTGCTCTTTTGCCATCTTAATGGAAACCGCAGCAAACTCGGACAAATACGTGTGACAGCATAATGGTCTTCCGCAGATTCCGATTCCGCCCCGGATCTTCGTCTCATCTCTTACACCGATCTGACGCAGCTCGATCCGAATGCGAAATACTGCTGCCAGATCTTTTACCAGCTCACGGAAATCGATACGCCCGTCTGCTGTGAAATAAAACAGCACTTTATTGTTGTCAAATGTATATTCCGCATCGATCAGTTTCATCTCCAGACCATGCTTTCTGATCTTTTCCAGACAAATCTGAAATGCTTCCTTTTCTTTTTCTCTGTTTTTCTCTTCTGTCTTCTGATCCTGCTCTGTGGCGATCCGAATGACAGACTTCAGCGGCTGTATCACCTCTTCATCTTTTACTTTTCTGGTTCCGATCACAACCTTTCCATATTCTACACCACGCGCAGTCTCCACGATCACGTGGTCTCCCTGTTTGATCTCAAACTTTCCCGGTGAAAAATAGTAGATTTTTCCGGCTGTCCGAAACCTTACTCCAATCACTTTTGTCATTCTATCAGTTCTCCTTTATTGTCAATAAAAGCAATTCCATCGTCAGTTCAAAATTGACATTTGCTTTTAGTCTGGCCTTTGCCTTTTCAATTCCGTCCAGAATATTCTCGATTCCCTCGTAAGAGCTCTTGCTCGCCCGGTCCTTGATAAATCTGAGCTGATCAGAAAATACGACCTGATCCACATTCTTTGTGGCTTTATAGATCAGCACATCCCGATACCATACCGAGATCACATCCAGATAGTCTGTGATATTCATCTTATAAGAAACCACTCGTTTTACGGCTGCCTCCAGCGCATCCACATCCATGTCATTGATCTCACGCAGCAGGTGAACTGCCTCTTCCTTGATCTCGTTAAAATGCTCTGATGTCGCAAGCATGATCGCACGTCCCATATTTCCCTGCGCAAATGCCACGCACACATCTGCTTTATAATCCGGAATCTCCATCTGTTCCATCAGATATTTTTTGATCAGCTGATCTTTGATATTTCTCAGCTTCAGCATTACACATCTGGAACGAATCGTGGGAAGAAGAATCTCCGCATTCTCTGTCAAAAGCAGGATCACCGCATAAGCCGGCGGTTCCTCGATCGTCTTCAACAGCGCATTCTGCGCCTGTACACTCATCATATCTGCATCTGGTACAATATAGATCTTATATTTGCTGCTGTATGGCTTGATCACAATATCATTGTTGATCTGCTCTCTGATGTCATCAATACTGATCGTATTTGGTTTTTCGTGTGTCACCCTGATAATATCCGGCTGATTATTCGATGCTGCCTGTTTGCAGGACTGGCACTTTCCGCATGCGTCTCCGTCTTCATCCCGGTTCTGACACTGCAGGCTCATAGCGAACAAATTTGCCAGAAGTCGTTTTCCGGAACCTTTTTCCCCATTCAAAATATATGCATGGGAAACTTTATCTGTTTTTACTGCATTTTCGATATACTGTATAATATTTTTATGTCCAACTACATCTTTAAAACTGCTCATATCATCACCTGCTGTCTTTTCTTGAATTTCCTCTGGTTACTGTTTCAGTATAGCATAATTTTGATGTAAGATATACCCAGATTCCTGCAATTGCACAAAAAAAACAGCAGAAGTCTCCTTCCGCCGTCTTTCTTATATTCTGATCCCGGTGTCGCCGTCAAACAAGTGCAGTTTATCATTTCTGAGACAAAAAGAAATCCTGTCTCCCCGTCTATATGGTGTGTCTGCATTTGTCCTCAATGCCACATCCTTCCCTTCGTATGTAAAATAAAGATAGGTTTCTGCACCGAGCATTTCATACACCAGAACCTCATGCTCTGTTCCTTCCTCTGTAAGTACCAGATCTTCCGGACGCACACCTACTGTGATCACCTCACCCATATATCCCTTTCGGAAAACTCTTTCGGCATCTTCTTCTGTCAGATTGACCGCAAAATCTCCAATCTGAAGATAGGTTCCATATTCTCCGCCTCTGCAGCATTTACCCTGAAAGAAATTCATAGGCGGCATTCCGATAAAACCTGCCACAAATGTATTTGCCGGACAGTTGTAAAGTTCTTCCGGTGATGCGACTTGCTGAATCACTCCGTCTTTCATCACTACAATCTTGGTTCCAAGTGTCATCGCCTCTGTCTGATCATGCGTCACATAAATAAACGTCGTTTTCAGCTTCTGGTACAGCCTCAGTATCTCCGCCCTCATCTGTGTTCTTAATTTTGCATCCAGATTGGACAATGGCTCATCCATCAGGAAAATTCTTGGATTCCGTACAATTGCACGTCCCATTGCCACTCTCTGCTTCTGCCCGCCCGAAAGTTCTCCCGGTTTTCTGTCCAGAACCCCTTCGAGTCCAAGAATCTTTGCCGCTTCCTCCACCTTCTGTCTGCGTTCTTTTTTCGGTACCTTTTTCAGCCGGAGGCTATATGCCATATTCTCAAATACGGTCATATGCGGGTACAGTGCATAATTCTGAAACACCATTGCAATATCTCTGTCGCATGACTGTACCTGATTCATCATTTTTCCATCGATCAGAAGCTCCCCGTCGGATATTTCCTCCAATCCTGCGATCATCCGCAGCGTTGTCGATTTTCCACATCCGGAAGGACCTACGAAAATCACAAACTCCTGATCCTTGATCTTAAGATTAAAATCCTGTACCGCAACTACTTTGTCTTCATATTTTTTATATACATGTTTCAACTGAATCTCAGCCACAGCAATGCCTCCTTAATATCTATATCTGTTCCAATAATTGCGGAAGTTCTCCCACAGAATTTAATATATAATCTGCTTCCCCGCAAAAATCTGCTTCCTGACTCACTCCGCTTAAAACACCAATGGCAACTCCCCCGTTTTCTCTTGCAAAACGAATGTCATTATATGTATCTCCAACCACTGCGATTTCCTGCGGCTTCAGTCCGAATTTTTTCTGAAATTCCAGAAACATATCTGCTTCCGGTTTCGGGCGCAGGACACCATCATCCGCTCCCACATAATCAAATTTTTCCAGTACCTCCAGACGTTTCAGACAGTTTTTTGCAGACGGCACAGTATCTGCTGTTGCAAGTCCGATCCAAATGTTTCTCTGTTTCAGCGAATCAAGGACTGCTTTAATGTCCGCTGTTTCCACATACTGTGCCTGACTTTCCGTCACATATTCAGCAAACAGCCGCTCCAGCTGCATCCTCACTTTTCGGCTGTCCAGATAAATCTGCTCCCTTGAAAGTTCATCCGTAATATCCAGAGCAATTTCTGAATAGGACTTATACGCAAGCCCGCCATAAGGATCGATTTCTCCATTCTCAATTCCCATAGCATAAAACACACGTTCCTTTACTTCCTCCGAAAGCTCATTTTCTTTTAAAAACTGTATTACGACCGCTTTTGCCGCACCCATCCATAAGGAAAAAAAGTCAATCAGAGTTCCATCTTTATCAAATAAAATACCTTTAATCATCTGTTAAACCTTCTGTCTCTCCTTTGATTTCTCCGAAAGTGGTCCTCTCCGGCTCTTTCTTTCCTCGAAATACCGGATTTACATATCCCAGAAATTCTTTTTTCTTTGTTCTGACTTCCAGTCTGATCCACTGCCAGGAAGTATTTTCCAGAATCAAGTGTGTCTCTACATGATATTTTCCGTTTTCAGACGAACTGACCGGAAGTTCCACATAATTTCCATTCATCACAAGAAATGCTTCCGGTTCTTCTGTCAGTCCCAAAATTTCCGCCCGATATGTAATCTCACACTTCTTTGCAGTGATCTCATCTCCCGGAAGACAGTCCTGACCATCCACCTTGATTTTTGGCTCTATTTTGCAGAATCTGGTCACACACAGATGTCCCTGCCTTACTGCATTCATCAGATTTTTCGGACTTAATCCGTCACAAAATACCCATGTTGCGGGATCTCCCACCGCAGACGGAAGGCTTGCCCCTTCATAAAATTCATCCTCCAGATTGTGAGAATCACTTCCTCCCACTCCGAACACACGAATTCCTTCATTCCATACTTGATCCAAAAAACGAATTGCCATATCATTAGATCCCGGTCCATCCGGATACGTCGGATCATTGATGATTTCTATACAGTTGATATCCCGCAGATCCGTATTTTCAAACTGCCACTTCCAGATGGTCAGAAACGGATGATTGATACTGCGAATCCATCCTTTTTGTTTTGCTTGTGCTATCGTCTGATCCATATACGTATCTATGATCTCTTCTCCGTTATGCTTCACGATCTCCAGAATTTTCTCCGGCATTTCCGTAATTCCAAACAGATTCATGTGTCCTTTATCTGTCGTTACCTCAATTCCGGGAAGCACACAGAGTGAAGTCTTACACCAGCCGGTATGCATCAGATTATGTTCTGTCGGCACATAAAAATCCAAACCGCTTTCCTCTGCTCTTTCAGAAGCATGCCCGATCGTCTCTTTTCCGTCAGACAACCTCGTATGCGTATGAAAATCACCCTTATACCATCCGGATTCCGGACAAAATACGTTCTCCCAGCGATAGCTTTGTTCCGAGACATGAAGTCCGTTTTCCACCCAGCATTCTCCGCCGATCGGATCAGAAACCTCATCTTTCCGGTCCGAAACTGTCAGTACAATTTCTCCGGTTTGTTCTCCCAGCTTCTGCGCAACATATTCTGTAAAAATGCCGATTCCGATTTTCCATGTTCCGGGATAAATCTCTCCCGGAACACCTCCTATCGTTGTATCCTTTGTACTTTTTCCGATTCCCGGATTCTGCTGCCCATATCCCAGCAGCTTCTGAAACCGAATTTCTTTTTTGGGATCTTCCAGAAACAAGAATGCCATATACTGAAATTCTTCAGGCATTTCTATCATCATCTGAATGTGTTCTGTTCCCTCTGGAATTTCAATCCATTTTTCCTGAATATTTTTTTCTTCTTTTCCGATTTTAAATCTAATCTGATCTCTCATTTTATAATGCATCCAATGCTTCCTGTGCTGTTTTCTGTGCTTCATCCAGAGCTTCCTGTGCAGGTACGTTTTCCAACTCTACCTTATCCGCTGCAATTGACAGGGCATCCAGAATCTTTCCTCCTGTCGGATCCTGAAGAGCCGGTGTTCCGTGAGATGCCTGCTGAAGCGGAACCAGTGCCTGAGGATTTTCTTCTGCATAAGACTTAAACTCTTCTACTTCCTGTGTAGACTCACGTACTGCCACATATCCTGTGCCCATGGACCATTTTGCCTGATTTTCCGGAGTTGTAAAATATTTCATAAACTCATAAACACCTTCTTTTTCTTCATCAGAAGAATTCTGAAGCATCACAAGCTGCAGTGCATCTGCCGTTGGTGCTGAAGAGTTGTCGTTAAATCCAGGCTGTTCCATTGCTCCCACAATGCTAAAGTCCAAATCTGCCTGATCTCCGGAAGAACCTGTATAACCGCCTGCTTTATTCTGCAGAACGTCGTCAATCGTCGTGTACCAGTATTCCCAGCCCTGTCCGCCGGAATTTACTTTCATGATCTTGTCATCGTGAATCCATGTACGGAAGCTCTCCCATACTTCTACCCATTCGTCTGAATTGATCATCACTTTTTTCCCGTCCTCACTCAGAAGAGAGGCTCCGTTGCTGAGTGCTGCATCAATCAGATTTCCTGAGCCCCACATTGGCTCCCAGCCCACAAAGGAACCATCAGAAGCTGTCATTTTCTCTGCTGCCGCTGCAAGATCCTGCCAGGTCTTGATCGTTGCCGGGTCAATTCCCGCTTTTTCAAATGCCGCTTTATTGTAGTACATCACCTGTGTTGTACCATATGCAGGCAGTGCAAACAATTTTCCGTTCTCATCCTCCCCCTGCTCATAAAATACCGGCAGATAATCATCTTTTTCAAAGGAATCATCTTTTTCTACATACTCATTGATGTCTGCAACCAGATTTTTTTCAGAAAGATTTCTGGATTTATCTGTATCCAGAAGTGCCATGTCCGGAGCTTTCTTTCCCGCAATCCCTGCCTGCAGTTTTTCATAAGTCTCTGTATAATCCGCCTGTGTTGTTGTCTTAACTTCATATTTGTCCTGAGACTCATTGAATGCATCTACAATGTCCTGAAATACATTGACTGCTGTTTTTCCCCCGGAATACCAGAGATCCAACTGAATTTTTCCATCTGCCGTCTTTGTCGTTTCTGCAGCCTTTGCATTGTTTCCACATCCTGTCACCAGGGACATTCCAAGTACACAAACTAATAATGCTGATACAATTCTCTTTTTCATTTTCTTTTTTCTCCTTCATGCATCGTATATCGTTTTTTCTTTGCTTTCTTTATGTAAAAAAGGAATTATCCTTTCATACCCGTATCTCCGCCGATTCCATTGATAAACCACTTTTGCGTAAATGCAAACAGAATCAGAAGCGGCAGTACGATCAATGTACTTCCTGCCATGACCAGGGGCCATTCTGTTCCATAAGCACCGCCTTCTATAAAGAATTTTCTCAATCCCTGTGACACCATCATCTTCTCATCCGCATCTGTGATCAGAGAAGGCCACATATAACTGTTGTAGCAGGTAATAAAGTTCATCAGTCCAAATGTGATGAACGAAGATTTTGTCATCGGACACACGACCCGCCACAGAATCTTCCAGGAGCTTGCCCCGTCGATTCTCGCTGCCTCGATCAGTCCCATTGGAACCTGCATGAATGCCTGTCGAAGCAGAAAGATTCCGAAAATGCTGACACAGTTGGAAATGATCAGCCCTGTAAACGTGTTCAGCAGATTCCAGTTTGCCAGAATAATATAGCTCGGAATATATGTTGCTGCTGTCGGAAGCATATAAGTTCCCATGATGACTGCAAACAACGCTTTCTTGCCTTTAAAATTCATAAAAACAATCGCATAGGCGATCATCGCACCTGTTACGATCTGCAGCGCCAGCGTGATCACTGATACAAACAAACTGTTGCCGACATATCGAAGAAGCGGTGATTCAAAAATGACCTGGTAAAAGTTATGCCACTGGAATTCTGCCGGAAAAAATGAACTGACATCCATAATCTCCGCCTTTGTTTTCAGTGCACTTAAAATCATCCATACAAACGGAAAGATTGTGAAAATACTGAAGATCAGTAAAATCATTCCTTTTCCGAGTTTTTCGATTCCTGTTCTTATCTTCATAATCTGTCCTTCTTTCTAATAATGCACCCATTTTTTCGATGCACCGAACTGTACTGCCGATAATACTACGGTGATTATAATCATCACAATCGCCACCGCAGTTGCCTGTCCCATGTTAAACTCTTCAAACCCAAGCTGATAATACATATACAGCAAGGTTCTTGTGCTTCCGGACGGACCTCCCTGAGTCAGGATCTGGATCTGATCATATGCCTGCAGTGAAGTTACCATCGTAATAATTACCAGGAAAAACGTAGTCGGAGAAATACACGGAATCGTAACATCCCGGAATCTCTGCCACCTTTTTGCTCCATCCAGCCCGCTTGCCTCGTACAACTCTTTCGGAACCTTTTCCAATGCGGAAAGATAAAAGATCATCGCATATCCCAGACTCTTCCACACAGTCACAATGATCACAGCGAGCATTGCTGTGTCTGAACTTTTAATCCACTGTAATTCGGGGAGATGCAGAAATCTCATTACCGTATTTGCAATTCCCGTATTCGGATCGTAGATCCAGGTCCATACGATCGACACTGCAACAGTCGGCGTGATCCATGGCGAAAACAAAATAAATTTGATGATCCCGCTTCCTTTAAATGCTTTCTGCATCAAAAGAGCCAGCATCAGACCAAGTACGATCGTCGGAATCAGCGTTCCCAATGTAAACACAACTGTGTTCCAAAGTGCATCGTAAAATCTGGCATCCTGAAACAACGAAATAAAATTATCAAAAAATACAAAATTGTAGTCCGGAGTCATATAATCCCAGTCTGTGAAACTAATATAGACAGATCGCAGGATCGGATAAATCCAAAATACGATCAGAGGAATGAATGCCGGCAGAACAAAAAGAGTCACACTGCCCAGTTGCCTGAATTTTACTTTATTCTTCATTTTTTCTATCCTTTCTTATCAACCCGTAAATCCCTGTCATAATTCCTGCCGTTACCGGGAGCGCCAGCCAGATTCCTCTGATATCCCAGACAGCCGGAAGCAAAAACAGACAGATTGGCGAAACTGCCAGGCTTTCTATATAAGTCATAAACACCGCTTTTTTCGTCTGCATGACTGCATTGAGACAGGATACATTCAACTTTGCCGTTCCCGTTAACAGAAATGCAAATGAACTGATCAGCATCCCCGAAGAAAAATACTGCTTTGACTCTGCTGACAGACCAAACCATCCTCCAATATACGGAATCATACAGATCGTCACTGCTGCCGCCGTGATTCCTAAGATGATTTCTGCGGTGTAAGCGATTTTTTTTACTGCTCTTACCTCTGTCTCCTTTTTCGCACCATGATAAAAACTAATCAGAGGCTGTACACCTTCTCCGATTCCCGTCAGAAAATACTGAACCGGGAATGCAATATAAGAAATAGCCGCATAACACGCCACCGCTGCATTTCCGCCATAACGAAGACACTGCAGATTTGTAAAAATAAGTGCAGCTGTCGGCGCAAGTGATGTTCCAAATGCCGTAATCCCAATCTTGAAAATATCTGCAGCATATTGCCTGTGCCACAACAGTCTCCATTTTCGATAACCTGTTTTCCACAGGGTCGCACATCCTGCCATAACTACCACGGCCTGCGCCGTCACCGTTCCAAATGCGGCTCCCCTGATTCCCATATTCAATCGGAACATCAGATAATAGTTCACCAGAATATTGACTGCAAATCCTGCCGCCATGCTGAGCATTGCTCCCAGCGACTGATTCATATTTCTCAAAAGAGGCATGATTCCGGTTCCTGCCACCTGAAGGATACTTCCGGCAATAATGATCGCCGTATACTTGATTGCTTCCATCTGAACACTTCCCGCAGCTCCCAAAATTTCTAAAAACGGTTTCTGTACCAGAGACAGCAAAATCGTTGCAAGTATACCTGTACCGATCAGAAGTGTCATTGTAAGCTCAAACAAATTTTCACATACCTTCTGCTCTCCCCGCCCTCTGTAATGAGAGTACAAAACACTTCCTCCCGTTCCGATTCCAATTCCGAGCGCAGTGATCAGTGCCGGGATCGGCCACGCAATATTAATCGCTGCAAGCCCTGTATCTCCCGCTGCCTTTCCTACAAAAATCCCATCCGCAATGCTGTACATTCCTGACATGGTAAACGCCAGTACGGTAGGGAATGCCTCTTCTATTACTTTCTTTAACATCAAACTGTTTCCTTTCTTAATGGCACGTTCGTCATTATAACATTCCTTTTTTAATATCACTTCAATTGCAAGTTAAAACCTTGTAAAGCAAAAAAAGAGAAACAAACGGCAAATCTGCCCGCCTGCTTCTCTTTTTATCTTTTTCCTGTTTTCTTTTAAAGCGAAGTCATTTCTTCCCGGATCAACTCTGTAATTTCACTCAGACATTTTTCCATCTTCAGATTTTCAAATCTCCTTACAATGCCTGCTCTTTTCAAATTCTCTTCGGAGAAATCCTCTGCATCTGCCAGAAAACGTCTGCACATCTCCGCATATTTGGGTTTCTTCTGCTGTCGTTCCCTGCAAAGCGCTCTCTCCAGTCTCATCCCGTCCTCTACCTCAATATAAATCGGAACCAGCTGTTCTTCTCCAAAATACTCCCGCATCCCATAATAAGATTCCAGAGTCCCTATCACAAGATAATCATACTTCTGGAGATCAATCTGCCCGTCATCTGCTGTAAAATATGTCCATATTCCACACTTTGTATTATAAGAACGTACTTCTATGACACGTTCCTTCTCCTTAAGTTCGTTCAGCCTTTCTTCGTCCACAAAAAAATATTCCACACCATCGGTCTCCCCTTCCCTGATCGGTCGGGTCGTATAAGGAGTAATCCGCTTTAACTGCGGCAGTTTTTCTCTTATTTTCTTATAAATCGTATCTTTTCCGGAAGAACTTTTCCCCATAATATAAAAAATTTTACTCATTTATCAACACCTCGATATAGTTTTCCACACTAATTCCTTCCACAGAAAACCCTTTGTTCTGATAATCCACTAACATTGCTGCTGTTTCCTTAGTGATTCGTTCCCCCGGAACGATCAGCGGAATTCCCGGCGGATACAAATACGCATATTCCATGGAAATAAATCCCGCCGACTCCTTCCAGCTCAGGCTCTTTACGTTTTCCATTCTTCGCATTCCTTCTACCTCAAAGCTCGTGAGAACCTGTTCCTGACGGGGCAGATAATACCTTTTCTCTTCCTCTGAATTTTTTTCCAATTCCTCATCAATCTCAAACAAAGCACTGAGCAGCCGATCCATTCCTTCTTTTGTATCTCCAATCGAAGTCATGGCAATCACATAAGATCCTGCAGCCATTTCCATCTGCAGATGATATTCTAAAAGCAATCTCTCATATAACATTTTCCCTGTAAACACTCGATTCTCTTTCTTAAGAATCGTATCTTTTACAGACAGCACCAGTTTGGATCTGTCGAATTCTTCTGTCTCCATCAATCTGATATGCTTTAATTTTTTCAACTCTACCCTTTTGCTTTCCAGATTCTTCACATAAGTCTCAAACAACACATCCCCCTGCTCTGCCACCGTCCTCAGACATTCATCCATACTTGCCATCAACACATAAGAAGGACTGCTCGTCTGAAAAATATGCAGATAATTCCGAATCTTCCTTCGATCGATCCGTGTCCCATTCAAGTGAATCAGTGCTGTCTGCGTCAATGCCGGAAGTGTTTTATGCAGACTGTGTATTACAACATCTGCTCCCTTTGTATTTGCATTCTCCGGAAAATAAGGGTGAAATCCAAAGTGTGCTCCGTGCGCCTCATCCACAATCAACGGAATTTTTTTCTGATGTACAATTTCAGAAATCCTCTCAATATCCGACAACACCCCGTCATATGTCGGTGATGTCAATACCACAGCCTGAACCTCCTTATGTTCCTCTAATAACCTCTCAATTTTCTCAGGAGACACAGCCATATTCAGTTCCATTGTCTCATCAAATTCCGGATAAATATATACCGGACGCAATTCATTTAAAAAAACAGCATGATAGACCGACTTATGACAGTTTCTTGCCATTAAAATCTTTCCGCCTTTTTTAGTACATCCCATTACCGCACTTAAAATACCCGCAGTACTCCCATTAATCAAATAGTGCGTCTCCTCTGCATGATACATGGACGCTGCCCTGACTTCCGCTTCCCTGATGATCTCCTCCGCATGATGAAGATTATCAAATCCTTCAATCTCTGTAATATCAATTCCATATGGTAAATTCGCTTGTGTAACATCCGAATTACGTTTATGCCCAGGCATATGAAACCCATAATAATCCGACTTCCCATATGCTTCTAATTTTTCATATAAGTATTCCATAAATTTTTCTGCAAATGCTTATCCTTCCAATTTATTTCTATCCGTATCACTTGCGCTTTTATTATATCTTCTGTATACCTGTGTTGTAAATTAGATGTTATCCACATCTATTTCCGATTCAAATAAATATTCCAACATATTTCAGACTTTTTCACATATTATGTCTGTGCTGAATCTTTTGCATAGCATAGGTGTAATCAAAATATAAGTTAATATAACAAAAAGAACAAGCAAAATCGCTTGTTCTACAATGAGCGTGCGGGGATTCGAACCCCGGACAACTTGATTAAAAGTCAAGTGCTCTACCAACTGAGCTACACGCCCCTATTCAATTATTTCATTACTCCTGGCAACGAAAATGCCCAGAGCCGGAATCGAACCAGCGACACGAGGATTTTCAGTCCTCTGCTCTACCAACTGAGCTATCTGGGCATAAGACTTAAAAGTCTAAATTGCGGGGGCAGGATTTGAACCTACGACCTTCGGGTTATGAGCCCGACGAGCTTCCAGACTGCTCCACCCCGCGATATTAAATTCTTCTCATAAGAGAAAGCCGATGATCGGACTCGAACCGATAACCTGCTGATTACAAATCAGCTGCTCTGCCAATTGAGCCACATCGGCAACTTAACTGAGTCCTTACGGTACTCAAATGGATGGAGAAGGATTCGAACCTTCGAAGGCGTTGCCAACAGATTTACAGTCTGCCCCCTTTGGCCACTCGGGAATCCATCCTTATTTAATAAGTGGGGCCTACAGGGCTCGAACCTGTGACCCTCTGCTTGTAAGGCAGATGCTCTCCCAGCTGAGCTAAGACCCCATCTTAAACGACCCAGAAGAGACTCGAACTCTCGACCTCCGCCGTGACAGGGCGGCGCTCTAACCAACTGAGCCACTGGGCCATATTGAAGATATATTGTACCTTCAAAACTGCATACAAAGAATCATCCTTTTTCCTATCACCTTGCTTGGTTATGCCCTCGACCTATTAGTAACAGTCAGCTCC